>Ga0187769_10001068_pt1 | contig 15293 bp, 12 predicted proteins | sample 0116_SJ02_MP02_1_FD_133140 | JGI IMG/M metagenome (GOLD analysis project Ga0187769, IMG submission 133140) | Tropical peat soil microbial communities from peatlands in Department of Meta, Colombia - 0116_SJ02_MP02_10_MG | ecosystem: Environmental > Terrestrial > Soil > Wetlands > Peat | place... | reverse complement strand
GTACTTTCTCAGAAGCTCGGGGACTAGGGGTGGCTCCTCAGGGGTGGTTTTCAATCGGTGAAGGGTCAGGATGTGTTCAGACATTCGACTATCCGAGTCGGCCTCGGGGATGTCTTTCATGATGAAGAGAAGATCGAAACGTGAGAGCAAGGTCACTGGGAGGTTGATGTTGTCTGAGATATTCCTGTAGGGGTCGTATCGTCCCAGAGCTGGGTTGGCGGCTGCTAACACCGCCGCACGCGCGTTCAGAGTTGCGACAATTCCACCCTTGGCTACACTAACGGTATGCTGTTCAAGCGCTTCGTGTATTGCGACTCTGTCCTCGGGACGCATTTTATCCATTTCGTCTATGCAAGCGATCCCTTTGTCCGCGAGTACGAGGGCTCCCGCTTCTAGCACCATCCCTCCAGATTTCTCGCGGACAACTGCGGCGGTGAGCCCTGCCGCGGTGGTTCCTCGGCCGCTTGTGTAGAGACCTCGGGGAGCGATGCGGGAGACGTATTGCAGTAACTGGCTCTTGGCGACTCCAGGATCGCCCACTAGGAGTACGTTTACTTCGCTGCGTATCATGACTCCGTCAGGTAGACGCTTCGGTACTCCTCCGAATAGGAGGTAGAGAACGGCCTCTTTTATGTCCCCGTAACCGTAGATTGATGGAGCAAGCGAAGCGATGAGTTTTCGGTGAATGAATGGGTCTTTGGCTAGTTCCCTAATCTGCCGCTCATCTTCGGGGGTTATCTCTACGACTTCAACCTCTTTCCCTACAATGTCCACGTAGTTAGCATCTAGGAGTAGGTCAAAGGTCCTCAGTCGTGCCTTGCGGCCCATATACTCCTGCTGAGCTCTTGCCACTCCAGTTATCGATACACGGTCCCCAGGGCGTGCGATGTCCACCAAATCCTCAGACAACTTGATGTCCATTGCTCTTGGCAGTTGGCCTGGGGGTAGGTCCTCCGGTCTTTCTTGGATTCGAATTTCTTGGGAGTTCATGAAGGTGGATTGTTTCTCCATGAACTCGAAAATCTTTGATCGGCAGTGGGCGCACACCCCGGGACCCCTCATCAGTATCCCAGCCTGCTCGACGTACGACATGGCGTTGCATTTGCGGCATTGAAATGCGGCTTTAATCAAAAGGGGCTTGACGGAGGTTGATCGCACTATGATTCCGTCTATGCACAGCATCCGCCCTATGTTCTCTGATCCGATCATGCGTAAGGACTGTTTCTCGGGTAACTTCCTAAACCTGACTCGGAGTCTCTTTATGATCTCAGCATATTCTGGATCCTCGATCTTGAGCTGCGCCCAAGCGCTTCGATCCAAATATTCGACGTACTCATCTGGTTTGTCGAGGATGTAACGGGCTAGTTCGGGGTCGAACGCGATTAAGTCTTCGAAGTCGACGACGATCGACCGGGACCCCGCGAGAGCTACGTGGCCAAGTCGCTTCCTGTACTTGTACTCGCCGTCAATCGAAAAGGAACGAAGAAAGTCTTGAAATCGTTCCTCTGGGTTTTGGGAAGCGGTCATGTCCCTAATTCGCTTCCAAGAAGCTTAGACTTCCATTCCTGTATCGTCTTGTTCAATCTCGTGTAGAGACTTCTTTCCTCGTAAGTTAATCCTTGAATTAGCTCCTCCGACGGGGTGGGTGACGCTGCCAAAGAGACAATTTTCCGAATTCTACAATTGACGATGTCTCGAACTAGACTCTCAGTTCTCTCTAACTCTCTGAGCTTGGTTTGGTCCCTTTTACTCAGGTCCTTCAGGTCGGATACGTGTCGTCTGAGGAGACAGTAGAAGTTAGGTTGAAGGGCAGGCAGTTGCCTCGACGCAGGGATGGTCTCACGCCAATGAATCTTCGAGAGAGAGTTGTAGTTGAGTACGTCCTCTTCTCGGAATCTCGCGTAACCTAACTGTACAAGTTCCCGAGCCGTCCAGTAAGGAACCTCAACCTCCTGTCCGATCTTCGCACTCAGCGTTCGCGATAACTTTGGCGACAAGTCTGGAATCTCACGAGTGAGAATAATCCTGATCTGCGAATTCTCAAAATCGAAATCGACATCATCCACTGTCAAGGATTCCGCCAAAAGGAACCACCAAATCGCCACTCGCCTACGTTCTCGGTTATATTAGTTATGACGAGTTTTTCAAATTCGTTTGTCTAGATTTCCTGTGGAGGGAGATGTGACGATAGAGAGCTGACTGAAAGTGAGATGCGGAGTCCATCCGGCATGCTTCAGGTTCATGGCTGATGGGCCAAGGCTTTTGAATGACGCAGCCAAAGTCAGCTGCACTGGAAGTCCAAAGGAAACCGAATGAGGAATCAGAACAATGAGCGAAAGCGGTCTCATGTGGATCGAAAAATACCGACCCAAGACTCTTGACGAAGTCGTCAACCAGAAAGAAACTATCGACGGTATCAAATCGCTGTTGAGGACTCCGGAAACGATGCCGCACTTTCTGTTCGCCGGTCCCCCCGGCACGGGAAAAAGCACTGTGGCTCTCTGCATCGCACGCCAGTTAATGGGCGAGAGTTTCCGGAAACTTGTCTTGGAACTCAACGCGTCCGACGAACGTGGAATCGGCGTCGTCCGCGAACGGATCAAGGGATTCTCCCAGATAATTCAATCCGCTCCTTCAGGTGTTCAGTTCGGATTAGTGATCCTAGACGAATCAGACGAGATGACGAAGGATGCGCAGACCGCGCTCAGGAGGATTATGGAAACCGCGTCGAGAACGTGTCGTTTCATCCTAATCTGCAACTACCAAAGCGGCATCATCGAACCGATTCAGAGCAGATGCTCCGTTTTCAGGTTCAAACAACTCGATGAAGCAGAAGCAAGCACCTACCTCAGCAGAATATGTAAAGCCGAAAAGGTTGAGGCCGACCAGAAGGCCCTCGCTCGAATATTGGAGCTCTCAGACGGAGACCTTAGGCGTGCAGTGAACTTCCTTCAAGTCGCTGCAACCAGTTCGAAGGGCGGGCATCTCCAGCTTTCGAACCTGAAGGAGTTCCTTCCCGAGGCTCAGAGTGAGCTAGTGCGCAGTATGCTCAAGTTGGCTGTGAATGGAGACTTCTTGAAGGCAAGGGACGTAATGTATGAGTTAATGGGAAAGTACGGCGTCAGCGGCAGAGAAATCATACGTACCGCGAACCGTGAAATCGGTCGCATACCCGAACTCAACGAGAGGCAAGCCTCAATCGTGCGCACGCTAGGCGAATACGATTTCAGGTTGACACAAGGAGCGAACGAAGACATACAACTGAGCGCAATGATAGCCCAGCTCGCTGAAATCGGAAGAAAATAAAGTGCAGCCCGCACAGAATGTGGCTTGGACCGAAAAATACCGGCCCAAAACCACAACCATGATGTTAGGCAATGAAGAGGCTGTAAAAGCCTTCAAGGCCTGGGTGAAACAGTGGACTCTCAAGAAGAAACCCACCAAAGCCTGCTTACTCGTTGGCCCACCCGGCGTAGGGAAGACCACCCTCGCAAGAGCCGGGGCGAAAGATTACGACTTCCGGATCGTCGAGATGAATGCCAGCGACGTGCGAACGGAGAAAGCGATTAAGGAGGTCCTGACGCCAGCCACAACCTCTACCAGCCTAGATGCTTTCTCCACTGGGAGTCGGGGGAACCTCATTCTCCTAGACGAAGTGGATGGCGTCTTCGGACGTGAGGACCGCGGTGGATTGGGTGCAATCCTGGCGGCAATAAAAGACTCGCCTCTCCCAATAATTCTCACAGCAAACAACGTTGATGACGAACGATTCGACGACCTAAAGAAAGCATGTATCGTCCTAACATTATACGAAGTCCGCCCACGCCTGATAGTCTGCCTGATCAAGGAACTGCTCTCCGCGGAGAGCAAGCCACTGCCTCTCACTGTCGTGAAGCGCCTAGCGGCCGAAAGCCACGGAGACCTTAGGTCAGCAATCAACGATGCGCAGATGATGGCGATCAGCAAGAACGCAACACTACGTTCCAATCGTACCAGAGAGCTTGACGAACGGGATACGCTTCGTGAGATGTTTGCTGGAAAGGGATTGGGCGCGTCCCGTCGCGCTTTGAACGAGACCGAGATACCGCTCTACCGGGACGAGCTTCTATTGCTGCTCCATGACCTACTCCCTTACGTCTATACGTCAAAGGAGAAGTTGGCCAACGCGTACGACGTCCTTTCTCGAGCGGATATAGGATACGGGAAGGTGGGCGCGAGTCGCTCTCGGGGTATGATGCCTCCCCCCTTCAACCTTCCGCGCCGGGACCGGGCACCAGAATGGAGTTTGCTTCCGGCCGCTCTGAATGAGTTGGCGTCGGTTGGCCTGCAGGAACCAGACCAGGATCTCAAGCATGTCCTCGAGGTTGCGCCGCGAATCTCACGCAAGATACCTGATCGATTTCAGTACCGCCTATGGGCCCTAGACCATCTGTGTGGACGTGTGGCAAGAGCATGCCACCTATCAAAACGAAAAGCGCTGCAAGACATCGTCCCCACTCTTATCGAGATCTTTCGCATCGACGATGTTAAGGGAAGGGAGATCGCGGCTGGGTTGGAATTGGAGGAGCGAGACATCGAATTTCTTGTCTCCGAATCCAAAACTCAACCTCCACAATCCGGCCCACAGGAACTGCTGGATCCGACCGGCTTCAAGCTCCCATACATGGGCAAAGACAAATTCATCCAGCTAATGAGAGCCGGGATCAGTTACGACAGGAACAGCGGCAAATTCGTAGTGCGACGCCTTGACAGCCTAGACACCGTCGAAGAAAGGCTCGCAGGCATACTATCGAGGCCAGTAAAATTCGCGAGGCCAGGTGAAGATGCTCCAGCCCCGGAGGGGAGTATAACCCAGGAATGCTACGTTGACGGTCAACAAGTTCCATGCGATAAATGCGAATTCCTCCAAGCCTGTCCCACCCACTTGATTCCGTCGCTAAAGTTCTGCTTGTGCGATGACACAGTCGCAGACCCGAAAGCGTACGAGAAGTACGTGGGGAAGAATACGTCCGAAGCCGGACCGCCAAAAGCAGCGAAGCCGGCCAAGCGTGTTGCGGCACGTAAGAAGCATTAGCTCGGATGGGTTAGGCCGATGATGTGGCCTAGCTCGGGCAGAATTAACTTCTCCATAGCGGTTTTCACACCGTTCGGAGACCCTGGCAGACAAAAGACCACTTTCTCTTTGATCGTCCCCGCGAATGCCCGGCTCATCATGGCGGGGGAGCCGATCTCGTCGTAGCTAATCTTTCTGAACAGTTCGCCGAACCCTGGTATCTCCCGGTCCAACAGAGGCGAGATGCTTTCGAATGTCACATCCGTGGTCGAGAGGCCGGTTCCTCCGGTAACAATCAAGACGTGGACGTTTCGATTAGCCAATGCAGCCCGTATCGCGTTACGGATCATGGATTTGGAATCCGGAATTAGCTTGCGACCAGCAATTCGGTGCCCTGCATTTGCAGCGAGTTGTGCGATGATGTCACCAGATACATCATCCGGTTGCTGCTTCTTTCGTAGCTCCTTGAATTTCGACGTGCTGCATGTTAACACGTACACCCCAGCCGATGCTGGGGACGATTCCTTATGGAGTTTCGAGACTTCGCTCAAGTTCATCGCTTGATTTTCTTCGTAACCTGTACGTTCGTTATGGCGGTTGTCGGGTATTGCCCGTTTGGGTCTTTCTCGTACTGTTTCACCATATCCCAGATCGTGAGTAGGTAGGTTGAGACGGCGACAAGTGCTTCCATTTCAACCCCGGTTTTGGCTAGTCCTTTCACGTAGGATTCAACCTTCACGGAGTCACGTCGGTAGCTATGATTTGTGTGGATTGTTGTTATGGGTATGGAATGGCAGAAGGGTAGGACGTTTGGTGTATTTTTCGCGGCCATTATTGCCGCCACCTCTGCCGCCGCAATGGCGTCACCTTTCTCTATTTTCTTGGCTTTCAGTCGTTCTATTGTGCTAGGTTTCAGCCTGATCTCGCCAACTGCAAAGGCTTCTCTGAGAATAACCCCCTTCGGCGAGATATCTACCATTGAGAAGCGCCGCATTCAGACAGCCTCTAGCGGGTGTAGAGGCTATTGAGAAGTTATCTGTTGCGCTCTGTGGAGCGTGCCAAACTCAGATTAAGGGCAGCTACTTTAACGGGTGTCGTTTTTTGCGTGTTGTGGCCAGCGCTGCCTCTAATTGTTCACGCATTGTGGAGGCCGGTATGTTTTGAAGCCCGAGCAGAGTTGTTTTGCCGCGGACGCCTTCGCCTGATTTTGAAACCGCTATTACTCCTATAGCACCTAGGCCGCGCGTGTATTTCCAGATTTGAGTGTGTTTTCTGGGTTTGTCGTCGTACTCTTCACAGACGGCTTTGTATTCGCGTTCAACGGATCCGATGTTCGCGTATGCTTCCTGGGATTCCTCAAGGATCCTTGCTAAGGCGAGTAGCATGTATTTTTCGTGTGGTGATAGTGCGGCAATGTATTCGCCGCGTAGCATTGGGTATACGCTTCCCGCAGCTTTCCGGACGTGGTCTGTTAGAAGTTGCTTTGATGGCTCTGTATCCGCATATTTCCCTGCTCGCCAGAGAAGTTCGATAGCATATCTGGCGTCGCCGCTTTGTCCTCCTATGTCGGCGACGAGGTCTAAGGCTTCATCGGTTACAGCGTTCTCTTTGAAGGCTAAGTTGACGCGGTCTCGGAGTATGTCGATTAATTGGCGGGAACTATACTTGTCGAGTTTGACTATGTTTCGTTGCAGCGTGTCGATGGTGCTCTTGTCCAGTTTTTGTAGGTATTCAAGTTCCCGGAGTATGAAGATGAGTGAGAGGCGGATTGGTTTTCCAACTCGTTCCTCTTGGATGCGGGTTAGGTTATAGATTGGGGTTGACTCCTCGACCCTAATCAGGTGTTCAACTTCATCCAAGCCTAGTATGAGGTGTATGCCCTTGTCGTCAAGCATGTCCATGAGTGTGTGGAGAAGTTCTTCGGGTGCGAAGCCGCGTTTCGGGAACTCAGGCTCGAACTGCGTCAGAACTCGTTTGATGATCATGAAGAGACTGCCTTTTGCTTCGCGGCAGTTAACGTGTACATAGTGAAGGTTGACTTTGCGGCTCCTTGCGGCTTTGACTATGTCTGTGCCGAAACGTTGGGCTAAAACCGTTTTCCCAGTTCCCACATCGCCTGTGATGAGTACACGCTGGCTTATGGAGAACGGGGCTTCAAGGGAGAACCGAAAGAGCTGCGTGAGGAAACGCATCTGCGCCTCACGGTGAGGGAGATTTCGAGGTATGAACTCTAACGAAAGGGGCACTTCGTCCTTGAAAACTGTCGGCCTATCTAACGTCTCTTTCACTATGTCCGAAGACAACTGAACGAGAGCCCCTACCCTCGACATGGTTTAAGCTACCCCCATATTATGTGGTTTGTTGTTAAAGCGATAAAAGTAGGAGAGCCAAGTGAAACTGATTGACGAGCTACACTAAACTTCTAAGCCGCCAGCACACTACCCCGCTCAGTAAGATTCAATAACTCTGTAAATCTCATCGCGCTCGGATGGACCAATCTCTCGCACCTCGCCATTCAACCGAACCAGCTTCCTACCCATCCTCCGATCCGTCACCGTCCCAACCACGCTAGCCGGAATACCCTTCTTCGACAACTGGCGCAGAATCCCTTTGCTCATGCGTTTATCAACCGCTAACAGCAGGCATCCGGAGCTCATCAGCCTCAACGGATCCAACTTGAGGGCAGCACACACTCGCCTAGTCTCCTCACGAATCGGGATAAGTGATTCATAGATCTTGAATCCCACTTTAGATGCCTCGGCGAGCTCCCAAACCCCTTGAAGCAACCCTCCCTCCGTCGGGTCATGCATCGCACGAACCCCGCCAGCCAAGACCGCTAAACGAGCATCCTCGACGACACTGATTGAACTTCGTAGACGCTTTGCTCTGGAAAGGAGTGAGCGGCTGATCAATGGCCTGAGTCTGCGAGAGAAGTCTGCGGCAAGAACTGCGGTGCCTTCGATTCCAACGGTTTTCGTCATAATGAGATCGTTTCCCGACCGTGCCCCACTCGATGTTACATACCTTCCTCGTTCGGTGACGCCGAGCATGTATCCGATTAGTATCGGGCGTTTGAGGCCGGGAGTAACTTCCGTGTGACCCCCGACAATAGCAACCTTAACCTCTTTCGCAGCTCGATCTATCTGCTTCATGATCGAGTTAATTGTTCTGACATTCGCGTTCTCAGGTAGGAGCATGGTGCATAGAAACCATTTTGGAGTTGCCCCTCGGCATGCAACGTCGTTCGCGTTTACATGAACAGAGAGCCATCCTATGTCGGACGAGGCCCCAGTTACCGGGTCGGTCGTTAACACCAAAACATCCTTACCATAAGATATCAGAGCCGCGTCCTCACCGATCGACGAACCGAGAATCACCGAAGGGTCAATCTTGCCTTTGTACGGGAAGATGTTTCGGAGAAGAATCTGGGTTGGGACTTTTCCGGTCCTAAGGCGCGGCATAGTGAACCACTGACTAGAATCCCCATCATGTTTTAAGTAATGGCCCTCACATTAAACAGCGAAGGTTTGACGAATGATAAAGTCGGTCATCGACGTAGCAGTCGTTGTGTCCAACGCGAAGAAGTCGGCTGAATGGTTTAAGGACAAGGTGGGTTTCGAAGTCCGGGATAGTGAAGGGCACTGGGTAACCGTTGCTCCCAAGGGCTCTGACATAGTTCTGCATCTTTGTGAAAGCACACCGTTGGAGAAAGGAAACACGGGAATCGGCTTTCGGGTGGACGACCTAGATAAGACGTACCAGGAAATGAGCGCGAAAGGTGTCGAGTTCACGTCTAAACCCACAAAGGAAGAGTGGGGCAGCTATGCGATGTTCAAGGACCCAGACGGCAACGAGTTCTGGCTGCTCCCGTAACGAGTTACCCAAACCTAGAATTCTTTGCCTTGCAGATCTGACTCGTCAGCCGCACCCGACGCGAATGTAATAAGGGAGGGCATGACGGTAGATTCTATCGATGATCATGAAACCAAACATGCCTAGGCCCGACATAGTATTTTGCAGCGGTTGCGGGATGGGCAACCCGAGTACAAGCAAGTTCTGTCACGGTTGTGGCGAATCTCTGTTTTCGCGAACATGTTCCTATTGTAGCGCCCTGAATCCGCATTACGCAGAATTCTGCGGCGCGTGCGGTCGACAGCTACCAAAACGCACTGACACCTGATCTAGTTCAGGTTCTTCGCCGATCTTGATCAAGATCGGCCCTTAACCAAGCGGACCAAGGGAGATCCAGTTCTCAAAGTACTTGGGGGGATACACAACACACCTATCATTGGGCAAACTTCAGCAGTGCTGGAAAAGTCCTGATTTCGCTGTTTATTACAGCCTTGTAGATAACCGCACTAGAAATGTTAAACTCTCTTGCCTTCTCGTCCCTCATTCTCTTCAATTTCAAGATTATGTGTCTAACGTCCGCGGTCATGTTGCGTTGGAGTGACTTCATCAAACGAGCTCCTTTGGCGTCGTGGCTTTTCAAAAACCAGATGTCAATCTTCCACCGCGTTCCCCTGAACACGGTTCTTAGCGCTATGTAGTAGCCCTTCAGGGGATCGATGCCAAACACGTTCCTTGCCGATTCGAAATGTGACACCCAGTCGTGAAAGTGATAACCGTCAAAGAAATTCTGCTCGATTAGAGCATCCAGCACTCGTTTAACCGTGGCCTTCCTAATCGTAGGATTGACAACATGGACGTCGATGTCACCAGTCGTCATGAGGTTTAGAGCATAACTCCCAGTCACATTCACCTCACCATAACCAGCCAAAAAATCGAGTAGACTTGACTTCTTAAGAATGAAGTCCGCCTGCTTTCTCAGTCGCTCTGCCCGAGTGTCGAGGACACTTCTCAACTGATCAAGTCCTGGGTTTTGCTATTGGTTAGAGAATTGTATAGTTATTACGGAAGTGTACTCGTTTTATTCCAGCTCAGGTAATATATCCGCAGAGGTTCTGGGATGCATCCCTTGGGATGCATTCCATAAGCCCGGGTAGCGGGTGTACACGAACTCGCTTCTGAGTGTACATACAATCACTCCCCCAGCAGTTGCGTATCCTTTGATACTCGTAATTTCGCTTGACTCATTCCATACGTTATGCGATTCTGTATGCGTTGTCTACGTTGCTTGTCTCAGGGACGAAAATGAGAAATACCCAACAATACTGTTGCCCATCGAGTTGTCGATTTGGGCGTTTCTCGCGAGAGCAGGACCAAATTCATCCAAGTCTTAGTATTGCTATCGTTGGGTTTAGCGCTCGCTACACATGCATCTAACGTCGGCGTCCCCGCCCGAGCACAACATGTTGTCGCGTCTGTTCAGCCGCTGTGTGGTTCCGAGTGCTCCACATACTACACGAATTACATTCCGGGTCCTTACTGCGGTGAGACTTTCCAAGATACGGTCTACAGGGCGAAGGTTGACCAGGCAACCGCTGACAAGCAGGCGTATAGTCCCGGGGACACTATAACCGTTTCAGGTACAGTTGAAGTCCAATCCTACACTTACTACTATGATTCGTGCGCCTGTTATAACCCGAATCCTTGGGTTCAGATGGATCCGGCAACCGCGTCCGTGGCCCTCGAACTTTACATCAATTATGAGTGGACACCGGTATCATCGTCCGTCAGCCCCGACAGCAGCGGCAATTTCGTAGTAACGTATCAGGTTCCAAACAATCAAGCGCTGGGGACCTTAAGCTTCAGGGTGACCGCCACTCCATCTCAGGTCGGATATGGCAATGCCTGCTCTCCCCTCGTCACACCTGACCAAGCGTTGGGCGTGAAGGTCGTTCAGGTTTCGATTCAAACTATTCCTCCCTCAATCACCTTGATCGTAACTCCACTCAGTGGCTGCGCTCCCTTTACGCCCTCCATGAATTACACAGCCTCGGGTGGAAAATCTCCGCTCACTGTGATCGTGTATTACGGCGATGGAACAAGCCTCGATGTCAGCCCGGGCAAACTATGGGCAGCCCATACCTACAACTCGGCGGGAAGCTACACGATCACCGTAAAAGCTACAGATGCCAACGGCATGACAGCCAGCGATTCGAAGACGATCTCAGTCTGCGCTATCCCAGTTGCAACGCCAAGCACAACCTCGTCAACTCAAGGACCGGTTCTCATTCCCGCGATTACGGTATGTGATCCTCTGTTAACGATTCTCATGATGATCATAACGATCGTTCTGACGGTCGCTATCGCAGCGTTTGTCATGCGTTGGACGGCGAGACGCCGACCTAGAGTAGCGCTGATAATCGCGATCATAGTCGCCATCATAATCGGATTCTTCGTGGGAGCCATGACGCTGGGTGGGCCAGCGACGGTCTGTAGCCCTGGCATTGTGTGGATCGTGACACTCGTTATAATCGTGATTCTCCTAATCGTCCTCCGAGAATGGATTATTGGACCTCTAGGAGGCGGAGGGGGCGTAGGAGGAGGCGGACCGCCGGGAAGGTTACAGGTTCGAGGTAACGCAACATCGACCCAGACAAACGGAACTCGACTGCAACTTACGAACGGCAACCTGAATCAAATCGGACCCGGGAGCTCGATTGAAACCCAGAATAACTCATTCGTTCGCCTGCAGACTCCGCTAGGAGCCCGCTCCGAGACCACGATCGGTGAGAACTCAATCGTCGAATGGATTGACCAGAGCCTCAAATCAGCCTTTTCATGGTTGAAGCTCCCTGAACCGGCGCAGATCTACAACATCGAAAGGCTCTTACTTCGGATTGACTTCGGCAAATTCCTCCTAAACTGGATTGAACCCGCCGCCGAGAAGGAAGCAGTGATAATTCTCCCCGCCGGGCTGATGGCTACAGGCGCAGCAGAAGCAGGCCGTCGATGGCTTGCTCGCGTTAAGGGAACCATGGTCCTCGTCGAGGCTGCCCGCACCGGTACCGCGGCCGCGATAACCGTTCTCGAAGGTGATGATCCCACCAAACCCAGCAGCGTGGAACTGTGGCGGAGCGACGACCTCAAAGTTATCCAGATTCAACCAGGTGAACGGGTGATCCTAACTACCGACCAAGCACCCACCAAGACGACTCTCAAACTACCCAAGGGGCTGACGTGGGACATAGAGGACCCGTTCCGCCTGTTACACAGGTACTGGACCGTCCCTCCGATGTCGCCCGAAACCACTTCCATCCTCACAGGAACCACTCCAAAACCAGATGAGACCACAAATCAACAACAGACCCAGTACTGCACGCATTGTGGCAGGCAGATTCCGGGAGGAGTGAGGTTCTGCCCCTACTGTGCTGCGGAGCAACCACGTTTACCATAAACGGAGTTCTGTGCACCTCAATCGAACAACCGCGCCTATTGCTCAGTCTGTCGCGGTGTCCCTGAATTCAGCGCATTCAAGAACTTAAAGTTCTTTCACGATTTGCAGGCTCAGCACTCAAGATCCTTCTCACGCTTAGATCAATTGGGCCAGACTCGTCATCGCCCGCCGACGGAAACTATCGTTCCACTCGCTAATTTGGGTATCCTAATTTAGACCAACTGCAAGCTAATTCTTTCGTTGAAGTCCCAGCGGCTATCCGGGAACGTTGACCTTGCCCCCAATTCGCATAACACCAGTAGGATTCGAGAGTCTCGGCGTCCGTTCCATGTGCACCTTCGTGGAAACCCCTGATGTCAGGCTCCTAATCGATGCCGGCGTCGCATTGGGGCCGCGGTTCAGGAAACTTCCACACCCTCGCGAATATCGAGCTAGGGCAGAGTGCCGCGCCAGAATTCGTCAATACGCAGCAAAAGCGGATGCAATAGTCATCTCCCATTATCACAACGACCATCACACGCCAAACTACACCGAAACGGTTTGGGTGGGATGCAGCCTTGCGGAATCGGAAGAGATCTACCGAGATAAACTCGTTCTCGCCAAGGACATCAGGAATTCGATCAACTTCAGTCAACGAAGACGAGGTTGGATGTTCCAACGCTTCCTAAAACGCAACGGCGCCAAATGTGAAATCGCTGACGGAAAGTCGTTTGAATTTGGTTCAACCAAAGTCACCCTGTCGCGACCCGTCCCACATGGAGAGGAGGATTCGGAGATGGGCTGGGTTCTAATGACTTGCGTGAGATCGGCCGACGAGACGTTTCTTCATGCTTCTGATGTTCAGGGACCAATCTCCAAAGCAACTGTGCGGTCGATTCTGAAGGAGAAACCAGACATCGTAGTTCTGGGTGGTCCACCGAGTTATCTGAAAGGCGTTAGGGTTGAAGAGGAGGTGATTCGCCGGGGGATTGTGAATGCAGCTATGATAGCGCGTTCCCTGCCGATCGTGATCTTTGAACATCACATATTGCGGTCAGAAGATTGGAGACTTGACGCCAAACCGGTGTACGATGCCGGGGCGAATGTGAAGAATAAGGTTATGACCGCTGCAGATTACCTGAATCAACCCGTTATGGACCTTGAATCTCACCGGCAGGCCTTGTATGAGGAGGAACCGCCATCACCGGAGTTCATGAGTTGGGCGGAATTGAAGCGTGACAAGCAGCGTCTTGAGACCCCGCCAATCTGAGAAGCGGCCAAGAAAAGGGTGGACCCGGATTGGTCCAGGATAGAGCATGGTTATGCGCCCGCTAGTTTTGTTGCCAACCGGAACTTCTTCCCACAGGAAGGACAGGAGAAGTGTTTGATGTGCAAAGCCGGGCCACGTCCGTCCTTTGGATGCATATCCCACTCTTTTGCTGGGCCGGAAACTTCGCCACCGCACTTGAGACATTTCACCAAGAGATCTTCACCTCGTTGGGGGAGGCAGTCGCAGGTTGGGCATGAGGAATTGAGCAAGTTGGATGGTGATGCCATTTGGGTTTGGTTGGGAGATGGCATTCTTCAGTTGTATGCAACCCCCATGTCCAACCGCGTTCGCTGCCATGGATGGAGGGTACACTTTTAATGGTATATTAATGTTTCATTTATGGTACATTAATATATCACCATACCAGAGCTAACATAGAATCTCACAGGAGGGCAATACATGAACGGAGAATCCAGGAGAAGCTTCGCACTAGCGCTTGCTTCCTTCGCGATCGGCGCTGTCTTAGCCGGCGTTCTAGGAAACCCGAAGAACCGCGAATGGATAACTGAAGGGAGCAAGAATCTAGCTAAGAGGACAAAGAGACTGGCTAGGCGAACCGATCTATCGTGAACGTCTAAGAATCGAGCGGGACCTATCCGCTCTATCCCATTCTAACAGCCACCTGTTTTTTTGGAACCAAAACTAGCGTTGATGGTCACGTGGCATTTTCGGGCTAGTTATCAAACTGTGGCGTGGCTGTCCCATCACAAGCACTTTCAGTCCGTGGAGGGTGGCACCCACCCAAGCCTCAGGGGTGGCACCCACCCTCTCGGCAAACAGTGCCCCACTTTCAGTGAGTCATGATCGCCAGTAAGGCTTAAGTCCGATTTGGAAGGCTATCAGTGAGGCGCGTGAGTGGGGCCTCCCACCCGATTGCGCCAAAGAAACCCCGGAGTAGGGAGGTACGCCATTGAAAGGAAAGAGCTCAACTCAAATTATACTGACCGCCGTATTTGCTGCCCTCTATTCCGTGGGCGTTGTGTCGCTTGTTCCGATTAGCTTCTACCTCCCTTTTCAGGTGAGAGTGGCTGATGCCCTGCTTCCTTTGGCTATTCTGTTCGGATGGCCTGCGGTCCTAGGACTCTCGCTAGGAGCATTCGTTGCCAACATCTTTGGTGGCCTCGGGCCAGTAGATATGATCGGGGGAGCATTGGCAAATTTCATCGCAACATTCGTGGCGTGGCGATTTGTGCACGCGAAACGCGGTCGCTGGATGTTGGTTGGCGTAGGCTTCGAGATCTTGGTCGTCACGTTTGTGGTTGGTACATACCTTAGTTATCTTCTGAACTGGCCTCTGATAGCAGGCTGGACTGACATCTTCTCGGGTAGTTTTATTGCGATAGGAATTCTAGGCTCGCTCCTTCTATTTGCGCTCTCAAAGACAAATCTACCCGCCATGTTAGCTGCGCATGGCCTACGGGAAGAATATACCTCCAAAAAGGAACGACCAAATGGATAGAGAGGGTTCCTACGCCGAAGATCTCATTGGTGATGGATGACATTACGAAACAGAAGGTAGACGCGATTGTCAACGCTGCCAACGAGACTCTGCTGGGTGGCGGGGGAGTAGATGGGGCGATTCACCGAGTCGCGGGGCCGCGGCTTCTTGAAGAGTGCCGATCTCTCGG
>Ga0187769_10001067_pt1 | contig 15295 bp, 14 predicted proteins | sample 0116_SJ02_MP02_1_FD_133140 | JGI IMG/M metagenome (GOLD analysis project Ga0187769, IMG submission 133140) | Tropical peat soil microbial communities from peatlands in Department of Meta, Colombia - 0116_SJ02_MP02_10_MG | ecosystem: Environmental > Terrestrial > Soil > Wetlands > Peat | place... | reverse complement strand
GTTCTCATGGGCCGTCGTCGGATTCAATGTCATGACATCCTTCGTCGTTATGAGAGTGGCATAGTCCTGGCCTTTCGACTTTAGGCCCTGATCTGCATTCAATGGATATCTTCCTTTTATCGCGAGGATGTCGGATAGTGTCAGGATACCGACGAGTTCCTCATCGATCACAGGAACACTGGGTTGTCGTAGGACGACTGCGTGTGCAACGTGAATAACAGGGTAGGTGCTTTTCGCGAAGATGAAATCACTTTGCATAAAGTCGCTGACCTTGAATCGTCCGGGAAATTTCTGTGAGAAGTAGTGGGAGAGGTCAGTTTCGGTGATTATGCCCAAAAGTGGTTTTTCATTCGTCACGACCGCGTAAGCAAGATTATCGGTGTCGAATAGTCTGGCCGCATTAACCACGGGTAAGTCTTGTCGAACCTTGAAGATTGACTTGGATGAAGCTTCAGAGACCGGGATTTCATCTATGGAGCGGGACGTTACGTCATCTAGTAGGAAACGCGCTATGTCTCGCTTGGAAACGAGGCCTATTGGTCGCTCGCGTTCGTCGACCACCACAAGTTGTGAGACGTGATTTTGTATCATCACATCTCTAGCTTTCAACAGGGAGTCCAGGGGAGCAATGGAGACAACCCATCGAGTCATAACATCGTTGACGGTATTCGCCGTTAACGCGTCGTTCACCCGCGAGCATCTCCTCTGCGTGATTCGGGAGAAGTTCCCATTGGTTTTGATATAAGCGGGACTAGCAGTTCCCACAACTGATTATGAATTATGAAACTTGATGGTTCGAAAAGAAGCTGATGGGCCGGAAAGAAACTTTGTCAATCAGATAGAACGCGATTCAATATTCATGCCTCTCTCTCTGACATAAGCCAGTAATTCCTCCCTCAGATCCGACTTGAACGCTATCTCTGGGGGAACGAGGCCTTTTTGTTTAATTCTTCCTGATCCTAGAATCTGGGTTGCGATCGAGCATGGATACGCCGTAGTTCTGGCCATCGAAGTTATGCGCTGTCTGGTGTCATAATGGTCCACCATTTGATATCGATGACGCATCTTTCTTCCATTCTTCTTGCCCGCAACCTCAACCCTGAGGAGTGTCATGTCCTTCTCTTTCCCTAACGCTAACCTATCGGACAATGTGTCTGAGACGAATTCTCGAGGCACAATCGACTGGTTATGGTAACCGACTGGTTTTGTTTCAAGCAGGCCACAATCTATCAAGGTCCTAATCTGCTCCGCATGGCCGGGCCACCGAATTGTCTTCTCGTCCATATCGCGGACTTTCCTGATTGTCTGGACTAAGGTTGAGAGGCCATCCGTATAGAAGCACTCGCACCTGCCAATTGGCGCAGGGAAATTGATTGGTTCTAGGCCGGAGAGGGCGGGTACATCGATTACTCTTCGGTTCTTTATGATTCGGGCTTTGCGAAGGTACTCTTCCAACACGGCCTGGAATGAGAACACTATCCTGTAGTTGAGGGGAGGTTTGGGTTTCTCCGGAATTCCACCCACTTTAATGTGGACCTCATCCACCCTATCAAATCGTTCCGCAGCGTTCATGGCAAGTATATTTGTCAGACCCGGCGCCAAGCCGCATGCAGGAATGATCGTTATCCCCCTCCTCCGACAAGCCGAGTTTATCTCAGCCTGTCCGAAGCGCCAGCCGAAGATTAAATCCACAAAGTTTACGCGTGCCCCAATGGCTGACTGGATTGCGAATTCGCTAATCCCATGAGGAAGTGCTCCCACACCCACGTCAAATTTATTCAGCAATTTTGCAGTCTTAGTCGGCCTACGGACATCATGCACCTTAGCAGCCAGTTTTGTTGAATGGCACCGGCCGGTTAATGCTCTCAGCTTGCGTCGGTCAACGTCATAGACCGTCACTTGGTCGACTTCCTTTGATTTGACCAGGTCCAGAGCGATTGTCGCTCCCATCAAACCCGCGCCAAAAATCGCTACTCTCATCACTATCCTCTCGATAACTCACCAATCTGCAATTTCAAATTGCAGAGCCACATTATTTGCGTGTATTTATGTTGAAGCCTAGGAGCTCGCCGATCCAATGAGCCTCATTCCGCCGGTTCCCATTATAGATGGGATTAGGTTTGAGTTACTTTGCGTCGAGAATCATTTTGATGTGTTGGGGTATATTCGGCTCATAGGAAACTCGCAGGACCCATCGCATCAAGTCTTTTTCCGTAACGATGCCTACGAGGATGTCGTTTTCGAGGATTGGAAGTCTGCGAATTTTGTTCCTCAACATTAATTCAAACGCTTCCTGAAGCGGCATCTCCGGTTTCGCTGTGACCAGTTTTTTCGTCATTATGTTCTTCACCGGAACCTTGAGGAGGCCATCTCCTTTGACTACTTCTTTTGTTATGTCGCGTTCCGTCATTATGCCAATGGGCTTCTTCCCTTCCACAACGACGACCGATCCTATGTCATGTTGCACCATTATTTTCGCGGCGGAGCCCACATTTTCTTTCGATTCGATCGTTATGACCGGGCTACTCATCACGTGTTCGAGCTTATCTTCTTCTTGCGTCGTCAAGATTGCTCACCCTCTTATGTATTCAAACTTTGTAAAAGAATTTTCGGGGATTCCCAAAATCGCTGTTTGGCTTTGGGGGTTGTCTGGTTATCTTGGCTTTTTAGTGAACCTTAATTCCAGAGTCACTGCACGTTGGCCAGGAGAGTCGTACCATGATGTGTTCAGAGAAGACTGTTCGTGTGGGACACGTCTGTCTCGAAGTGTCTGACATTGAAGTTGCGAAACGGTTCTACGCTCCATTATTCGATTATCTAGGTTTCAAGATTGTTCTTGATGAAAAAGAATCAGTAGGATGGAGTAATGACAGCTTCGCGATCTTTCTCGGAAAACCGGAGAACCAGCGCGTCAGCAAGGAAAAGCCGAGTAAGGAGGAATCCGTGATTGCAGATCACCTTGCCCTGCTTCTTGAAAGTCGGAATGATGTGGAGATGGTAGCAGTGTTTATGAAAGAGTGTAGGATCGAGGCGCTCTTCCCGCTCGAGGAACATCCCGAATTCCTTCCGGGTAACTACTCAGTTTCCTATTCCGATCCAGACAATAACGTTGTCGAATTCTACTCCACTTGACCTGATTTCGCCAGCTTCCGAATTTGCGTTCCCCAAAACGTGTGTGTAGGAGGGTGATTACCCGATGTTTTTGCGCGACTTGCTGTATAGGAAAAGTTAGCTAGTTTCTGTAGGGGTATATGGGTAGGAATAAATGATGTCCCCCCGCATGCCCTGGCGGCGCGCCAAAGAGATGAACAAGCAGCCTAAGGTTCTCGGCAAGTTTGTCGAGGTATCCAACGATACGATGAAGCGAAGTGGAAAACTATTCGTATTCTTCATGGGCGCCGAATATTGCCCTTATTGTGCTGCTGAGAGGTGGGCTATAGTCAGGAGCCTCCAAAAATTTGGACAGTGGGATGGATTAAAGCAGACCATAAGCGCAGCCAGAGACCAACCATTCCTAAACCTCCCAACGTATGATTTCACAAAAGCGACTTACAATAGCCCCCACATCGAATTCGTAGCACGCGAGATAAAGGACCGCGAATTCAAACCGCTCCAGAAGCTTCTGAAAACAGAAGAGAAACTTGTCCGAAAATACAACACGAAGAAGGAGATACCATTCCTACTGATTGGAGGCAAATTCGCGCAGATAGGTTCCGGATTTCCGCCAAAGATCTTCATAGGACACACCTTCAGGCAGACCGAGACGGAACTCAAGAAAGTTGAGTCGGAGATCAGAAAAACCATTGATGAGGAAGCAAACATAATCTCAGCCCTACTATGCCTTTCTGGCTTGCCGCCGGAACTCTGCAAAGAAACGGGAACGGCAGACCTCGTGGCGCAGGCGAAGACTAAACTCGCCTGACGGACTAGGCTCTAAAGAGCGGTAACGGAACTCATCCGAGCGAAAGTGCTGAGGCTCGCGCTTAGAGATGTTTGCCACTTTTGGCCAATTCGCGTTGCGTTGTATCACTGCCTATGCAGGCGGTGTCTGGGCGATTTGTATGAGTTCGTTTCTTCGATGTTCTAAGAACCCTTCACGCAGGCCGCGTCTGATATAGTATGCATTTCGTTCTCGTTTCTTCTTGTTGCATAGTTTGACGACGAATGGTAGGCCAGGTTTTACAGTGTCTATTGGGACGGACTCGATCGCCTTCGCTTTGACTGCGCTATCAAACAGCCTTTGCCCTAATTCTGAGCGGACGATCACCGTCGTCCACCCGTCTTGAGACCCAACCGCGCCTATTGAGATGTCAGCGAGTTCGGCGACGTAGTCAATACAATAGTGGCAGGGGTGACTCATGTAAGATTCAAGTTCTTTCGTTGAGACGTCGAGGACGCAGTCAGGGCCGATGTATACTTTGAAGCGGTTTCGTTTGATAACCGTTCTCGTAATTTTGGTAGGATCAATCCCATGTTGCTTCTGGATGAATTCGGTTACTAGTTTATCGTAGGTATAGACCTTTGAACAGAACAAGCCGATTGTGAATACCGGTCGCCCCCCTCGAATCCATGAGCCGCCGAACTTGACCGTGGCTTGGAGAGAAGTGTACATTCTCCACAGGCCTTGCAATTCGCACGGTAACGCCACCAAGCCAACTCGTGCGTCGGGGTAAGATGCAGCCGCGTCCGAAAGCACACCTAGTACGCCACCGTGGGTATACTTCGAGCCGGCCGTGCGCAGTATATCACTGGCCGTATCGCCGACCACGGGCACGGTTTTCAGGGGCATCCCGCTTCCCAGAACAAAGACGGAATTTGATTTAGTAAAGTCCGAAGTAGCGAAGCAGTTAATTAATCCAATTTGGAGAGCATGCGTCATTAACGCTATGGACGTCCCTCCATCCTGTCCCGCATGCCAAACTTCATCATCTAACGCCCTAGCGGAGTATATGTTCCTGTAAATGCCGAGCGATTCTTCTTCCGGTTTCCGGGTGCGCCCGAAAAGGTAGTATTCAATCTCATCCAGCGGCAGTTCGAGCCTGGGACAGCTATAGTAGCAGACTTGGCAGGCTGCGCACGGTCCCTTGATGACCGGCTCTTCATTCACATTTACGTTAAGGACGTTGATAGGGCATGACGCGACGCAGGCCGCGCACATCATACAGTGGTTGGCGCGCACCACTTCATTGAACAGATGGCCCCAAATCTTCGCGTTTTTGGGAGGGGACCAACCATCAGGCATAAGCAGACCTCATTGCGCTAACTTCGTACAGAAAACGTGATGCTATTTGAACACTCCTCTACAGTTAGGCGGACTTGGTGACCAATCGTCGGTCGCGTTGCATACGGACACGTTCGGTAATCGGCACTATTGCTAAGCCAAGAAACATTAACCCAACGCCGTACCCGGCCAAGAGCAGTCCACCCACCGCGAGAAACAACACCAAGCCCAGCATCTCGCCAAACTGGGCCGTGGCTAGGAAAGAGAATATTGCGACCAATAACCCCGCAATCGCCGCTAAGACTAGCAGAAGGTAACCAAAATCTTTCTTGGAAGGGACCGCATGAAAGTTTGACACTGGCTCGCCGAGACATTCGGAGTTGAGTCTTTCTTTAATGCCTTTCTGTGCCCCAAGGGGAATCCTGATTGCCAACATCCTGATCCATTAGAAGGCTTGATTCGAAATGAAACAAGCATCTGATTTGAGGATTGGATCGGTTGTTATCGATTCCATTGATTTCGATGGGATGTTAGCTTTTTGGCAAGAGGCGCTTCATTACGCGCCGAGAGAACCAGCTAAGGATGGTTGGGTAGTTCTTAGAGACCCAGCCGGAAAGAGCCCTAACGTCTCTTTGAACCAGGTTTCAGTTTCAGAGAAACTAATCGGCCGAAACTGGTTACACTTCGACCTCTATACCAGCGACCAAGAGAATGAAGTGGAGCGATTGCTCAAGTTAGGAGCCACGCGCCATCCGCAAACTTATGAACCGGGCGAAGACTTCATAGTCCAAGAAGACCCGGATGGCAATCTGTTCTGCGTTATAGACAAGAGCCCTTCGCGCTCCAAGTAAGGCACGTACGTATTATTGGCAGGCGGCACGGTGGCGGTTAGGGTACGGGAAAAGGAACGCCCGCTTTTCCGCCAACCGCTTTCAATAGTTCGGTAAGAGATGCGTCCACCTCTATCCCTTCTCTATCCGTCCGTGCTTGAGTTCTGAATTCAATGTCCCCCGGCACTAGGACTTCTTTGAACCCTGGCGCCGGTTTGGTTTGTCTCATGTCCTCAGCCAACTCTTGAGCTCGAGTCTCAAACTCGTCTAGACTTACGAATGAGTCGGCGCGTAATGCTCCGAAGAGGTGACCTAGGTTTCTGGGAACGGTTAGGTCTCCATACATTGCAGGAATGTGAACTCCGAAGGGGGCGCCGGTTAGGATGCTGCAAAGCACCTCGACGAAAAGCGCCAGTCCATAACCTTTGTGACCGCCGAATGGCAGGAGAATCCGTGCTTCATTCGGGTTGGTTGTAGGGTTACCGTTCGAATCAATAGCCCACTCAGGGTTTATTGATTCGCCGCGTGCTCTCGCAACAATGATCTTGCCCAAGGAGACGGAACTAGTCGAGATGTCAAGTAGAATAGGGTGCAGCCCAGCGGTGGGGATGGCCACCGCGAAAGGGTTTGACCCGAGCCGCGGCTCTCTTCCCCCGTAGGGGGCTAAAATCACGTCCGCATTCGTGAATGAGAACCCTATCATACCTTCCTTCGCAGCCATCAAAGCGTAATATCCTGCAATTCCAAAGTGGCTACTGTGCCTGACGCCTACGAAGCTTGGAGTCTCCTTTGCTAGTTCAATCGCTTTCTTCATGGCAAAATGTGATACGACATGGCCCAATCCATTGTCGCCGTCAATCAGAGCCGCGCCATGATCTTGTTTGACCACTCGTAGTTTTGGATTGACATTTATTGAACCCGCCTGAATTCGGCTCACGTAATGTGGAAGCCGCACAAGCCCATGAGAAGAAACACCGAACCGTTCTGCCTGCATAATTACATCGGTAGTAATCGTAGCGTCAGCCTCAGGAACGCCGACCTTCACTAGCACTAGGCGACAAAAATCCGTCAGTGCGCGAATCGGAATTTTTGTTGCCATTGGGGAGGTCCTCGTTTGCTCCGCTAGAGCGTGCGTCACCGCGGGTGTTTGGTAAATTTCTACTCGGGTGGAATCGCTTTGAATCTTAGTGAAATGTCGATTCCTTTGCTCTTCTGGTATGCTGAGGATACATAGTAGATTAAAAGCCCGACAACGAAGACGCCTACCAGGCCGCCGAGGTAGACGGGGTTGACGGGTGCTCCAGTGAATATTGGGCTCGCAGCAATGTACGCCACGAAGATTCCCGTCAACAAAGTAATCGCACCAAGGATTGCGACAACGGGGATCCCGGCGAGTTTCCGTTGAACAGCCGCGGGGGCAGATTTGAACAGGTCCTTATGTTTGTAGGGGAAGAGAATGCCCGCTATTCCTGCTATTGCAAAGGCCAAGTATAGACCTGAAGTTGCATAGGCGTTGAACGTGAGAACGTTCGCAGCGAATATCGAAAGTAGTACATAGATTAAGCCCACAACCGAGACTAGAGCAAGAGCATAGTTGGGGGAAGCCCTGCTACCGTCAACCTGAGCAAGTTTCGCTGGAGTTACGCCGTCAAAGCTCCATGCAAAGACGATTCTCACTGCCATTATGACGATGGTCTCGAGAGAACCGACAACTGTGGCGATTATCGCTAATGGAACGAGCACGGCCACAAACCAGTTCGGGCTTGCAAATATTACTAGGAAGCTGTAGACCGGTGCCGATGGCAGCGTATAAGCAGCGTTGCCGGCCAACGATAATTGAGACACGGCGCTAAAGAATTGGCCTCCCATAACGAGGTAGGGGGCCCCATACATTACTAACGCCAGAGCCGCAAAAAGCAATGTTCCACCGATTATACCGATGAATTGAGATTTGGAAGAATTCTTCACTTCCCCGCCAACATAGACCGAGGTGAAATACCCAAGATAGTTCACGAACATCCAGAACGAGCCTATAATCGTCCCAGAGATGGTGAATCCCGTGATGAAGCCGGCTTTATCGGCAGCTGCAAGCATGTTCTGGTAGTTGGCTCCCGACATTTGATTGAAATTATTCACAAACGTCGCTGGTGACGACGTGGCTATTGCAATCAGAAAGACTGCTACGCCCAGCACCATAAGCACGAAAGTTGCCCATTGAAGCCTAAACGCGCTCTTTAGACCAAATACTGCGGCTCCAATCAGCACGACAAGAATGAGCAAGCTCCCGACTAGTATAGAGTTCTGACTTGACACAGCAGTAGCCATGGCCGCATATGCGGGATTTCCTGTAATGACGCCTAGGTTCAGGAACATAGTTCCAAGCCCAAAGGTCATAGCGAAACCTGAGACCGGGCCAATGAAACCTAGATAGAAGACGAAGATCGCAAAGCTTTCCATAAACCCAACAGCGGGATGCACGAGTCTGCTGACCCAGACATAATCGCCTCCACTTCGCGGCATGGCGACCGTCATGTAGTAGTAGAGTAACGCTATGAAGAAGTTAGGAACAAGTCCGACTAATACGGCGAGTGGCAAGTTTACTCCAGGATAGGTTGACGCTCCGAAGAAACTGTAGAGAAGCGGCCAACCCAACCCCATGTTAAGCAGATTGAACATAATCACGTCGGAGGCGGATAATTGGCGAACTAATCCCGTCGCGTCGCGTATGAATATGTTCTGAGTTTTTGCCATTTGAGAACTCGTGTAGTCATCCTACACGAAAATTTCGGATGAAGTCGTATTAATGCATTCGGAGTGAGTCCCGACCCGGATAGCAACCAAGCACTGATTTTCGCGCGTGAGAATGACTCCAAACCTCGGAAGCTATGAGAACGAACTTAACTCTATCCTGACGTTAGGACGTAAGTGAATCCCTTTCGATCCAAATCAATCGCTACGCCGCGAAGGAAACCTTCGCCGTATTCACTGCCAGGGTTTATGCACGTTGTTCGGCCGATCTTAGCGACGCCGCGTGACTCGTGAATGTGGCCATGAAGTCCGATCATGGGCTGATATTTCTCAATGACTTTTCGTACGGCTGTGCTTCCGACTGGTATCATTGTGACTCCTGTTCCGGCGTGGGCATCAACTTTCAGAGTCTTGTCCAACTGAGGTGCCATATCGAGTCCTGAATCATAGGGTGGAACGTGAAGGTTAAACACGGCCCTTTCCGTGTTGTGGACTTGCGACGCAATACTCTCAAGTTTTACCAACAAAGCGTCTTCCTCTATGTCGCGAGGGCATTTCCAGGGAGTTATGTTTCCGAATCCGCTGCTGATCATCTCCATTCCTCCACCGATGTCTACGACCTTATTCTCCGGATTGACTACGTACTTCGACTTGTTTAGTACAGGTTCGATCTCTAATGGATCATCATTTCCTCCGGTCACATATAGCTGGACTCCAGTGGAGGCCAGTCTTTCATCCGCGAGCGCCATCCAACGAGTAACCTGTTCAAGCATCAAGTTCATGAAAAGAGCGTGCACCTTATCAGGTGAGGAGTTCAAGTCATCAATTTCTTGCTGGTTCGAAGTGTAAGGGTAGTAACCGCAACTGCGTATCTGTGATTCCAGTTTGGATAGTTCGTCTCGTGATTTTACCTGAGTGTCCTTTCCCAGGAATTTGGTGTTCCAACATCCGTTACTCTCCACAATCGGGACGATCATCTTTCCGGTTAAGTCACCGCCGAGTATGAGCACATTCGCCTTGTAGACTTTCGCCGCGTTCAGAAACTTCTTGAAACATGGTTCAGACCCATGAAGGTCGGTTACAAAGAAAATTCTTGAATTAGCCATTCTTAATTCCTCTTTCTGCATCCTATGTGAATAGGTTGCTGAATTTGCAATTATCTAGATGTTACGAGAGTTCCGTTGGATAAACATCCCGAAAATTCATTGCGCATATTATAATCCGATTATGAGGCTACAGATTGTATATAGAAACGCGTTAAGTAGAATCCAATTCGCTGTTAATCTCAGTGAAAATTACTTGGCTAATTCATCGACTTTCATTAGAAACGCAAGCGGATTAGTGAGAGACTACGGACTATTTGATGCATTTCTGCTAGGAACGTATCCTACATGGGGACTGCTTTGGGTGGTACTCCAATTCCCATGGTTCTGGGGCTTCTTCCCAGGATCAAGTATACCCTTAGCGTTGTTGCTTATCGCACCCCCCTTCATCCTGCTTGGAGTGGTCTACTGGGCTCTTGGAGTCGCAATGCCTCGTTCTGGCGCCGATTACATGTGGGTCAGTCGAACGTTTGGGCCCGGCCTGGGATTTGCCTGGTGTATGGTTTGGATGGTGGCCTACGGGATCAGCACTTACATCTACTCAACTTTCGCGTTTGAATCGGTTATTTCAACTTCGCTCTCTGTACCGGGGTTGCTGTTTGGAGTTCCATCACTCGTCGGACTTGCTACTCTTCTACAAACAGTTAACGCGCAGTTCGCGGTCGCCCTAGTAATTATCGCTCTATACGTCATTGTCACGGTTCTCGGCGGATCCGTTCTGAAGAAAGTGTTCTACATCGGATGGATCGCGGAAGTTATCGGCATAGCAGTAATGTGGTGGCTACTTGCAACCACAAGCCCTGCGGCTTTCGCTAGGCTTTGGGACGCCACACCCATCGGAGTGACGCTACCATACGAGAAAGTGTTACCCCTCGCACTGGCGAACGGATATTCGATCGTGCCACGCAACTCATGGGATGCAACCGTTGCCTCTCTTCCATTAGCGGGCCTGTTCTGGTTCGGATTCTACTACATGACCATGGTTGGAGGAGAGATCAAAGAAGTGCGCAAGACAATTCCCCTCTCGATAATAGCCGTGTTTATCGCGACTTACATCTGGTGGGCAGTGTCCGCGGAACTGTATCTAGACGCATTCGGAACTCAATGGTCGTATGCGCTAGCCTTTCTATGGGAACGAACCTCTGCATACCCTGGTCCTACCCCTACGATAAATCTCCTCCTGTCGATCACAGCCTACCCAAACGTCTTCATAATGGCAATCGTAGCCATAACATTCACCATCACCTCATTCCTAATGACTTTTATGAACTTCTTCTTGCCAACTCGATACCTTTTCGCCTGGGCGTTTGATCGGGTAATACCAACGCGGTTCGCTGATGTCAATGAGAGGTTCAGGAGCCCTGTCAAAGCTACATTACTGTTGGCGGCTTTCACAGTCTTTGGCGTCTTCATCTTCTTGTACACGAACTTCGGCACAGTCTTCACCATGTCTGTCATGATGATGACCATAGCATTCTTCGGACCTGCTCTTGCGGCAATAGTGTTTCCATATCGCCAGAAAGCTCTATTCGAAACTCTGCCCAGCTCACTCAAGGCAAAGATCGGTGGAATCCCAGTGCTCACCATAATTGGGGTCTTGGTCACGGCAGGTATCGCATATCTTGGCTACGCATTCTTCCTCTCCCCACAAGTGATGACTGCTAGTACATTTGGCTTTGAATTCATCATCGGAACATTCATCTTCGGACTGTTAGTCTACTTCGCATCTAGAGCCTACTGGAAACGCAAAGGCGTCGCGATCGACTTAGCCTTCAAGCAACTTCCGCCAGAGTAAAAACACCAAACAACAACACCTTTCCATTTCTTTTTCTTTCTATCGCGTTCTAGTTCGTCACAGGCGTTTTCGCGCGCGGATTGACTGAGGCGGTTATGAGCAGCTGAAAAGTGACTTGCAAAAGGGACCTAGGGTGGAGCTGGTAGTGTTTGCCGTTGTACCTTGTCGACGACCGTGTACCATCTTACCGACTCGCCTAACTTAGCACGCATCTTCCATGACGTCGACTTCGGGGCTTCATCAATTCGCCGTCTGAGCATATCTATTCGCTTGGCGATAACCTCTCGATCTTCTTGCTCCAGACCCGGGTAGTCCTTTAGGCGATTCTGCATCATTGATAGGTTCTTCGTCACTGTCAAGTTGAAGCCCCAATCCTTCGCTAAAGTCGATGCCACAAAATCACCATTTACCTGATCATGATCAGCATTCCCAATCTCATGTTCTCTGAGCAAAATCAACGAATCTTGTATGTCCTTCTCATCGACTTCAACAATCTGCAGCTTCTGCAAAAGTAGTTCAGCGAGAGGAACCGTAGGTGCGTCCACCTCGAGTCTTCCCTTAAAATCTATCACATGACACATTTGCAGCTTACCAAGGAAAACGTCAACCGCCTCGTTGCCCTCCTTGTCATTGAAGATTTGACGATACTTTCCCTTTTCACCGCTTAACATGAGAGAGACAAATGGTACAAAACCTAATTCAACAAACAACTTTCTCGAGGCCATGCGAAATTTTTCGTAAGTGACGAAATCCATATCGTGTTTCGGCCTGCGCTTCAGCTTTTCGTATAAGTATGAGTGGTTCGGGCAATGCATTCGAATAGCCGAGCCGCCCATGATCCTTAGAACTATGCCTCTTCCACTTGCGCGATCTATTATTTGACGAATCTGATCGGCGAATTCGTCAAAAGTACCTGCCTGACTCAAGCAACCGAACTTCCCGAGAGCTGAAGGTTTTTACTGGCGAATCAAGTGCGACTCGTCGATTAAAGGATGCTTCAGAATACTTTATGATGAGAATGAGATTAATCCATCTGCTCCTCGACTTGTTCAGCAGCCGTTTACATTTCTTTTTGAAATCTGGGCATGAAGAATATTAGTGGCTGACCGGTCAGACTTGAATGTGTTCATTTTGCTTGGTTGGAGAGCTCGTCTTGGAATATTGATTCCTTCTGTGAACAAGACGATGGAACCTGAGTTCTATCAAATGGCCCCAAGAGGAGTCACTATTCATACGGCGAGAATGACGCAAAAGATCGACACGATTGAAGAGCTCTTGAGAATGGGAGATTACGCGCCGAAAGCAGCGTCGGATCTCGCAGATGCCGAGGTCGACTGCATAGGGTACGGATGCACAAGCGGAAGTCTGTTGGGTGGACCAAACTATAATCAAGAACTCCTAGCGAGGATCAAGAAGGTCACGAATATTCCAGCCATCACCACATCGATGGCGGTTGTCGCGGCGCTCAAGGAACTAGAAATCAGAAACGTATCTGTTGCGACGCCGTATCATGATGATATCAATGTGAAAGAGAAGGAATTCCTCGAAGCTCACGGGTTCAAGGTCTTACACATACAAGGGCTAAGTTGCAATGGCCCCGAAACCGCAAACCTTTCTCAGAAAATAGTCTATGATCATGCAAAGAGCGCTTTCAGGCCCGGCAGCGATGGACTCTTCATGAGTTGCACAGACATGCCGAGTCTAGATATCATCCAAGCACTTGAGGCGGACTTATGCAAACCCGTCGTGTCCAGCAATACTGCAACAATGTGGATGATGCTAAGGCAGGTAGGTATTGGCGACCCGATAAATGGAACCGGTAAAATCCTTTCGATTCCACGAATTAACGAGAGAGCGTACGAGAAGTATCTAGTTCACTCATAATTGCGGGGCTAGTGCGCTCCCTAGAGGTGGTGTGGTTGAAGGCAGGAAGACTGTTTGAATTCAATACTCCGGTAAGAATTGTAGACGTACCTGACCCCAAGATCGAAGGTCCGATGGATGTGATCGTGAAAGTCGGAGGGGCGGGAGTTTGTGGTACTGATAACAATATTCAGAGGGGACTCGCGAACCCGTCTCCAAAGTTGCCTTACACACTTGGTCACGAGAATGCCGGATGGATAGAAGAAGCCGGTCCTGTCGCCGCATCGGCTGGAATGAAGAAAGGAGACCCGGTGATTCTACACCCGCTCATCAGCTGCGGTTTGTGCAAAGCTTGCCGTGCGCGCAACGATATGCACTGCATAAACAGCAAGTTTCCAGGAATCAACACAGACGGCGGCTATGCTCAATTTATCAAGACCTCAGTAAGAAGCGTGATTCGCCTAGCCGCCGGAACGGACCCCGTACCTCTCGCCCCCTACGCGGATGCGGGCATCACATCCTATCACGCCCTCAAGAGAGTAGTTTCCAAACTCGACCCTGGATCGACTGCGGTTGTAATTGGCATAGGAGGCCTCGGCCATTTCGCAATTCAGATGCTCAAAGCCTTGACGCCGGCTTCCGTAATAGGAATCGCTCGATCAAACGCGAAAGTAGAATTCGCAAAACAGTTGGGCGCAGACGCCGCCTTTCCCGCTGGAAAGGACGGTGGTGTCAAGGATGTTCTCGATTTCACCAATGGCATCGGTGCGGACGCGGTATTGGACTTCGTCGCCGACCAGGGGACTCCGGACACCGGCGTTAAGATGATCAGGAAGGGCGGAACTTACTGCATCATCGGCGAGGGAGGGACCGTAAGCGACCCAACAATCGATATGATTGTGAGGGAACTCGACATTATCGGCAGTTTCGTTGGAACATACACCGAACTCAGCGAGTTAATGGAACTCAACCGGATGGGAAAAATAAAGATCGTTTCCAAGGTATACCCGATGTCAGAAGTTGTACAGGTCATGAAAGACCTGAAAGAAGGCCGAGTACTTGGGAGATCCGTCCTAGATCCATGGAAGTAATCGAGCCGAATATAGAGTCGAGGTGAACAAAGATTTGGTGGTAAATGAAAAATTATCTTCCCTATTCGATCTACACGGGAAGACGGCGGTCGTTACCGGCGCCTCACGGGGAATAGGACTAATGGCCGCAACTACTATGGCGGACGCTGGAGCCGATCTTGTTCTTTGCGACTTAGCTTCGCTAGATGACGCAGTCAAGCGCATGGAGCCATTGGGAAGAACAATGCTCCCGCTGAAAGTCGATGTGTCCAGTCGAGAGAGTATTCAGAAAGCAGTCGCCGAAGGAGTACGCAAGTTTGGAAAGCTAGACATTGTCATTAACGCTGCAGGGACGAATCTTCGCAAACCGGCTGAAGACTTTACGGAAGAGGAGTGGAATCTAGTGATTAACGTGAATCTACGAGGTACATTCTTTTGCTGCCAAGAGGTCGGGAAACAGATGATTTCTCAAAAAACCGGTGGAAAGGTCATCAATGTCGCATCTCTCCTAGCCGCCCACGGCGTTCCGATTACCGAGATCGTACCCTACGCGTGTAGCAAGGCAGGAATCGGAGGCCTCACCAGAAGTCTGGCATTAGAATGGGCTAAACACAAGATAAACGTAAACGCTGTGGGACCGGGCTACGTTAGCACCGAATTAACTC
>Ga0187769_10001066_pt1 | contig 15296 bp, 10 predicted proteins | sample 0116_SJ02_MP02_1_FD_133140 | JGI IMG/M metagenome (GOLD analysis project Ga0187769, IMG submission 133140) | Tropical peat soil microbial communities from peatlands in Department of Meta, Colombia - 0116_SJ02_MP02_10_MG | ecosystem: Environmental > Terrestrial > Soil > Wetlands > Peat | place... | reverse complement strand
TCAAGGACAAGTTGACAAAGGATCAAATCCAGCAGCAGGTCGCCTACCTGCGGCATATCGCTAAGAAGTAATTCAGAGACACGTGCCAACCAGCTGCCCGGTGAGTCAAAAGCCGCTCAGTTCCAATGATGCCTGTGGCTCGCTGTGGCATTTGAGTCGAGAAAGGCGCGCCAAGCTGAAAGACGTTTCGGAATCGTGGGAGCAAAATCACTTTCGATGAACATGATTCCGCTTGGTTCAACAACTATTGACCGTTCGGGACCAAAGGGCCGGTCGTTATGCCAATCTGGCTGAGCGCTTTTTTTCCTGTTGAGCACCAACTCCCGTCTAATCGGCTCACCGGACATGCTGGTACCGGCATGCACGTTCCCCAGACCGGCGTTGATCGGGCACGGCGCGGCTTCTTGGCCTTGACGATTTGGTTCTTTAGGGCTGCCCCGCTGTCCTAATCGCGATCAGGCGCCGTTGATCGGGGTTTGAGCTAATGCAATGATGGCAGAGGGCTTACTGGCCGTGTGATGCTCATCACTTTTCGTGAGTGACGGGATGCACATAGTGGATTCCGTGCAAGTGTGAAAATGCGTCCGTGCGAGAGCACAGGGGAGCATGGATGAAGGGCATATTAAGACTGGCGTACAAACTCCTCGTCAACGACAAGGCGAAATTCACCGCCTTGCTCGTTGGGATCACCTTTGCGGTCTTCTTGATGATGTTTATCACCTCGATGTTCATGGGTGTGCTGAATCATGCTTCGGCAACAGTCATCAATATCGGAGCATCGATGTGGGTGATGGATCCTTCAGTGCAGGCCATAACCAGCTCTATCGGAATGCCTGATTACGTCTTGGACGCAGTCCGAAGCATGCAGGGTGTGGCATACGCGGTCCCCCTCTATTCTGGCGGAGCTCTTGTCAAACTTGCTGATGGAACCTACCAGGCTGTCAGCGTAGTTGGATTGGACGATACGAGTTTGTTCGGGCGTCCCCAGCTCATCCAAGGGAAGATTGAAAATATCTACGCGGAGAACGGTTTCATCGTGGTCGCCGACGCCGAGTATGAGAAGTTGGAGAACCCACGGATTGGCGCGGAGTTCGAACTGAACGACCACCGGGGCGTGATCGTAGGGATCGCCAAGGTAACGGTCTCGGGCCTTTTCGGCTTGCCGACCCTGTATACCACCTACTACCGCGCCGTTCAGTACATCCCCAACCCTCGTTACACGATCTCCTATGTTCTGGTTCGACCGAAAAGCGCGTCCGACGTGCAGAGAATTAAGCAACAGGTCGCAGCTTTGGGGTATCTCGCCCTGACGAAAGACGAATTCATCAGGAAGAACGCCGCCTTTTACGTCTTTCAAACGGGGGGAGGAACCAACATCCTGATCATGACGCTGATCAGCTTCGTTGTTGGGCTGTCCATTTCCGGCCAGACTTTCTACACCTTCATCCTCGAAAACCTGGAACGATTCGGCGCCTTGAAAGCCATCGGCACGAAAAGCAGAGAGTTGGTGGGAATGATCTTGTTTCAAGCCTCGTTCACGGCACTCACTGGGTATGGGCTGGGCGTGGGGCTATGTACGCTGGTGGTCTATCTGGCCAAGCTGCGGCTGGCGAGCTACGCGGCCATGATTACCTACCCGAGTTTGCTGGTTTCGTTGGTGTTGGTGGTGATCATCGCAGGGGTTTCAAGTTACGTGGGCGTGCGGAGGGTTCTGCAGATTGAACCCTTCGATATTTTCAGGGGATGAGATGCCGCGTCTAGCAATCAAAGCGAGCGGACTGGAAAAGTGGTTTGGAGAAGGTGAAGCAAAGACTGTCGCTCTCAGGCACGTGGACCTGGAAGCCGAATTCGGAGAAATGGTGTACATCGTTGGCCCGTCGGGAAGCGGGAAGACGACGCTGTTGAGCGTCCTCTCCGGGATTCTGAAACCGAATTCAGGCAGTGTCTCGGTGGAAGGAGTCGACGTCTGGAGCCTTGATGCAGACCAACTTGCCGAATTCCGCCTTAACAAGATCGGCTTTGTGTTTCAGGACTACCATCTTTTCCCGCGCCTGAACACAGCTGAAAACGCTGCCATCCCACTGATTTTGAGAAGAAGAGACTGGGACGAGTCCATTGAGGTGGCGACCAAATATCTGGACATCGTTGGCCTCAAGGGCCGGTCGGATCTGCCTCCAGTGAAGTTAAGCGGAGGAGAGCAGCAACGAGTGGCTATCGCTAGAGCGATGGTTGGGGAGCCGGACATCCTCATCATGGACGAACCGACGGCCTCGCTAGACGGCGACACTGGACACGCCATCGTGAAGTTTGTGCACGACAATATCCTCACCACTCAGCGCTGCATCATCGTGGTCACTCATGACAGCAGAATCTACGAATTTGCGACCCGGATTCTGAAGATGGAAGACGGACGGATTATCGGGACCTTGGATGACGTTGCTGTGGCGGCAAAAGGATAGCTCATGAGGTACAAACTACTGTTCTCGCTCGCGGTTGCAGGCATCCTGGCTGGATGCGTGGCTGCCTACCTTTTCAGCATCGAAGCGCCCGCACTGTCGCCCGCATTCGATCCGCCTTCGAATCCCTTTCCCACAGGCATCTACGCGGAGGGAATCGTAGAGAGCGCCCAATCGAGTGGAGAGAACATCAACGTATATCCCGAGGTGCCAGGTACGGTGGTGAAAATCGTGGTTTCCGAAGGTCAGGAGGTCCGGAAAGGAGAACCGCTTCTCTTCGTCGGCGATTCTGTCCAGAGAGCGACGACGGAGCAACAGAAATCGGCTGCAGAAGCTGCTCATGCATTGCTTGAGGAGTTGAAGGCCGAGCCGAGAAAAGAAACGCTTGATGTTTCTGAAGCCCAAGTGGTTTCGGCCGAAGCTGCTCTGAAAACTGCTCAGGACGAGCTAACGAAACAACGAGCAGCTTATGAGCTGGACCCCAGATCGGTCAGCAAGGACGCATTGGACAGCGCCATCAACGCGGAGGCGCTGGCGCAGGCCAATCTCGAGGTCGCACGAAAGCAGCGCGATTTGACGAAAGCAGGCGCCTGGATCTTCGATATCCAAAATCAGCAGCGGCAATACACTGCCCTCGAGAATTCCTACCTTTCGAACAAGAATCTTCTCGATAAGTACGTCCTGCGTGCGCCGACAGATGGCGTAGTGCTCTCAATCAACACAGTCGTCGGAAACTACGTTTCGCCGCAGGGCGGTTACGACAGCTATACGCAAGGGATGGACCCTCCATTAATTCTGGGAACACCTCAGAAGAACATCCAGGTCCGGTGCTATATCGACGAAATCCTTGTGCCGCGCCTTCCTTCTCCGTCAAAGATGAAGGCACAGATGTCGCTCCGCGGCTCGAACGTGAAGGTTCCAATGCAATTCGTCAGAACCCAGCCTTTTGTGTCGCCGAAAATTGAACTATCGGACCAGAAGCTGGAGCGCGTGGACGTTCGAGTGCTGCCCCTCATTTTTTCGGTCGAAAAACCCAAGGACGTGAATCTTTACCCGGGTGAACTGGTCGATGTTTATGTCGGAGAGTGACAATTCGAACCCTGCGCGCAGACTCGTGACCCTGCGGTCGCTGCCGGCAATGGTGGTCGCATCAGCGCTGGTGCTGGCAGGCTGCGTTGTCGGTCCGAAATACTCGCGTCCTTCCGTCCAGACTCCGTCGTCGTACAAGGAGATCGGAACGTCGAATACGGCCGGGGACAATACATGGAAGCAGGCGCAGCCCAGCGACAGTGCAAGTCGCGGCGAGTGGTGGAGGCAATTCGACGATCCGCAGCTGAACGAGCTTGAAGAAAAGGCATCCGCGGCGAACCAAAACATCGCAGCGGCCGCCTCCAGTTTCCTCGTCGCGCGCGCGCTCGTGAAAGCGGCCCGAGCCCAATACTTCCCTACGGTGACGACCAATCCCAGCATCACTTATGAGCGTCCATCGCCGGCGCAGTTTGGGGGAGTACGAGCGGGACCGTCGGTGAATTCCCAGCTCATTGTGCAGCCATTTACGGACTTCTCGATTCCGGCGGATGCGTCCTGGGAGCCGGATCTGTGGGGCCGTATTCGAAACACCGTAAAGGGCAACGATTTCGCGGCACAAGCAAGTGCTGCTGACTTGGAAAACGTGCGCCTCAGCGAACACGCCGAACTCGCCGTCGATTATTACGAGCTGAGGTCGCAGGACTCGCTGAAGCAAGAGTTCGATTCCACGGTTGCGGCGTATCAGGACAGCCTCGATCTGAACCGAAGCCTCTACAAAAGCGGTCTCAGTTCCGACGAAGCAGTCGCGCAGGCTGAGGCTCAGTTGAAGGCTGCCCAGGCGCAAGATACAAATCTGGGCATCCTGCGAGCCCAGTACGAGCATGCGATTGCCGTCTTGACCGGTCAGCCTCCATCGACTTTCTCGATTCCGGCAACGCCACTTGGCGGGAATCGGCCTGCAATTCCCGTTGGTGTCCCGTCGGACCTTCTTGAGCGGCGGCCGGATATTGCGGCGGCTGAACGAGCGGTGGCTCAGGCGAATGCGCAGATCGGCGTCGCCAAAGCGGCGTACTTTCCCGATGTTCTGCTGAGCGCCACGGGAGGGTTCGGAAACTCCACCATCACGAACTGGTTCACATGGCCGAGCCGCTTCTGGGCCGCCGGACCAAGCCTTGCAGAAACAGTCTTCGATGGCGGACTGCGGAAGGCCACGATGAATCAATATCGCGCGACGTACGATGAAACCGTTGCGAACTACCGGCAGACTGTATTGACCGCATTCCAGGAAGTAGAGGACAACCTCGCGGCTCTGAGGCTTCTTGCAGACGATATCCAGCAGCAGGACGCTGCGGTGGAGGCAGCCGCGAGAAGTCTGCAAGAGGCCACCGCACGATACAAGGCCGGCCTCGATCCCTACCTGAATGTCATCAGCGCTCAGACGATTTTGCTCAACGACGAGCAAGCCGCAGTGAACTATCGAATGCAACAGATGGTTGCCAGCGTGCAGTTGATCAAAGCGCTGGGAGGCAATTGGAATGCCTCACAGATGCCATCAGCCAAGGAACTCGGAGAACTGACCCCGCCGCCTTCCGGGGGAAAACTTCCGTAACATTGTGAGTATGGCGCGCCCGGAGACCCATTCGGCGCGCTCGCAGCTACTGCAGAATAAAGTTCACCTGAACGGTTGTATCAACCTCCACGAGCTCGCCGTTGAGCAAGGTAGGCTTGTAGCGCCACTTCTTTACCGCATCCACTGCTGCCTGCCTAAGTTGGTCCGGCCCCGAAACAACCTCGACCTTCTGCACCAAGCCGTCTTTGGCGACGATCACGTGCAATACCACCGTACCGGCTACGCGCTGTGATTTCGCGTCGGCTGGATAAGTAGGCGGCTCCGAGTGTATTAATTTTCGTTGCTGGACGCTGCCGCCGACACGAATTCGTACGGTTTTAGTTTGCGTTGGCTGCGAAGATCCCGGGACGGGCGGCGGTGGTGGAGGCGGTGGGGGTGGTGGCGGTGGTGGCGGTGCGGCTGAAGGGTTTGGCGGGCCGCCTTGATTCTGCGCCCGCGCACCGATTGCCAGCAGCGTGGTGAACAGCAAAACGGCGAAAAGAATTTTCCGCATCACAGTCGCCTCCCCGCCTGCGCATCCCTGAGCCGTTAAGTCGCCGCCAGTATACTCCCGGCGCTGCGTTGGCTTTAGATTGCGCTTTCGCTGGGGTATTCGGTAGCCTGTGAGCCGTGAACAAACGCAGTATTCAAATCAATCGCGCCCCTGTCCTGACGCTGTGGGCGGCGACAGTTGCCGAGCGGCTGGGGTTCGACCGCGCCGAAGCGCTGTCGCTCGGCAAAGCGGTCGCCGGTCTGACGGCTCAATCCAAGGGCCGGCGGCTCGGCATCTACAAACCTGTGCCGGAGGAGATTAAGAAGGCGCGGGAGAAGGAGCGAGGCGAGGAGTTCTTCGTCGAGCTTTGCGGGCGAGCAGTCCCGGCGATAAACACTGAGGACGGAGTGCGCGCCGCGACGAAAGGCCGCGCCGTCGAGCCCGAACCCGTCGAGCGGTATCTGGAATCGAAGTTCGGTGACTCTCTCGAAGCAGCCCGCGCTGCGATGCGCGACCTTGCGAAAGCTGTCCGACCGGATGAGCTTCGCGAGCATGCCTTCAAGTTCTATGAGCAGTTCCGCCCCACGATTCCGGAAGGCGTAACCGGCTGGGGCGCCAAGGGCAAGCTCGACCTCGACCTCATCCGCTCGCTCGCCTAGTCGCCGGCCTGCCCCAAGTTTCGTTGGGATCCTGAGATTCCCCTCGATTGGCGCGGACGGGCGATGATGAGGTTCATCTGCGCGGGCGTCGAAACGATCTGCTCCAACTCGAAACCGGCCGTCTCAAGCAACTGCCGATACTCGGAAGCCGTGCGCTCTTGCCCCGCGGCGACCAACAGCATGTGCAGGTCCTGCCACTTGCTGTAGGTGTACTCGGGCGTGTCCGGCAGGATAAGCTCGATCAAGATCACGCGTGCATCCTGTTTCGCAGCGGCACGCACGGTCTTCAATATCGCCACCGCCTCGGGATCGGCCCAATCGTGGATCACCGAGCGCAGGATGTAGGCGTCGGCTCCCGACGGAACGCTTTCAAAGAAGCTCCCCCCAACCCTCTCGACACGCTCATGCGGGATGGCCTGGGCGACAGTCTCCGGCAGGTCAAAGACGATTCCGCGACACGCTGGATGAGCGCCCAGGATGTCCACCAATTGCGACCCGATGCCCCCGCCGATGTCCGCTATCACTGGGAAGCGGCTCCAGTTGTACGCTGCTGTAACTGCTGGTGTCTCTTGCGCCTGAACCGAACGCATCTCCTCATTCAGAAGTTCCCAACTGTCTGGATTTCTCTTCAGGAATTCTAAGAAGCCGAAGCCATATATCTTGTCGAACGCAGCCGTGCCAGTTTGGACGCTGCCCCGCAGCCCCGTCCATGCGTCAAACTGGCCTTCGCCGACCGACATTCCGGCTCGCACGAAAGCCCACAGCGAGCCGCTGACTCTCCTCCGCAGACATTCGCTCATCGGTGTGTTGCTAAACACGACCGGGGAGATTTGCTTGAAGACCCCAATGCTCTCCAGCGCTCGGAGCAGTCGAAACAGAGTCGGTGCGTGCGTATGTGTTCGACAGGCAAGGTCGTCCAATGACAGTGGGCGGCTCGCGAGGTGGTCCGCGATCTCAAGCTCCGCGGCAACTGTGATGGCGCGGGTTCGCCAGTAGCCGAGCACGATCTCGAATAGTTGCGCCCGTGGGGGAAGCGACGGTTGCGCTGCCGCAGCTGTGGTATCTGTCATGAGCGACTCCGGCGCGTCATTTCTTCAGCCCCGCCTGCCAGTTCAGCACCACGGTGAAGGGGGTCTGCTCCACCTGGCGGGTGGCGCACACGTTGTTGATTGGTCTTTCCACGAAAGATGAGCACACCAGCGCATCATTCTACACCCGATAATACTCCGGCCCCGGATCCAAACTTGTGGGTGCCGCATTCTTCGCCGACTCTCCGAAGAGTGCGCGTTCTTCGGTGTGATATGACAAAAAGCGCGAGCAGGCTTTTGCTTCTAAAGGAGTGGCGCGCCCGGAGAGAGTCGAACTCCCGACCTTCTGGTTCGTAGCCAGACGCTCTATCCAGCTGAGCTACGGGCGCACCGGTTGAAACGAGGAGTACAGCCAACAAAGTTTATCACACGGGGAGCCGCAGCTAACCGGTCTGTGTGAATGCGGCCGAGGTCACAGCGAAGAATCTGGCAGCGATCCGTGCGGAAGACTCTGCGGACGATTCTGCGGAACGTGACTGCCCTTCCCGCGCGCCCAGAACAGCCGGAGCCGATCCATGTAGAGGTAAACCACCGGCGTGGTGAACAGCGTGAGCATCTGGCTGACGATCAATCCGCCCACGATGCTGATGCCCAGCGGCTGGCGCAGTTCCGATCCCGTCCCGGTGCCCAGCGCCAGCGGCAAGCCGCCCAGCAGCGCCGCCATCGTCGTCATCATGATTGGACGAAAACGCAGCAGGCACGCTTGATAGATCGCTTCGACCGGCGGCTTCCCATCTATACGCTCCGCGTTGAGCGCGAAGTCAATCATCATGATCGCGTTTTTCTTGACGATGCCTATGAGCAGGATGATCCCGATGATCGCTATCACGCTCAGGTCCAGCTTCCAAAGGAAGAGCGCGAGGATTGCGCCGATGCCCGCCGAAGGCAGCGTCGAAAGAATCGTGATGGGATGAATGTAGCTCTCGTACAGCATTCCCAGCACGACGTAAACGGCGATCAGCGCCGCGGCGATCAAGAGCGGCTCGCTCTGCAGGGACGCCTGAAAAGCCTGCGCCGTTCCCTGAAACGTCGCGCGAATTGACGGCGGAAGGCCGATCTCGCGCTTCGCCGCGTTCACCGCATCCACGGCCTCTCCCAGCGAAACCCCCGGCGTCAGGTTGAACGAGAGCGTCACGGCCGGATACTGGCCTTGATGATTGACCGCCAGCGGAGAGAGGCGAGGTTCGAAATGCGCAAATGAGCTGAGCGGCACCTGCTGGCCCGTTGGTGAGGCCACGTAAATGCTTTTCAGCGCGTCCGGATTCTCCTGAAACTTTTCCCCCACGCCCATGACCAGGTGATACTCGTTCAGTTGCGTGAAGACCGTGGACACCTGGCGCTGGCCGAACGCGTCGTAGAGCGTGTTGTCAACGGTCTGCGCGTCGATTCCCAGCCGCGATGCGGTGTCGCGATCGATCACCAGCTCGGTCTGCAAGCCCTTGATCTGCTGGTCGGTCGAGACGTCCTTTAATTGAGGCAGCGTCTCCAGCTTTTGGAGAAGGACCGGCGACCACGTGTTCAAGTCCGCCAGGTTCTCGGTCTCGAGTGTGTACTGATACTGCGCGTTGCTCTGCCTTCCGCCCACGCGAATGTCCTGATTCGCCTGCAGGTAGAGGGTGGCGCCCGGAACGACCGAGAGCTTCTGGCGCAGGTCGGCGATCACCTTGTCCGCGCGCTCGGTACGCTCCGAGAGCGGCTTCAGAAGGATGAACATGCGCCCATTGTTGATTGCGTTGTTTCCGCCGATGAAGCAGATGGCGCTCTCAACCGCCGGATTCGGCGTAACGATGTCGCTGAACTGCTTCTGTTTTGCCTGCATGGCGTCAAACGAAATGTCCTGAGAGGCCTGGATGGACCCGTTGAGCATTCCAGTGTCCTGCTGCGGGAAGAAACCTTTAGGAACGATGACAAACAGGAAAATGTTCACGCAGATGGTCGCAATCGTGACGCCGAGCGTAAACCTCTGATGGCTGAGGACCCACTTCAGCCCGTGATCGTAAGCCGCTAGCAGCTTTTCGAAGCCTTTCTCGCTCAAGCGGTAGAGCCGGCCGTGCCCTTCCTTTTCAATCGGCTTCAGGAACTTCGCGCACATCATCGGCGTGGTCGTCAGCGAGACGCCAAGCGACATCAAAATGGCCACGCTCAGCGTGACGGCGAATTCGCGGAACAGCCGCCCGATAATTCCGCCCATCATGAGAATCGGTATGAAGACCGCGATCAACGAAAGGCTCATCGAGAGGACCGTAAATCCGATCTCTTTCGATCCGCGCAGTGCCGCCTGCACCGGCGAAAGCCCCTCCTCGCGGTAGCGCGTGATGTTCTCGATCACCACGATGGCGTCATCCACGACGAAACCCGTCGAAATCGTGAGCGCCATCAGCGACAGGTTGTCGATCGAATATCCCAGCAGGTACATCACGCCGAACGTCCCGATCAGAGAAACCGGCACGGCTATGCCCGGAATCATCGTCGTCCGGACGTTTTTCAGGAACACGAAAATCACCAGGATTACCAGCACCATCGTGATCAGCATCGTGATCTGGATATCCTGGACCGACGCCCGGATGGTGATCGTCCGGTCGATAGCCACGCCCAGGTCCACAGAGGCGGGGATTGACGCCTTCAACAACGGAAAGAGCGCGCGGATCCGGTTGTCCGTCCCGACGATATTCGCGCCGGGTTGCCGGTTGATGATCACCACCACACACGGCTTGCCGTTGTTGAGTCCGGCGGTATGGATATCCTCGACGGAATCCTGCACGGTCGCGATGTCCGCAAGCCGGACCGGCGCGCCGTTTCTGTACGCAACGATCAACGGGCGGTAGTGAGCTGCATCGAACAACTGGTCGTTGTCTGCGATGGTCCATCGCACCAAGTTGTTCGCGACATCTCCCTTGGGCTCGTTCGAGTTGACCTGAGACAACGCCGTGCGAACGTCCTCCAGGCCGATCCCATGGCTCGCGAGGATTGTGGGATTCAAATCGATGCGTACCGCCGGCCGCGAGCTTCCGCCCACAGAAACTTGTCCGACTCCGTTCACCTGCGAAAGCTTCTGCGCAAGGATCGAGTCCGCAATGTCATAAAGACGGCTGAGAGGCAGCACATCCGACTTCACGGCAATGATCATGATCGGCGAGTCGGCCGGGTTGACCTTCTTATAGGTAGGAAGGCTCGGCAGATTCGTCGGCAGTTGCCCCGAGGCGGCGTTGATCGCCGCCTGCACGTCGCGAGCGGCCGCGTTAATGTCCCGATTGAGGTCGAACTGCAGCGTGATGGAAGTCGAGGCAGCCAGGCTGCTCGAAGTCATCTCTGTGACGCCTGCAATTCGTCCAAACTGCCGCTCGAGTGGCGTCGCAACGGAAGAGGCCATCGTCGCCGGACTGGCCCCCGGCAAGCTCGCCTGCACTTGAATGGTGGGAAACTCGACCTGTGGGAGCGGAGCGACAGGAAGGAACGTGTAAGCAATGGCTCCGGCCAGCAGGACGGCCACGGTCAGCAGCGATGTGGCGATCGGTCTTTGAATGAAAATCGAAGAGAAATTCATGTCCTAAGCCCCGGCTTCCGCTAATCTGCCGTTGCTTCCGCTTCCGTCGAGGCGCTTGCTCGATACAGTCGCAGCCGCGACCCGAGCCGGTCGAACGCCAGATAAACAACCGGCGTCGTGTAGAGTGTGAGCATCTGGCTGAACAGCAGCCCGCCGACGATGCTGATTCCGAGCGGCCGGCGCAACTCCGATCCCGTTCCGGAGCCGAGCGCCAGTGGCAATCCGCCCAGGAGAGCAGCCATCGTGGTCATTATGATCGGCCGGAACCGGAGCAGACACGCCTGATAGATGGCCTCGCGCGGCTTCTTGCCTTCTTTGCGCTCCGCGTCCAACGCGAAGTCGATCATCATGATGGCGTTCTTTTGGACGATGCCGATCAGGAGGATGACCCCGATCAACGCAATCACGCTGAAATCCGTCGCACACACGAGCAGCGCGAGAATCGCGCCCACGCCCGCCGAAGGCAGCGTCGAGAGGATCGTGATCGGATGGATGTAGCTCTCGTAGAGAACGCCCAGCACGATGTACACCGTCACGAGCGCGGCAAGAATCAGCAGCGGCTCGTTCGCCAGCGACGATTGAAACACCTGCGCCATTCCCTGAAAGCTCGCGTGAATCGAGGGAGGCAGGCCGATCTGGCTCTCGGCCGCCCGGATTGCATTCACTGCGTCGCCCAGCGATCCGCCCGGCGCGAGATTAAACGACAAGGTGACGACGGGGAACTGCCCCTGATGGTTCACGGCGAGCGCCGTCCCTTTCGTATCGTAGTGTGTGAACGCGCTGAGCGGCACCATGGTCCCCGCCGCTGACTTCACATAGATATCCTTCAAGGCGTCCGGGTTCTGCTGAAAAGAAGGATCAACCTCCAGAACGACGTGATATTGGTTCGACTGCGTGAAGATTGTCGAGACTTGCCGCTGGCCAAAGGCGTCATACAGCGTGTTGTCAATCGCGGCGGGCAGGATTCCCAGGCGCGATGCTGTGTCGCGGTCGATCACCAGATTCGTTTGCAGGCCGCCGTCCTGCTGGTCGGTGGCCACGTCGCGCAACTGCGGAAGAGTCTTCAGCTTGTCCGCAAGCTTCGGCGCCCATTGAGACAGTTCCCTTCCGTCCGCATCTTCAATCGAGTATTGGTATTGCGTCCGGCTGACGCGATCCTCGATCGTCATGTCCTGCACGGGCTGCATGAAGAGCGTGATCCCGTCGATTTGCGCAAGCTGTGGTTGCAGCCGGCGGATGATGTCCGACGCCGTTGCTGTCCGATTCTCGCGCGGCCTCAGGTTGATCTGAATGCGCCCGCTGTTCGGCGTCATATTGGTCCCGTCCACGCCGATGAACGAAGACAGGCTCTCGACATCCGGATCCTTCAAAATCACGGCGGCAAGCTCCTGCTGCCGGGTGGCCATCGCGGAAAACGAGACGGTCTGCGGCGCGTCGGAGACTCCGAGAATCACGCCCGTATCCTGCACAGGGAAAAAGCCCTTCGGAACGTAGTAGTAGAGAACGATCGTAAGGACCAGCGTGCCAACCGTTACGATCAACGTCGCCGTCTGATGCCGCAGCACGACCTCGAGCGTCCTGCCGTACCACGCGATCAGCCGGTCGAACACCTGCCCCGATGACCTGTAAAACCGTGTCTGCTTGGACTCCTCGTGCCGGTGGAGGATTCTCGCGCACATCATCGGCGTTAGCGTCAGCGAAACGAAAGCCGAAACCAGGATCGTCACGCCCAGAGTTACGGCAAACTCGCGAAACAGCCGGCCCACAATATCGCCCATGAAGAGCAGCGGGATCAGCACGGCGATCAGCGACACGGTCAGCGAGAGAATCGTGAACCCGATCTGCTCGGAGCCCTTCAGTGCCGCCTGCAGTGGCGAATCCCCGCCCTCGATGAATCGCGATATGTTTTCGATCATCACGATGGCGTCGTCCACCACAAACCCGGTCGAAATCGTCAGCGCCATCAACGAGAGGTTGTCCAGGCTGTAGCCCGCCAGATACATCACGCCGAACGTGCCCACAATCGAAAGCGGCACCGCGACGCTGGGGATGATGGTCGCGGCGACGGATCGCAGGAAAAGAAACATCACCATCACCACGAGCGCGACGGTGAGCATCAACTCGAACTGGATATCCTTTACGGAAGAGCGAATCGTGATCGTGCGGTCCGTAAGCGTCGTCACGACGATGGACGAAGGCAGCGTGGCTTGCAGGCGCGGCAGGAGGCCCTTGATTCGATTCGCGACGCCGATGATATTCGTGCCGGGCTGGCGCTGAATGTTCAGGATCACAGCGGGCTTGGTGTTCATCCACGCGGCTTGCTCGTCGTTTTCCGCGCCGTCTATTACGTCGGCGACGTCGGAGAGGCGGACGGGCCCGCCGTTCCTGTAAGCAACGATCAGCGGGCGGTAGTTTTGGCTCGCGAGAAGCTGATCGTTGTCCTCGATCGTGAAAGACTGCCGCGGACCGTTGAGATTCCCTTTCGCCTGATCGACGTTGGCGGCCCCGAGAACCGTGCGCAAGTCTTCAAGACTCAGCCCGTAGGACGCGAGCGCCGTCGGATTCGCGCGAACCCGCACAGCGGGCTTCTGGCCCCCGCTGATGGTGACAAGGCCGACTCCGGAGAGCTGCGATATTTTCTGTGCGAGATTCGTATCCGCGTAGTCCTCGACCTTGGCGAGCGGCAACGTTTCGGAGCTAAGCGCCAGCGTCAGTACCGGCGTGTCGGCGGGGTTGACCTTGCTGTAGATCGGCGGGTTCGGGAGGTCGTGCGGCAGGTATGTTGACGCCGCGTTAATGGCGGCCTGCACTTCCTGCTCGGCCACGTCGATGTTTTCCGCCAATTCGAACTGGAGGGTGATCAGAGAGCCGCCAAATGAGCTCGTCGAAGCCATTTGCGACAGTCCCGGCAACTGCCCGAACTGCCGCTCGAGCGGCGTGGTCACCGCAGAGGCCATCACGTCCGGGCTTGCCCCCGGATAGAAAGTCAAGACTTGGATTGTCGGGTAATCAACTTGCGGAAGCGCAGATACGGGAAGCTGCGTGTATGCCGCCGCCCCCGCCAATAGCACGCCCACCATCAGCAAGGATGTTGCAACCGGGCGCAGAATGAACGGCCGTGAGGGGCTCACGGGTGTAAACCTTGCGGCGCCTCCCCGCTCGACGAACGCGTCACGTTGGAGGTGTGAGCGCTCACAGTCGCTCCGCTCTGCAGCTTGTCCTGCCCGTCCACGACGACCTCTTCACCCTCGTTCAATCCCTCGCGAATTACGGAGATGTTGCCCTCTGAAAACTCGGTCTGAATGGAGCGAACCTGCGCCTGGTTGCCGCTGCTTACAACGTAGACAAATGGCCCCTGGGCACCGCTCTGAATTGCCGCGGTCGGAATGACGATCGCATCCTTGCGGACGTTCAAAAACAAACGAATGTTCACGAATTGATTCGGCCAGAGGGTCTGATCGCGATTGTCGAATTGGGATTTCAGTTTGATCGTCCCGGTGGTCTGGTCGATTTGGTTGTCGAGCGTGAGCAGCACTCCCTGGCCCAACTTCATATTGTTATCCCGGTTGTAAGCTTCCACCAAAAGCTGCCTCTTCTTCATCTCGGCGACGACTTCCGGGAGATTGTCTTCAGGCAGTGTGAAGATCACGGCGATCGGCTGCACCTGCGTGATCACCAGGATTCCGTTGGTGTCCGCCGCGTGGACGATGTTTCCCGGATCAACCAATCGCAGCCCCACGCGCCCGTCGATGGGCGACGTGACCCGAGAGTAGGTAAGTTGCAGCTTCGCATTGTCAATCTGCGCCTGGTCGGACTTGATGGCGCCGTCGTACTGGCCGACCGTCGCCTGCTGCGAATCGAGTTGCTGCCGCGGAATTACGCCCTCTTGCCAGAGTTGCTGGTATCTGCTGAGGTCCACCTTGGCGTCATTCTGTGACGCTTGATCCTTAGCCAGCTGTCCTTCGGCTTGATCGAGGGCCACCTGAAACGGCCGCGGATCGATTTCTACAAGCACGTCGCCTGCGTGGACGAACTGCCCCTCTCGGAAGTAAACCTTCATGATCTCGCCGTCCACGCGGGTGTGTATGGTAACTGTGTAGAACGCCGTCACCGAGCCCAGACCCGTCAGGTAGTACGGCACGTCTCTCTTTTGAGTCGTTGTGACGCCGACCGAGATAGCGGCGTTGTTGCCTGTATCCTTCGAAGCGGATTCCACTCGCGAATGAATGCGGTAGAGGATTACGCCGACGACAACGAGGAGAATGAGCATGATCCATACCCAGCGTCCGCTGCCTGATCGTCCGGGCTGCGTCGCAGTCTGCTGATTAGATTGGGTTTCGCCTTCCGATGGTCCTGATGGGGGCATTTCGTGTTCCTTGGCCCTGAATTAGTCCACCGATTATAGACGTTCCGCGGTC
>Ga0187769_10001065_pt1 | contig 15300 bp, 13 predicted proteins | sample 0116_SJ02_MP02_1_FD_133140 | JGI IMG/M metagenome (GOLD analysis project Ga0187769, IMG submission 133140) | Tropical peat soil microbial communities from peatlands in Department of Meta, Colombia - 0116_SJ02_MP02_10_MG | ecosystem: Environmental > Terrestrial > Soil > Wetlands > Peat | place... | reverse complement strand
TTCCGACGAGCAGACCACCGGCCCCTTGGGCAGCAGGTGCCATGGGCCCTCGCCGCCGGTCGGGTGCGCCGGGTATTCCTCGTAGACCGCCAGCTCGTTGCCCACCCGGCCACCCGCGATCAGCTGCCGGCCGCCGTGTATGAGAGACGACACCCCGCCGCCGCGAGCCGGGTCGACAACCAGACGGCAATATTCGTTCGCAATCTGCTTGCCGCGCACCGACTTCCAGGCCGTCGAGGTCTTGCCAGCGACCAAGCGGTAGGCCCGCCAACCCAACGATGGCACGTCGTTCGCCAGCCAGCTGACCGACCGTCCGTCGTGCTCGACAACCGCGGGCAGCTCGGCGCCGTCGTGGTCCAGCACCCGCACCCCGGCCCCGACCGGCGCGTCGAGCCGACAAGTGACGACATCGGTTCGGTTGTGCGCCAACGGGTTCCACACCACCACTGAGTCGTTTGAATGGCCCTCCACGGCGCTGGACAGCAGCGCCAGCGAGTTGTCCCGAGCCGCGCGGCCGAGCTCCCACGCATCGCGCCAGCCGGTCAACAGGTCGAGGTAGACCTGGTCGGATTCCGACCCGGTGATTGCGTCGTGGTGTGCGCCGTAGGCCAGCTGCACCCATGCCTTGGCCAGCGCGGCCTGCGGGTAGTCGGCGCCGGCGAGCAGCCCCGCGAACACCGCGAACTTCTCGGCGTCCAGGACGGCGTTTTCGGCGGCGCGGTTGGCTTGCTTGGTGTCGATGAACGACACGTCCTTGCCGGTGTAGATCGGGTTCATGTCACGCGTTTGCGGCGACGGCACCAGCGCACGGGCATCCAGATCGGCCCGCACGGCGGCGAAGAATTCGCTCGGCAGCGCGCAGACGAACCGTGGCCAGGTGTAGCGCGAAGCCCAGTCTCGGTGAATCTCGGTGACCCACTTGTTCGGTGGCGTGTAGTCGGTGCCGACCGGCAACAGCACGTTGCGGGTCAGCGCGACCTTCTTCAGCTCTGCGAAGAGCTGGTAGGTGGCCTGCTCGGCTTCGGCCACCGAGGTCGACTCGTCCATCCACCAGCCAGCCGAGTAGTGCGCGGGCATATAGTGCGTGAGCAGCCCGCGCCCCGACGGCGAGATCCATTCGAATTCGCTGCAGAACTGCATGCCTGCGACGCCGCCCTCGCTGTGCATCGGGCCCCATTGGTGGTGCGGTCCGCGCGCCCAGGAACTCGACGTCAGCCCGGCGTCGGCGGCCATCCCCGGAAACTGCGGATCGTGACCGAAGACATCGAGCTGCCAGGCGGTGGCCGGGTTGCCGCCCAGCACGTCACGCTGAAATCCTATGCCGTGAACCAGGTTTCGGATCGTCGTCTCGGGGCTGGTGAGGTTGGTGTTGGGCTCGTTGTAAGTGCCGCCCATGATCTCCACCCGACCCTCGGCGATCAGGCGGCGCAGGTCGGCGCGGTCCTCGGGATGGGTGTCCCAGTACGGCTTGAGGTAGTCGACTTCGGCGAGCACGAATTTGTATTCCGGTTCGCGGCGGGCCATCTCCAGATGCGCGTGGACCAGCTCGAAACCGTTGGTCTGCCGGCACTTTCCGGGCGGCTCCTCAGTCCAGAGGCTGGTGTAACCGCCTTGAGTGTTCCACCAGACGGGGTCGTAGTGGAAGTGACTGATCATGAACATCGTCCACCCGGGCTCGGCGACGGTGAACGCGAACGGTGTCCTGCTGCCATCGATGTGCACCAGCGCGTCCCGTCGCTGGCCGCTGACCGGGTGCTCGACGGCAACCGGCACCTCGACAGTGCACTGGCCAACGGTCCGGCCGATTTGGGCGAGCGTCTCGCCGCCCAAGCGGTCGCCGTCGACCCGGACCAGCGTCGGCTCGGTGCCGCCGCTGATGGTCACCCGGGCGACCTGCAGCGGCGCGTCCGGCGGCCCGACGAAAAGTTCCGTCGACTCTGCCGAGATCACCTGCATTCCCGCACCCTACGACCTCCGACGGGCATCACGCGGCGTCACGACGCGGCATTTTTTGACAGGCTTGAGGGCAGCCCACCGGAAGGACCCTCGATGCCTGCTCTCGCCTCGCCCGTCACCGATGAACGCAGCGCCCTGCGCGAGTATCTGGCCTTTCACCAGAGCGCGTTCTTCGCGGTGGCCTACGGCCTGACCGACGAGCAGGCTCGCGCGCGGCCGACGGTCAGCGAACTGTCGATTGGGGGGCTGATCAAGCATGCCACCGGTGTGCAGCGCAGCTGGATGGCGCGGGTCGCCGCGGCGCCCGACGCCCCGCCGCGGGACAGCAGGCCGTTTGACGAGATCGCCGAGGGGTTCGCCGAAGAGCACGTGATGCGGCCGGACGAGACGCTGGACGGACTGCTGAGCGCCTTCGAGGCCGAGAACGCCAAGTCGCTGCGCCTGGTGGACACCGCGGACCTAGCCGCCGAGGTGCCGGTTCCGACCGACATCCCGTGGTTCCCCGGAAACCTGAAAGCCTGGTCGGTGCGATGGGTGATCCTGCACGTGATCAACGAGCTGGCCCGCCACTCCGGGCATGCCGACATCATCCGGGAGAGCATCGACGGCGCCACCATGTATGAGCTGATCGCCGGACGGGAGGGCTGGACAATCGACGGTTGGGTGCGGCCTTGGACGAAGCATGCTGACTCGTAGCGGCCTCGCCCGCCGCGACACTGAGCAGGGCGCCGTCGAGCTGTTTTACGAAGATCTCGGCGACCCGGGCGCCCCGCCGGTGCTGTTGATCATGGGGCTCGGCGCCCAGCTACCGATGTGGCCCGACGGCTTCTGCGCTCAGCTCGTCGACGCGGGGTATCGGGTGATCCGGTTCGACCACCGCGATACCGGGCTGTCGGCCAAGATGCACGGGATGCGCGCCAAGGGCCCGGTCTACCGGCGGGTGTGGCGCTATCTGCTGGGCCGCACCAGCCCGGTGCCCTACACGCTGGTCGACATGACGCGCGACGTGGTCGCGCTGCTCGATCACCTGGGCATCGCGCGGGCACACATCGTCGGCGCCTCGATGGGCGGGATGATCGCGCAGATCCTGGCGGCCAGCGAACCGCAGCGGGTGCCGTCGCTGGCCGTCATCATGTCCACCACCGGCAAACCGTTGTCTCGGTTGCCGGCGTTGCGGGTGATTCGGCTGGCGTTCGGCGGCCCTGGCGATGACGCGTCCGACGAGGAGAGACTGGCCTTCGAAGTCCGCAACATCGCGGTATTCAACGGCCCGAACTTCCTGCCGTCCGAGGCGGAGCTGCGCAAGCGCGTCCAGCAGCTCGCCGAGCGGTCCAGCTATCCGCCCGGCATGCTCCGCCAGTTCGACGCCGTGCTGGGCACCGGCAGCCTGCTCGCCTACAGCAAGGCGATCACCGCGCCCACCGTGGTGCTACACGGTTCGCACGACCCAATGGTGCGGCCGCGCAACGGCCGCAGGGTTGCTGCGGCCATCCCGGGCGCCCGGTTCGTCGTCATCGACGGCATGGGCCACGACCTCCCCGAACCAGTGTGGCGCCCGATCGTCGAAGCCCTCACCGAGAACTTTGCCCGGGTCCCCCTCCGGTGAGCGGGTTCACAGGAATTGGGACTTGACACCACCGATTTGGCACACTGCACAAGTGAGTTCCAACAACCACCGCGAGGTGGCCAAGCTTGACCGGGTGCCGTTGCCGGTCGAGGTGGCCCGCATCGGCGTGACCGGTTGGCAGCTCACCCGCACCGCCGCACGCGTCGTCACCAAACTGCCGGGCAAGGGTCCGTTGCAGCAAAAGGTCATCAAGCAGCTCCCGCAGACCTTCGCCGACCTGGGCCCCACCTACGTCAAGTTCGGGCAGATCATCGCGTCCAGCCCGGGCGCATTCGGCGAACAGCTGTCGCGTGAATTCCGCGACCTGCTCGACCGCGTGCCGCCGGCCAACAAAGACGAGGTGCACAAGCTGTTCGCCGAGGAGCTCGGGGCTGACCCGTCGGAGTTGTTCGCCACCTTCGAAGAAGAACCGTTCGCGTCGGCGTCCATCGCCCAGGTGCATTACGCCACCCTGCACAGCGGCGAGCAGGTCGTCGTCAAAATCCAGCGGCCGGGCATCCGTCGCCGGGTGGCCGCCGACTTGCAGATCCTCAAGCGCTTCGCGCAGACCGTGGAGCTGGCCAAATTGGGCCGCCGGCTGTCCGCCCAAGACGTCGTCGCGGACTTCAGCGACAACCTGGCTGAGGAGCTGGACTTCCGCCTCGAGGCGCAGTCAATGGACGCCTGGATCTCCCACCTGCACGCGTCACCGCTCGGCAAGAACATCAGGGTGCCGCAGGTGTACTGGAAGTTCACCACCGAGCGGGTGCTGACAATGGAACGGGTGGAAGGCATCCGCATCGACAACGCCGCCGCCATCCGCAAGGCCGGGTTCGACGGCACCGAGTTGGTCAAGGCGCTGCTGTTCAGTGTGTTCGAGGGCGGGCTGCGGCACGGTCTGTTCCACGGCGACCTGCACGCCGGCAACCTCTATGTCGACGACCAGGGCCGCATCGTGTTCTTCGACTTCGGCATCATGGGCCGCATCGATCCGCGCACCCGCTGGCTGCTGCGTGAGCTGGTGTACGCGCTGCTGGTCAAGAAGGACCACGCCGCGGCCGGGAAGATCGTCGTGTTGATGGGCGCCGTGGGCACTATGAAGCCCGAGGCCCAGGCCGCCAAGGACCTGGGGAAGTTCGCTACCCCGCTGACCATGCAGTCGCTGGGCGAGCTGTCGTATGCCGACATCGGTAGGCAGCTGTCGGCGCTGGCCGACGCCTACGACGTCAAGCTGCCTCGCGAGCTGGTGCTGATCGGTAAGCAGTTCCTCTACGTCGAGCGGTATATGAAGTTGCTGGCGCCGAGGTGGCAGATGATGTCCGACCCGCAGCTCACCGGGTACTTCGCCAACTTCATGGTGGAGGTCAGCCGCGAGCACCAATCCGACGTTGAGGTTTAGGGAGGTCTGGCGGCATGGAAATCCGAAGCGGCACAGCACGTTCCGGTGACCTGGACATCTACTACGAGGACATGGGCGACCCGAACGATCCGGCCGTGCTGTTGATCATGGGGCTGGGTTCGCAGCTGCTGCTGTGGCGCGACGGGTTCTGCGAGAAGCTCGTCTCCGAAGGTTTGCGGGTGATCCGCTACGACAACCGCGATGTCGGCCTGTCCAGCAAGACCAAGCGGGGGCGTTCCGAGGGGCCGATGATCCCGCGGATGCTCAAGTTCTGGGTGGGCATGCCCGGCGATGCCGACTACACCCTCGAGCACATGGCCGACGACGCCGCCGCAGTGCTCGATCACCTCGGCATCGACCGGGCACACATCGCCGGCGCCTCGATGGGCGGCATGATCGCCCAGGTCTTCGCCGCACGATTCCGCGTGCGGACGCGGTCGCTGGCGGTGATCTTCTCGAGCAACAACCGGCCGTTCTTGCCGCCGCCGGCCCCGCGCGCGCTGTTCGCAGTGCTCAACGGCCCGGCGCCGGGTTCGCCGCTGGACGTGATCGCCGACAACGCCGTGCGGGTCTGGGGAATCATCGGCAGCCCCCACTATCCGGCGCCCGAACAGCGGATCCGCAACGAGACGATCGAGGCCTACGAACGGTGTTACTACCCGTGGGGCATCAGCCGGCATTTCAGCGCGATCATCGCCAGCGGTAGCCTGCGCCGCTACGACCGGCAGATCAGCGCACCCACCGTGGTGCTGCACGGCCGTGCCGACAAGTTGCAGCGCCCGTTCGGTGGCCGGGCGGTTGCCCGCGCGATCCGGGGAGCCCGTCTGGTCTTGATCGACGGCATGGGCCACGATTTGCCCGAGCAGCTGTGGGATCGGCTGATCGGCGAGCTGACGACCACGTTTGCCCACGGCTGATATAACCATCAGACATGCGTGAACTAACGCCCAATTACGAATTGTTGCAGTCGATCTACGACATTTCGAACGAGTTCTTCGAACTGTTCTTGGGCCCCACGATGGGCTACACCTGCGGCTACTTCGAACGCGACGACATGACCACCGACGAGGCCCAGAACGCCAAGTTCGACCTGGCGCTCGGCAAGCTGAACCTGCAGCCAGGGATGACGCTGCTCGACATCGGCTGTGGCTGGGGCGGCGGCATGCAACGGGCGATCGAGAACTACGACGTCAATGTCATCGGCCTGACGCTCAGCCAGTGTCAGCGCGAGTACGCCGAGGCCAAACTGGCCAAGGTCTCGACGCAGCGCAACGTCGAGGTGCGGCTACAGGGTTGGGAAGAGTTCGACGAGAAGGTCGACCGAATCGTGTCAATCGGCGCGTTCGAACACTTCGGCCACGAGCGCTACTCCGACTTCTTCAAAATGGCTTACGATGCCCTGCCCGACAACGGGGTGATGCTGCTGCACACCATCACCGCAATCACCCAGGACGATTGCCAGAGGTTGGGCCTTCCGTTAACCATGTCGATGGTCCGATTCAACAAGTTCATCATGACCGAGATCTTCCCCGGCGGGCGGCTGCCGACGGTGGCCATGGTCGAGGAGCACGCCGCCAAAGCCGGTTTCAACCTGGCCCGAAGGCAGGAGATCGGGCCGCACTACGTCAAGACCCTGCAGCTCTGGGCGGACGCACTGGAGGCACACCGGGAGCAGGCCATCGCGGCACAGTCGCAGGAGGTCTACGACCGCTACGTCAAGTACCTCGCGGGCTGTCAGGGCCTGTTCCGTGACGGGTACACCAGCGTCAACCAGTTCACGCTGCAGAAGTAGCGCCGTAACCGAGGACGGGTGGCGACGCGCTGAGCTAAAAGCTGGTTCTTGATTCGGCCCAACAAGGCGGATCCTTTACCATGACTGGCGGATAACCGGGGGGAAAATCAGAAAGGCGCACGCCGGTATGGCGGAAAAACTCAGGCCGCATTTCGAGGACGTCCAGGCCCACTACGACCTGTCCGACGACTTCTTCCGGCTCTTCCTCGACCCGAGCCAGACCTACAGCTGCGCCTACTTCGAACGTGACGACATGACGCTGGAAGAGGCTCAGCAGGCCAAGGTCGACCTGGCGCTGGGCAAGCTGGGCCTGCAGCCCGGGATGACGCTGCTCGACGTGGGCTGCGGCTGGGGCAGCACGATGCGCCGTGCGATCGAGAAATACGACGTGAACGTCATCGGCCTGACCTTGAGCAAGAACCAGGCGGGGCACGTCCAGAAGACGTTCGACGAGCTGGACAATGATCCGCAACGCCAGCCGCGCACCAAACGGATCCTGCTGGCCGGCTGGGAGGAATTCGACGAGCCGGTGGACCGGATCGTCTCCATCGGCGCATTCGAGCACTTCGGCCACGACCGCTACGACGACTTCTTCAAGATGGCCTACCAAGCCCTGCCTGACGACGGCGTGATGCTGCTGCACACGATCACCGGCCTGACCGGCCCGCAGATGATCGAACGCGGCATGCCGCTGACCTTCGAGCTGGCCCGGTTCATGAAGTTCATCGTGACCGAGATCTTCCCGGGCGGCCGGTTGCCGTCGATCGAGAAGGTGGAGGACCACTCGTCAAAAGCGGGCTTCACGCTGACCCGCAGGCAGTCGCTGCAGCCGCACTACGCCAAGACCCTCGACCACTGGGCCGCGGCGCTGGAGGCGCACAAGAGCCAAGCCATCGAGATCCAGTCCGAAAAGGTCTATGAGCGCTATATGCACTATTTGACCGGATGCGCCAGGGGATTCCGGGTCGGCTACATCGACGTCAACCAATTCACACTGGAGAAATAGTCTCCAGACGGGCAAAAAGAGAACGAGCGGTTAACTCGATCATGCACAATGCCGGGTAGTGTGCTCTCACCACCCGCTAACGCGCGCGACCGGCGAGCACGCAACCCGGGTGCGGCAACACCCCAAGCAGCAGGAAGGGCTACCAGACGCTGATGACTGACAACCCAGTCACTCCGACGAAGACGCGGACGCGCCCCGAAGACATCCAGGCACACTACGACCTCTCCGACGACTTCTTCGCGTTGTTCCAGGACCCGACACGGACCTACAGCTGCGCCTACTTCGAGCGTGACGACATGACGCTGGAAGAAGCCCAGATCGCCAAGGTCGATTTAAACCTCGACAAGCTGGACCTCAAGCCCGGTATGACGCTGCTCGACATCGGCTGCGGCTGGGGAACCACGATGAAGCGCGCCGTGGAGAAGTACGACGTGAACGTCATCGGCCTGACGTTGTCGAAGAACCAGCACGCCCGCGCCACCAAGGTGTTGAACAGCATCGACACCAATCGCTCACGGCAGGTGCTGCTGCGCGGCTGGGAAGACTTCAGCGACTCCGTCGATCGGATCGTGTCCATCGAGGCGTTCGAGCACTTCGGCCACGAGAACTACGACTACTTCTTCAAGAACGCGTTCAACATCATGCCCGAAGACGGGCGGATGACCGTGCAGAGCAGCGTCAGCTACCACCCGTACGACCTGCACGCGCGCGGCAAGAAGATCACTTTTGAGACGGCGCGGTTCATCAAATTCATCATCACCGAGATCTTCCCGGGGGGTCGGCTGCCCACCACCGACATGATGGTCGAACACGGCGAGAAGGCCGGTTTCATCGTTCCCGAGCCGCTTTCGCTGCGGCCGCACTACGTCAGGACGCTACGAATCTGGGGCGACGCCCTGGAGGCCAATAAAGACAAGGCCATCGAGATCGCCTCCGAAGAGGTCTACGAGCGGTACATGAAATACCTGCGCGGCTGCGAGTACTACTTCACCGATGAGGCCCTCGACGTCAGCCTGGTCACCTACCTCAAGCCCGGAGCAGCGGCTTAAATTTTCGCGGCGCACCGCTGTCGGATTATGGCTGCGCCGTTCGTCGGGCAGGTAGAGAGTGGAACACAGGGTTCCGCTCACTACCGGAGGTGACGACAATGCAGTACCTAGCTCTGTTGATCAGCCAGGAGCGAGACCTCACGCCCGACCAGGGGACCGCCGAGATGGCCGCCTACCGGGACTTCCACGCCAAGGCCGGGTCGGCGATCCGCGCCGGTGACGCGTTGACACCGGCGGCGGCCGCGGTGCGCATCTCCGGCGGCCCGGACGCGCCGACAGTTACCGACGGCCCGTTTGCCGAGGCTGCGGAAGTCGCAGGTGGCTATTACGTGTTCGAAGCCAAAAACCTCGACGACGCATTGGCATTGGCACGCGACATTCCCGCCGCCAGATACGGCGCCATCGAGGTTCGGCCGATCTACCACGCCATCGATCCCGACTGGTCGCGCTCCGACGGCCAGTGGCTGGCGCTGCTGCTGGAGGCGCCCGAAGCTACCAATGTCCCCGGCTCGCCGGAGTGCCAGGCAGAATCCGCACGGCACGGTGAATTCGCGGCTGTCGCATGCGATCACATTGTCGGCGGCGCCGCATTGCACGAGCCCGCGACCGCGACCACGGTGCGCGTCCGCGACGGCGACGTGCTGTTGACCGACGGGCCCTTCGCAGAAGGCGCCGAGATCGCCACCGGGTTCTACCTGCTGACCGCCGCCGACCGCGACGACGCGGTCAAACTGGCAGCGATGATCCCCGCCGGCGCGGTGCAGTTACGCCAGTTGGCGGGAGTCTCCGGCCTGTAGCGCATGGCTGACCTGGACGGCGTCTTTCGGCGCGAGTGGGGCCCGGCGGTGGCCACGCTGGCCCGGTGGTCGGGTGATCTCAGCTTCGCCGAGGACGCCGTCCAGGAAGCCTTCGCTGAGGCGCTGCGGGTATGGCCACGCGACGGCGTGCCGGACAATCCCGGCGCATGGGTGCTGACGGTAGCGCGCAACCGCGCCCGCGACCGTTTGCGTCGTGAATCCGTCCGTCCCGGAAAGGAATTGGCGGCCGTGGTGGACGACATCCGGGCGCGCACCGATCACGTCGAACCGCATCCCGTTCGCGATGACGAACTGCGGATGATGTTCACCTGCGCCCACCCTGCACTCGACCGGGTGTCGCAGCTTGCGCTGACCCTGCGGCTGGTTTCCGGGCTGACGGTCGCGGAGATCGCCCGCGCGCTATTGCAGACCGAGGCCGCGGTTGGCCAGCGCATCACCCGCGCCAAGAACAAGGTGCGGCACGCCAACATCCCGCTGCGGGTGCCGCCCGCCGAGTTGCTGCCCGAGCGCACACCGCATGTGCTCAGTTGCATCTACTCGGTGTTCACCGAGGGTTACTGGTCGACGGCGGGGCCGTCGGCGATTCGCGACGAGCTGTGCGACGAAGGGGTTCGGCTGGCTGGCGAGCTGTGCAGGCTGATGCCCGCTGAGCTGGAGGCGCACGCTCTGGCAGCCCTTGTGCTGCTGCATGATTCGCGGCGGACGACCCGGGTGGACGACGCTGGAGCGCTGGTGCCGCTCGAGGAGCAGGACCGTCGCCGCTGGGACCGTGGCCGCATCGCGCGCGGCCTCGATCGGCTGCGGGCGGCCCACGGGTCGACCGGCCCGTATCTGCCGCAGGCGGTGATCGCCGCATTGCATGCGACGGCGCCGTCGTGGGAGCAGACCGACTGGCGCAGTATCTGCACTGCCTATGACAGGCTGTTGGCGATGACCGATTCGCCGGTCGTACGGGCGAATCGGGCTCTGGCAGTTGGCTTCCGCGACGGCCCGGACGCCGGGCTGGCCGCGTTGGAGCAGGTGGCACACGATCCACGGCTGGCCCGGTCCAATTTGGTGGCGTCGGTGCGCGCCGACCTACTGCGGCGGGCGGGGCGACGAGACGACGCCGTCACCTGGTATCGAACGGCGTTGGCGTCCAACGGCTCCGAGCCGGGCCGCGACTACCTGCGCCGCCGCATCGCGGAATGCGAAGGGTAATCCTCCAGCGGTGTTCGCCGGGCCCTGCCCGGTCACCAGACGCAAAAGCTCCACTGAAAAGGGGCCTTTCGCTGGGGGCACCTCCCGCTTGCGCGGGACTGCTCGCGCGATTAGGAATGGCCTCGTAGGCCCAACTCGCCGTTGAGATATTGCGCGCGGCACGCCCGACGCGCGAGCTTGCCGCTGGTGGTTCGCGGGATGACGCCGGCCGCCACCAACAGCACATCGGACACTGGCAGGCTATGCCGGCGCGATACCGCCGCCCGGATGGCGTCGACCACCGGTTGCAGATCAGCCCGGCCCGCGCCCGCCGCCCGTTCGGCAACGATGACCAGACGCTCGCCGGCCTCATCGGCGGACGCTCCCGGCATCTGGTTCGCTGGCACCGAGAACGCCGCAACGTAACCGGATCGCACTGCCGACGACGCCTCGGCCGTTGTGGCCTCGATATCCTGCGGATAATGGTTGCGGCCATCCACGATAATCAGATCCTTGATACGCCCGGTGATGTAGAGCTCACCGTCGAGGTAGACGCCGAGATCACCTGTCCGCAGCCAGGTGGCCTCGCTCGGTGCCCCGTCCGCATGGCTGCCTACCGGCAACCGGCACTGCAGCTTGTTGCCGAACACCCTCTCGGTTTCCTCCGGGCGTGCCCAGTAGCCGCGGCCGATATTGTCGCCGTGCAACCAGATCTCGCCGACCTCCCCATCGGGTAGTTCAGCCTCGGTGTCGGGGTTGACGATGACGCCCCACTGGCTGCGGGCGATCCGGCCGCAGGAAACCTGCGCGATGGCGTTAAGTGCGTCCGGCGAGACCCGGACCGCATGCCCGGCGCCCAACTGGTCGCGGTCCAGGTAGATGACGGTCGCCCTGGCGGCGGGGTCGATGGTCGAGACAAAAAGGGTCGCCTCGGCCATACCGTAAGACGGCTTGACCGCCGTGCTCGGCAGCCCATACGGGGCGAACGCGGCGCTGAACTTCGCGATCGAGTCGATGCTGACCGGTTCGGAGCCGTTGATCAGCGACACCACGTTGCTCAGGTCGAGGTCCTCGCCGGCGTCGGGAAGCCCGCGCTCAACGGCCAGCTCGAACGCGAAATTCGGAGCCGCCGCGAATGTCCGGCCGTGCCGGGACTCCGCTGCCAACTGGCGTATCCACCGCTGCGGCCTTCGGACAAACGCGATCGGCGACATGAGCGTGACCTGGGTGCCGAATACCGCCACGCACAAGATCATCAGCAGGCCCATGTCGTGGTAGAGCGGCAACCAGCTGACGCTGTGGATGTCCCAGTCCATGCCGGTCGAGATCACCATCTGCAGCACGTTGGTGCCGACCGCCCGGTGGGTGATCTCCACACCGACCGGGGCCCGCGTCGACCCCGAGGTGTACTGCAAGTACGCAATATCGTCGATGTCGAGATGAACCGGGGCGAACGTGGCGCCCACCGAATCGGGGATTTCGTCGATCGCGATGACGCGCGGTCTACGGCTGCGCGGCAGCGACCGGACAAATTCCTGAACCGCCGCACCTGCGGTAGCGGTGGTCAGTAACACCGCGGGCTGGGCATCGCCGAGCACCGCGTCGAGGCGCTCCACATGCCCCGGCAACTCCGGCGCGAACAACGGCACTGCGATGTTGCCAGCCTTGATCGCGGCGAAAAACCCGATGATGTAGTCGATGCCCTGCGGAGCCAGGATCGCCACCCGATCGCCCCCGGAAGTCACCTGCTGCAGACGGGCAGCGACGGCCCGCAGCCTGGCGCCCAGCTCGGTCCAGGTCAAGTTGATGACCTTACCGTCGGCATGCTGGGTGTAGTCGAGATAGCGGTAAGCGATGGCATCGCCGATTTCGGCGATGTGGCGGTCCAGAAACGTCACCAGGTTGACGTCTTCTGGCAACACGATGCTGCCGTCCGCGTCGAGATAGTCGGTCAACTCCGGCCGGTCTAGCCGACTGCCACCTTGGTTCCCCGAGGCACCTTGCATGAGCAGAGTCTAAGAGATGGGGGGCATACCACCGTCGGCGAGGCGACGGTGAACAGCGGCCTTGGTTAGGCCTCGGCGAAGTTGCGGGTGATCGACGGGTCGACCGGGATGCCCGGGCCGGTGGTCGTCGACACCGTGATCTTCTTCAGGTAGCGACCTTTCGACGACGACGGCTTGTGCCGCAGTACCTCGTCGATCGCCGCGCCGTAGTTCTCGGCGAGCTGCCTCTCGTCGAACGACGCCTTGCCGATGACCAGGTGCAGGTTGGCCTGCTTGTCGATCCGGAAGTTGATCTTGCCGCCCTTGATATCGGACACCGCCTTGGTGACGTCCGGGGTGACGGTGCCGGTCTTCGGGTTGGGCATCAGGCCGCGTGGCCCGAGGATCCGCGCGATCCGGCCGACCTTGGCCATCTGGTCGGGCGTGGCGATCGCCGCGTCGAAGTCCAAGAACCCGCCCTGGATCTTCTCGATCAGGTCGTCACTGCCGACCACGTCGGCGCCCGCCGCCGTTGCCTCCTCTGCTTTTTCGCCCACTGCGAACACCGCCACCCGGGCGGTCTTACCGGTGCCGTGCGGCAGGTTGACCGTGCCGCGGACCATCTGGTCGGCCTTGCGCGGGTCAACACCCAGCCGGATGGCCACCTCGACGGTCGCGTCCTGCTTGGTCGACGACGTCTCCTTGGCCAGCTTGGCCGCGGCCAGCGGCGTGTACAGGTTGTTGCGGTCCACCTTCTCGGCGGCGGCGCGATATGCCTTGCTGTTCTTGCTCATTGAAATATCCAATCTGATGTTGGGTTGTGGTTACGTTCGGGCCGAAGCTGGCCCTCCCACGGGATGAGCTGTCTATTCGACGGTGATCCCCATCGACCGGGCGGTGCCGGCGATGATCTTGGCGGCGGCGTCGATGTCGTTGGCGTTCAGGTCGGCCTTCTTGGTCTCGGCGATCTCGCGGACCTGGTTCCAGCTGACCTTGGCCACCTTCTCCTTGTGCGGCTCGGCCGAGCCCTTGCCCACACCCGCGGCTTTGAGCAGCAGCTTGGCCGCCGGCGGGGTCTTGAGCGCGAACGTGAAGCTGCGGTCCTCGTAGACGGTGATCTCGACCGGGATGACGTTGCCGCGCTGGTTTTCCGTTGCAGCGTTGTACGCCTTGCAGAACTCCATGATGTTGACGCCGTGCTGGCCAAGCGCCGGGCCGACCGGTGGCGCGGGGTTGGCCTGCCCGGCCTCAATCTGGAGCTTGATCAGCCCGACGACTTTCTTCTTCGGGGCCATGAGGTTAAGGGTCCTTTCTTAAACCTTCGAGACCTGGGTGAAGCCCAGTTCCACAGGTGTTTCGCGGCCGAAGATGGACACCAGCACCTTGAGTTTCTGTTGTTCGGCGTTGACCTCGTTGATCGTGGCCGGAAGCGTGGCGAACGGCCCGTCCATGACGGTGACCGATTCGCCAACCTCGTAGTCGACCTCGAGCACCGGACGTTCCAGGCCGCCTTCGCTGGCCGCGGCAGCAGTGCTCGCCGCGCCCTTGGCCGGTTTCTTGGTCGCACCCTGCGGCAGCAGGAACTTCACCACGTCATCCAGCGACAGCGCCGACGGGCGCGAGGTCGCGCCGACAAACCCGGTGACGCCCGGGGTGTTGCGCACCGCGGACCAGGAGTCGTCGGTCAGGTCCATGCGCACCAGGATGTAGCCGGGCAGCACCTTGCGGTTGACCTGCTTTCGCTGGCCGTTCTTGATCTCGGTGACCTCTTCGGTGGGCACTTCCACCTGGAAGATGTAGTCGCCGACGTCCAGGTTCTGCACGCGGGTTTCGAGATTGGCTTTCACCTTGTTCTCATATCCGGCGTAGGAGTGGATGACGTACCAGTCACCGGGTTTGGTACGCAGGTCAGCTTTCAGGGCAGCGGCGGGGTCGACCTCTTCGGACTCGGCGGCCTCGGCCGGCTCTTCGGGCGCGGCGGCCACCGCAGCGGTGTCGTCGGTAATCGCGTCCGGGGCGCTCGCCTCGCCGGTGACCTCGTGTAAGGCCTGTTCGATGTCGACCGTCTCACCCACGGGCAGATCGCCGTCGGAGGTAGTCACGGTTTTTTGGTCCTTCCTATACGTCAGCTCTTGGCGGCCTCAGCTGAACACCATCAGCACGAGCTTGGCCAAGCCCAGGTCCACCAGGCCGATCAACGTCACCATGAACACCAGAAACGCCAGCACCACCGAGGTGTAGGTCATCATCTGCTTGCGGTTAGGCCAAATGACCTTGCGCAGCTCGGCGACGACCTGCTTGAGGTAGTTGTAGACGTAGACGATCGGGTTGGTCGACTGCCCTGGTGATTTGCGGGTCTTCTTGGGCTTCTTGGGCTTCTTGCCGGCATCTTCCTCTGCGCTGCTCTCGGTGAGCTCAAGCGCACCGGACGAGCTTTCATCGGTGTCGTCGGTCTCCGCGGCCTCCGCTCGCTGGCGGGACCGCTTGCCGGTGGAGCGCTGCGGCCGCGT
>Ga0187769_10001064_pt1 | contig 15302 bp, 11 predicted proteins | sample 0116_SJ02_MP02_1_FD_133140 | JGI IMG/M metagenome (GOLD analysis project Ga0187769, IMG submission 133140) | Tropical peat soil microbial communities from peatlands in Department of Meta, Colombia - 0116_SJ02_MP02_10_MG | ecosystem: Environmental > Terrestrial > Soil > Wetlands > Peat | place... | reverse complement strand
GTCACCGGCGGCACGGAAATCGTCTGCGGCCCGAGGCTCAGCACCACGTGGACGTCCTGGCCGGTCTTCACTTCTTCGCCCGCGGACGGGGTTTGCTGGATGACTTCGTTCGCCGGCATCTCGTTGAAGACGCGGTCCGTGATCTTCATCTCGAGTTGCTTTGACTCGAGGAGTTGTTTTGCTTCGGAGGCGCTCTCGCCCATTACGCTGGGCAGTTCCACCTCGCGTCCGTGAATGGCGAAGCGAATCGCGGTGACTGCGCTCAGAAACGCCGCCGCACCGAGCACGAACACCAGCAGCGACATCCGCAGTATCCACTCCATTCGATCGCGCAAGGTCACGATGCGCCTCTCATTTTCGAGCAACGCAATTGTCGCACAAATCCGCGCGCGCCAAAAATTCCAGCCACGAATACCTGAAAAGTTGTCATTTTGAGGCCCGGCGCTGCGGCTGGGCTGAAGAATCCATTGGTTCTTTCCAATTGGCGCAACGCAACCAATTGGTCGCCCGTGAACGACTCATTTCATTGAAGCGACGCCGACGAAGTGCCCGCAGGCGAGTAATATCCAGACTTCGTCGCGATGAAGTAGTCTTTTCCTTCTTTTCCAAATCGCGGGTCAAGTTGCAGGTCGAGCTTGCGGAATTTCCCGTCAGCCGTTTTGTTCGTTGGGTAGTACCCCAGCGTATAGCGCGTCTTGAGCCGCGCGATCAAGTCTTCGAACGCCCGGTCGAGCGAGCCTTCCTTATCCACGTCAAACACTTCGCCACCCGATTGATCCGCAATCTTTTGCACGTTGACCGTGTCCCGAGCGGACCCTTGCTGCCCGCCCTGCCCGTGCCCCGGGCCTCCGCCATGGCCGCCGCCCCCGCCTCCTGGCCAACCTCCTCCGCCACCGCCGCCGCCGGGCCATCCGCCACCCCCGCCTCCTCCTCCCGGCCAACCTCCTCCGCCACCGCCGCCCCACGTGCCGTGGTGGCCGCCGCCATTGTGGTAGTCGTGGCCGTTCTCGCCCGAGATTTTCAGGCTGTACACGGGGGCGTCGGACTTGAGCACGGCCTCGAGGACCGCATCCGGCTTCGCTGCTCCCGCTCGCGTCGCCCGGTTGTCGCTCACCAGCACGATCACGCGGCGCATCGCCGGAGCCTCGGCTCGCAGATACTCCGCTGCATCGTAAATGGCATCGTTAATGTCGGTGGACCCGCCAGCCTGGAGGTCCTGCATCGCATCGGCAACCTTCTGCTTATCGTGCGTGAGGTCCACCGCGCGGTCGACTTCAGAAGAAAACGTGAACAGCGCGACTTCGTCTTCCGGTTTCAGCGCGCGCAGCGCGACCTCGGCCGTGTCGCGCAGCGATTCCATATACGGCCGGATGGATTCGCTCGTGTCCACTACAAGCGCCACCGCCAAGGGCAATTCGTCGCGGCTGAAATGGGCGATCTGCTGCTGGTTGCCGTCCTCGCGCAAAACGAAATCTTGCTGTTTCAGCTCGTCCATCACCTGGCCGTCTTTGTTCTTGACCGTCGCGTCGAGCAGCTCCAATTTGACGTCAATTTTGATTACGGGCCCCTGTGGTTGCGGGGTGGCCTGTGGAGCAGGTTGTGCCGCGGGCCGTGGCGGCGGTGGCGGCGGAGTCTGCTGTGCGTTGGCGGGAGGATGGATCGGTCCCGCCTCTTGCGGCGTGGCGCTGGCGGTCACGACCCAGAGAGCCGCGGCCACGCACGCAATTGCCGCGCTCGTGCGGACCGCATCAAAAATCCCCCGCATCGGTGGTATTGCCTTGGGCATAAATTTCGAGACCTCTCCTGTGAGCTATGCGCCTTTAGAACCTGCTTCTTAGCACAGGGTTGTCCCAAGGAGTAGTCCTCGACCGCAGATTCAGGAACCCCGCTCGATCGGCGCCGCGAAGAATCCGTCCGTGTGTGTCTCCGGAGGAAACGTTCGGAAGAAACCGTCGGCGTCCACGAGCACGTCAGCTGATACGCCATCCGCGAGAAGTGGCGCGAGGTGCGCCCCGCCATCCCCAATCCGGAATCCGCGCAGGCCACCAAGTGACTCCCGAACCACAAGTTCATTCTCCTCGGGTTCCAACGAGCATGTTGAATAAACCAGCCGCCCGCCCGGCTTGACGCTGCCGAGGCCGGCCCGAAGCAATCGCACCTGTTTCCCGTGCAAATCGGTCAGATCTTCCGCCCGCAATCGCCAACGAATTTCCGGATGCCGCGAAAGCGTTCCTGTGCCCGAGCATGGCGCATCCACCAGCACGCGGTCGAACGAGGCGTCGAACGGCAGAGGCTGGGTCGCATCGAGAGCGCGAGTCTCAACATTCGCCAAATGAATCCGATTTATCTGTGCGTCCACGGCGCGCAACCGATTCGCGTGCAAATCGCACGCAATCACTTTTCCGTCTGGCCCCGTCGCCAACGCCAGCAGTGTCGTTTTTCCTCCAGGCGCCGCGCAAAGATCCAGCACCGATTGGCCCTTATGAACGCCAAGCAACAGCGCCACAGCTTGAGAAGCTTCGTCCAGCAGCGATATCTCACCCTTCTGGTAAGCCGCCGACCTTGCGGGAGCGCCGCCCGAAATGAGCAGAGCGCCGCGAAGCAAATTGCCAAGCCGCACACTCAGCCCTGCGCTTTCGAGACCAGCCAATACTTCCGCGCGGTTTTCCGCGTCGAGCACCGCGCAGGCTGTCTCCGCGGGGCGATTGTTTGCTGCGAGCAGCGCCTCCGTTCGCTCTCTACCGAATACCGCCGTCCAGCGCTCGATCATCCACGTCGGATGCGAATGCAAGATTCCGAGCCGCTCGGGCGCCGGCAGTTCCTTGGGCACGAGCGATTCTGCCGGGGCTTGCGACGCTTTCTCTGCCAGCCGCCGCAGGACCGCGTTCACGAGCGATGCGGCCGATCTCTTTCGCGCCCGCTTCACCAGCTCGACCGATTCATTTACCGCCGCGTGCGCCGGAATTCCGCCCAGAAATCGCAGCTGGTAGAGCCCCAGCCGCAGAGCAATCCGCACTTCGGCATCGAGCCGCTTCGATTTCCGGGGCAGCGCGCGCTCGATCAGGAAATCGAGCAATCTCTGCCATCGCAATGTTCCGAGGGTTAGTTCGGTGGCGAGTGCCGCATCCGCCGCGGCGACCGGTCCTCCCAATTTTGTGTGGAGCAGATCGTCGGAATACGCGCCGCGCGTCTCGACGCGAAGCAGCACGTCAAAGGCAATTTCTCGCGCCCGGCTGATCTTCGCGATTCGCGGTGTTGGTTCGGTCATCATTGAAGTGCAAGCGAGACGGGAAGTTCGCGGTCGGCACGACTTGCGCCGCAAATAAAGACAGACAGTCTATTTCGTCAGCTCTGCGCCGAATCTTTCGTTGCCCGCCAGCCTCATCCCGTTCGCGAAATCTCGCGCGGAAACTCGCTTCCTACCTTCGACTTGCGCGGCTTCGAGCCTGAGGCACGTCCCTTCACCGCAAACCACGTAGAGCTGCCTCGGGGCTGCGATGATTGTCCCTGGAGCTTCCGTCGCCGCTGCCGCCGCATCCGCCGCGGGCGAGCCCCAGATGTGGCAGAGCCGCCCGCGAAACGTCGTGTATGCTCCCGGCCACGGCGCTAGCCCTCGGATGCGGTTATAAATTGCGCGCGCAGTCTGAGTCCAATCAATTCGCCCGTGCTCTTTCTCTAGCAGCGGCGCGTGCGTCGCCTGGCGTTCGTCTTGCGGCATAGGCGTGATTTCTCCGCGCTCGAGTTTTTTGAGCGTTTCGAGCATGAGCGGCGCTCCTGCTTCCGCCAACCGCGCGGCAAGTTCCGGCGCGGTTTCGTCCGGGCCGATCTGCATCTCGATTTGCTGCAGGATCGGCCCCGTGTCCAGGCCCGCCTCGATTCGCATCGTCGTCATTCCTGTAGTCAATTCGCCGTTCACGACGGCCCAGTTGATTGGAGCCGCGCCGCGATATTTCGGCAGCAGAGACGCATGCAGGTTGATCCAGCCGAATCGAGGCTCGCCGAGCAGGAAAGCGGGAATGATCTGGCCGTACGCGATGACAATTATGGCGTCGGGCGCGGTGCGACGGAAGAATTCCGCGGCTGACACAGATTTTATTCTTTCCGGCTGGTAAACGTGCACGCCCGCTTCGAGCGCCGCATCCTTGACCGGACTCGCGCCCAGTTCGCGCCCCCGGCCGCGCGGCCGGTCCGGTTGTGTGACCACCGCCTCGATCGTGAAGCCCGGTTCCTTCGCCAGCCGCCGCAGCGACGGCACCGCAAACTCGGAAGTGCCGCAGAACACGATGCGCATTCCAGGCCTCCCGGCGCTTCTACCAGTCGCCCGCCTTGCGCAGTTTGCGGATCTTGCGCTTGATGAGGTCCCTTTTGAGAAGCCCGAGGTGCTGGATAAAAAGGATGCCATTCAAATGATCGATCTCGTGGCAGAACGCGCGCGCCAGCAGTCCCTCGCCGCGCATCTCAAATTCTTGTCCGGTGGCGTCTTGCGCCCGCACCGAAACGAATTGCGGTCGCAGCACGTGGCCGCGAAAGCTGGGCAAGGACAGGCATCCTTCGTCCTCCCGCTGTTCGCCCTCGATATGCGTGATTTCAGGATTCGCGAGCACGAGCTTTGCCTCCGGATTTTTCCCGGAGCTCACGTCAATCACAGCCAACCGTTTGCCGAAGCCGATCTGGGTGGCTGCCAGTCCCACGCCCTGCGCGGCGTACATGGACTCGAACATGTCCGCGCACAGTTTCGCCAACTCCTCGTCGAATTTCTCCACAGGCTTCGTTGGCGTCTCCAGCACCGCCGAACCATACTTCACAATCGGATAGATCATTGTTGGTTTTCAGCCTTCTCTTTCAGAACTCATCGAGCTGTCGCTGGTAAGCGTCATAATTGCGCCGGGTCTCGCCGATCCAATCGCCCCCGAACTTTTCGAGGAACGCCTCCGCCAGCACGAGCGCCGTCATCGCTTCGCCAACCACTCCCGCCGCCGGCACGACGCACACGTCGGACCGTTCGTACGCCGCTTCCACCGGTTGCTTCGTCACCAGGTCCGATGTGCCCAACGCGCGGCGCAGCGTGGAAATAGGCTTGAGGTAACCGCGCAACACAATGTCTTCGCCGTTGGAAATGCCTCCCTCGAGTCCTCCTGCGCGATTCGTCGGTCGCACGAAGCGTTTCCGCGAGGGATCGTATGCGATTTCATCCTGCACTTCCGAGCCGTAGGAAGACGCGCCCTCCACGCCCGCGCCGATCTCGACTCCTTTCACAGCCTGAATGGACACGATCGCCCTTGCGAGCCGCCCGTCCAGTTTTTCATCCCATTGCGCGCAGCTTCCCAGCCCCGGTGGCACACCGTGCGAGACAACTTCAAAAACTCCGCCAACCGAATCCCCCGCGCGCAGCACTCGTTCCACTTCCTCTTTCATCCGGCTTTCCGTTTCGGCGTCCACACAGCGCAGCGGCGATTCCAGATTCGCGCAAACCGATTGAATTTGCCGCCAGGTCGCGAGCTTTTCCAAGCGCACTTTTCCGACTGCGACAACGTGACTCAGGATTTCGCATTGGAAACTGCGCAGCAGGAGTTTGGCCAGTGCCCCGGCCGCAACTCGCGCGGCCGTTTCCCGCGCCGAGGCCCGCTCCAGTACGTACCGCGCATCGTGCAAATTGAGTTTGAGAGAGCCCGCGAGATCGGCGTGCCCCGGCCGCGGCGCCGTCAGAGAACGCTGTGGCGCTCCGGTCGCTGGCGCCTCGACGGGAAGGTACTCCTCCCAATTCGCCCAATCTTTGTTTTCAATTCGCAGCGCGATGGGCGCGCCGATCGTTTTACCGTGGCGAATCCCCGCGAGCGCCTCGGCCCGATCCTTTTCGATCTTCTGCCGTCCGCCCCGGCCGTACCCGAGTTGCCTCCGGTGCAGGTCGGCATGGATCAGGTCGAAGTCCACCGGCATCCCGGCGGGAAATCCCGAGATCCAGACCAGCAGCGCTTGGCCGTGCGATTCCCCCGCAGTGTAGTAGCGCAACATTATAAAGATTTTTATTCTATCGAAGCTGGCGGGGCGGGTAAAGACGAGCTCCCCGGCGAACGCCGCTTGACGCAAGTTGTCGCGGAAGATACGCTTCCGGTGCTGCCAGCCGCGGAGGAATCTCACCCTACTCATGGCCGCAACCGAACCCAACTTGTCGAGCCCGCCACGGGAGCTGGAGGCCGGTCTTACGGCGAGACTTCTGGAAGTCGTGAAGCAGCAGATTCTTTCCGTACAAAGTTACTCTTTGCTCTGCGGACGCGCGGTTGCGAATATTTTTTCTCCGCCGCACTACACGCTGGATTTGCTTGACCAGATGGATGTCATCGGAGTTGGCTCGCTGCCCATCGTCATTCTCGCCGGTATTTTCATCGGCGCGATTCTCGTCCTGCAAACCGTAGCGCAATTTGCGCGCTTTGGTGAAACCACCCTAACCGGCGATGTGGTTTCCATCAGTCTGGTCCGAGAGTTGGGGCCGACGATTACAGCGCTCTTGGTCGCCGGGCGCAATGCTTCGGGAATCGCGTCCGAGTTGGGCTCGATGGTTGTGACCGAGCAAGTGGATGCAATGCGCGCGCTGGGAACAGATCCCTCGCGCAAGCTGGTGACGCCGCGGGTTTCCGCCGCTGTGCTCGTCCTGCCCCTTCTCGTGGCCATTGCCGATTTGTTCGGCTTGCTTGGAGGTGTGGCCGCTGTGTTGCTGACCCGGCAGCTGGGCGCCGTGCAATTCTGGACTCGCGCCGTGAATGCCCTGGATTTTTCGGACCTCATGCAGGGCCTCACCAAGCCGCTCGTGTTTGGCTTCATTCTTTCTTCCGTCGGCTGTTATCTCGGCTTGAACGTCCGCGGGGGCACGCAAGGAGTGGGCCGCGCGACGACGCAAGCCGTGGTTGTCTCCTCGGTGATAATCCTCGTGTCGGATTTCTTCCTGGACAAACTGATGCTGTATCTCTCCGGCCACGTGTTTTAATCCACGGTGAAGTCTGTGTTTTGAGAGTTGTCCGAGCGGGCCAATTGCTTCCGTCTTCGGCCGTGCTGACTCTCGACTGAAATTGTCTTGTCGGCTGCCGCAAGCCCTCAAACCAGACCCGGGGGGAGGGGGGCGATTTGGCCCAGGTATCCAAAACGACACATCAAGTACTAGTGTACCAAAGTGAACAGGGCAGTTTCACTTTGGGGCGAATCTAACGGGGCAGTTTCCCCCGGAGACTCATAAGCCGGCCAGAGCGCCCCGTTCGGACTCTGGAAAGCTTGAAGGAGTGTATGGTATGCCCCAAGCACAACAGAACGAGGAGCATAGCGCCCACCATGCGCCAGGAACGAACGGTACCGCGATCTACCGGAGGCGAACCGTTAGGCTGCTGGTTGCCCATGATCGCTTGAGTGATGTGGACTTGTGGCTGCAGGAGCTCAAGCGGGCGCAATTCGCGGTCTCCGCGGAAGTGGTTCAGACCCCGGAAGATTTTGCAGCGCGACTGGGGGCTGAGCAATATGACGTCGTCCTCGCGAGCGGAGGGATCCCCAACTGGACAGGTGCGCGGGTCCTGGAGCTTCTGAGGCTGCAGGATGAAAATATGCCATTCATCTATTTGGGAACTGACGTCGAAAGAGATGTCATGGAGAAGTGTATCGCACAGGGGGCATCCGACTGCGTGTATCGGAATCGGCTCGCTCGCCTGCCCGTTGCTGTGGCCATCGCTGTGGAGCAAAGATCGCTCCGCGAGGAGCGGAATCGCGCGGAAGTGGAGTTGCGACGCTCGGAAGCGCACTACCATGCCCTGAGCGAAAATCCGCACTACGGCATCTTCCGGTTCGACCCGAACGGCCAGTTTCTCGCTGCCAACAAGGCGCTTGCGGCAATGCTCGGTTATGAATCCGCTAGCGAATTGGTGGCTATGAACCTGGCGGAGCACATCATCCGCGATCCGGTCGAGCGAACTCAGTTGCTTGAGGCTTACCGCCAGAAGGGCCACATCGATCCCATCGAAATGGAATGGAAGCGGAAGGATGGCACACCGATGAGGGTCCGGCTGAGCGGCCGGAGAGTGGATAGTGATCTGGGAGCGCCAGACGAGAGTTGCGAGATTATCGCCGAGGACGTCACAGCGCTACGCGCTTCTGAGGACAATCTCAGGCGCTTGGCGGCAACGGACGCACTTACGGGCTTGGCCAACTACCGAAAACTTGCCGAAACTCTCGAATCGGAGATGAAGCGTTCGGATCGCACCGGGCGAGCGTTTGCCGTGCTCGCGTTTGATTTGAACGGGATGAAGCTTGTCAACGACATGTACGGCTATCTCACAGGCAACCGCGCACTTCAGCGTCTGGCGGACACGCTCCGCTTGTCCTGCCGGTCCATAGACACTCCTGCTCGGTGCGGAGGCGATGAGTTTGCCATCATTCTCCCGGAGACAGGGGCGAGGGAGGCAGGTCTAGCCGCCCGGCGAATCTGCGATTGCCTGGCGGACGATAATGAAGAGCCACGGCTCTCCGTCAGCGTTGGTGTGGGCGTGCACCCTGAGGACGGGTCGAACGTCAACACCCTTCTCCAACGGGCCGATCGGGAACTTTACAAGATGAAAGGCCTGCAAAAGAGCGCTTGATTGGATCCGGGGCGGGTCATCGGCCCCGCAAGACTTCTGTTGTAACGACGGCTCGTTCCTGCCGTCCTTTGCCAGCACCATCGATTTGCCCTGCCACACCCGTTACCCCGCCCTGGATGGTTCCGTTGTTGCCGTTGGAGGTCGAATCTCACGCGTTGGTCATTGCAGGCGCTGGGCGGACCAAGAAATCTGGGAGGGTCACTTCTGCTTCACAGTAGACGAGCACAAGCTGAAATCCTTCACATAATCCTGCGCCGCGTTGATGTCCATCGGCTCCAATCTGACGTCGGGCCCCTCTATCAGCGCGCCACCAGCATCGGTTACCCAAATGTCGCGCGCCTTGTAGTAATACACTTTCCCCGCTTCAGCCGTGAAATTAGCCAAGCCGCTGGGCGGCTTGCGCCCAAGCAGCAAGAGGCTCGACTGCCACTCCGCACAGAGGTGGTGGTCACCCGGATCGACGGACACATAGAAATAGGTCGCTCCGTCGGTAGCGCCCGCCCAAGCGCCATCGATTCCAAACTTGTTGGTCGGCCTGGGCCGAGTATTGAATTGCGCGTCATCCTGCAAAAAGATGACCAGGGCCTTTCCCGCTTCGGGGGCCGGCACCGTATGCACTCCGTTATTGATTTTCACTTCAAATTTGACTTCCGTTTGACCACAAGCCGCAACGCCTTGGGCTCGCGCACCGGGAATCATCGACAACGCCAAGAGCGAAACTGCCAGGCTGGCTTTCATTTCCCACCTCCGCGAACCAAAACCCCCGCGAAGATATGACGCAAGGAACGGATGATGGGTTACAGGGCATCGACCTTGAGAGAGGCGTTGAAGGAGAGCTGGAAGGGCTGATTTTGTTTCTCACCCATTGGGTACTGACCTCCAGAGCGCCTTCATCGCGTTCATACCCGCATGAATATTGACGATGGCGGGGATCCACAAATTCGGCGGAAGGATTTCAAAATGGAATGTGGGGTTGGATGGCTCTTGCCGTCTTTAGGACGAAGTTCAAACTGAAAATTCAGGCTATAATCCGGCGTGCAAGCATTTCCTTGGGGGGGAGCTTCGTATTGCTCGTTTGCCGCAATGATTACACGCGCCGCTAGCGAGCCGGTCGCGCCCCGGCCTGCCGGAGTTACGGACGGCGAGCCGGTATTGTCGTTTGAAGATGTGCGCATCGGCTTTGAGGAAGGTGAAGTTCTGCGGGGCTTGTCGTTTAGCCTTGCGCCCCGCGAGACGAAAATTCTTCTCGGGGAGACCGGCTCGGGAAAGACGCTGGCCTTGAAGCTTGCCGTGGGCCTGCTGGTCCCCGACTCTGGCCGAGTGCGAGTTTTCGGTCGAGATCTGGGCTCGCTCCCCGAAAGGGAATTGCACCAGCTGCGGCGTCAATTTGGATTTGTGTTTCAGGAAGGCGCTCTGTTCGATTCGTTGACCGTCGGGGAGAATGTTGCGTTTCGCATGCGCGAAGAGCACGTCGCCGATGAAGAAGTCAACGAGCGCGTGCGTGAAGCGTTGCGTTTCGTCGAGCTGGAAACAACGACCGATAATCTTCCCGATGAGTTGTCCGGCGGCATGCGCCGCCGTGTCGCCATCGCGCGGGCGCTGGTGAATCGCCCGTCCATCGTGCTGTACGATTCGCCGACGGCCGGGCTCGATCCGGTCACCTCTCAGACGATCATCAAGCTGATTCTTCATTTGCGCGATGTCCAGGGCGTCGCGTCCATCCTGGCCACGCACCGCTTGCAGGATGGCTTCGGCCTGGCGAGCTACCGCTTTAATGCGGATGCGAATCGCGTCATCCCCGCGAATGGCGACCGGCTAGTCGGCGAGGATGAGGCCCCTACAAACTTCTTGGTTCTGCGAGACGGCAGGGCGTATTTTGAGGGAGACCCACGAGCCCTGATGGAGTCGTCAGATCCGTACCTGAAGAGCTTCTTGGAGTGAGCCGGTCCCGCGAGGCGGGGCCGCTGAGGAGGGTGGTAAATGGCGCAACACAAGCAACTGACTTGGAACGAACTGCGCGTCGGCGTGTTCGTGCTCGCGGGACTTCTTTTGGTCGTGTTGGCAATTTTCTACGTCACCGGCGCGGGCTCCCTGGGTGCGAAGTATCGGCTGCACACATTCCTGCCGGAAGTGGACGGTTTGGCCGTTGGCGCGCCGGTGCGGCTCGACGGCGTCGAAGTCGGCAACGTCGAGACCATCACGATCGCCCCGGCCCTTCCCGGGAGACCGATGGATCCCAACCGCAGCATCGAAGTCGTAATGCGGCTGACCCAGCGCTACAAGAGCGACATCCGGACCGATTCGAGCGCTGGACTCGTAACCGAGGGATTGCTCGGCGACCGCTACGTGGATATTGCGCGCGGGTTCAAAGGCAGCGTCTTGCAGGATGGTGAAGAAGTTCCGGGACACGAAGAGGAGGCCATGAAGCAAGTCGTCGAGCGAAGCGCGGACGTGCTGGCGAATCTCAGGGCGCTGACCAGCCAGATCGGCACGATGGTGGACGACTTGCAGCGCGGACGCGGCTCACTCGGCAAGCTGCTCGAGGACCAGACGGCGTACAACCATCTCAACAGCGTGCTCACCCGCGCTGATGACATGATGGCGGGGATTCAAGCGGGGCAGGGAACGCTCGGGCAACTGGTGAGCAGCGATAGACTGTACACGCGCGTGGATTCGGTCGCGGGGCGTCTTGACAACGTGCTCGAAGCTGTGCAACAGCAAAGAGGATCCCTCGGAAGATTCGTGTACGACCCGGCCGTGCACGACGAAGCGCGTCAAATGCTGGCGAACAGCAACGCGTTGATCGCCGACGTCCGCAACGGCAAAGGAACGATCGGGAAACTCGCGACCGACGACTCGCTTTTCGTGAAGTACCGCGAGATCGGTGAGAATCTCGCGACCGCGACAGCGAAGCTCAACAGCAACGAGGGCACCACGGGAAAATTCTTCAGCGATCCGCAATTCTACGACAACATGACTGGGCTCGCGGGCGATATGCGTTTGCTGATCGGCGATTTCCGGAAGAATCCGAAGAAATTCCTGAGCGTGAAGTTTTCGCTTTTCTAAGCGACCCCGCGCGAGCCGGAACGCAAACCCGCAGTTGCTTACGTGATCCCCTCCGCGACGGCCGAATCCCCGGCCGCCCGGGCCGGGTTCTTGCGGGGCCAGAATTGCACGGCGATGCGGGAAAACATTCTGCTGCTTCTTGGCGACACCACGTTCACGTTGAGGAATGAAATCTTGCCAACCGCGGCAAAGGCGTAGGGCTGCGAATTATGCGGTGGCTGCGCGGATGGGCAGATGCACAAGACGTCGTTGCCGGAGTCCCACTGGGGCGGCGGGCCGGGCGGCGTGACAAAGTGAACCTGGCGATCGAGAACCGACAAGAGCATGAGTTGCTGGAAACGGGAGAGCGCGGGCGCATAGAGAATGATGCCGCCGCGATCGGGAAGAATTTCGCGGCCTTCGACGCGGACGCTGTAGATCGTGTGCGTCGCGATCCATAGGGTCAACCGGAGCAGCGAATCAGGGAGGGCGAGCACGGCGTAGAGGCCGGCCAGGAAGGTCATGGCTCCGCCGGCCATAAAGATTTGACGCGCTCCGAGATGCAATCCTGCCGCGAGGATCTCGTAAGCACCCGCGGCCGCAAAGACGCCTACAAACGATAGTAGGTTGGCCGCCGCGATAACCCCGCCTTTCGTTTCGGGCCTCGGACGAAACTGAATCAGCGCGCCGAGCGGCACGGCGTAGAAGCCCCCGAAGAAACCGAGCAGGGCGAGCTCGGCGCGAACGTGCCAGATGGTAAGGCCCGGGCGCGAAACCATCAGACTGAACAGCGTCATGCCCAGCGCGCCGAGCGGCACGAGGCCGTATTCAATCTTGCCGCCTGAGAGATAGCCCGCCACGAGACTGCCGAACCCGATTCCTATTCCCACCGCGGCCGTCAAATAACTGGTTTGGGCTTCGTTGACATGCAGAACGTCGTGGCCGTAGATCACGACGACGAATTGCAGCAGTGCGGCGAGATAGAAAAGGTACGTGTTCCCAATAATTGCCCAGCCAAGAATGTGGTCGCGTCGCAGGATCCGAATCTGCTGCCAGAGATCTCCCAGCGGATTGGGGCGGAATTTCACGTTGGGATTCGCAGCGGGCACGCGGCTGATGCCGAGGCTCGTGGTGAGACCGATCATTGTGCAGCCGAGAAGGACGAGTCCGGAGAAAAACTGACGGTGGCGAAAATGGAAGGCGAGGTAGCCTGCTGCGACCTGTCCCGAAATCGCCGCGAGAAATGTGCCTAGCTCGATGATGCCATTGCCCCAGGACAATTTCCGCTCGGGCAAAAGCTCGGGCAGCAATCCATACTTGGACGGGCCGAAGAGCGCGCCCTGGGTGCTGATCAGAAAGACGCCGGCGCATTCCATCGGGAGATTGCGGAGTGCGAGCGCAGCAGTGGCGAACAGCATCACCCCAATCTCGAAATATTTCGTGCCGATGGTGACGATGCGCTTGCTGAAGCGGTCGGCGAAATAACCACCGGTCATGGAAAAAAAGATGAAGGGAAGCGCGAAGAGCGCTCCCACCACGGTGACGAAGGAATCGCGCCGGGCTGGCGGAAAGTTCATCGCGACGATGAGGTAGATGACGAGAAACTTCAGGGCGTTGTCGTTGAACGCGCCCTGGAACTGTGTGGCGATGAGGCTCCAGAACCCGAACCGCCAGTCGGCCGGGACGTGCTCCGCGGCCGGCTGCGGGTTGGGAGCGTTTGCGTCGGATGCCATCGGCAGTTGCGCGCCATGCGGACCGCGAGAGGTCCAGGCGCGAGGAAGTCTAGCAGCAAGTTGGGAGCAGAAGGAAGCAGGACAGGGACGAACGGCGTACCAGCGCAAATTGCTGTCCACCAAGGGGCCGATCAAGCAGCAGGCGGCGTCGCCGACGCGCAAACCCGAATGGCGCGGGAACAGCAGAGGCCGGGTGGACTGCGTGCGTCGTCACGGTCCCGCGACTGGATGAAGCCGACGCGATTGGCAGCCGGCTGCAGGATCGTTGACCTCTCGCCCTCGGAGGATGGAAGTGTCGGGCGCTTCTTGATTCGCTGTTCTTAGTGGAATATGCCGCCCGACCAGTTGTCCGCAATATGATCTGCCGGCGTTCCGGTAACGGCCTGCAAGGAAACTCCGGGATAGCCGGAGGTGACGTCAGTATCAAAAGTGGTGAGTAAGAGCACGCCTGTCGTGTCATCAATCAAAGTGATCAAGCTGCCCTGAACCTGCCCACGGATATAGTCTCCTGGCGAGACGGATGACCACTGCTGGTCGATGACCAGGGGAATGATATTGCCCTGCAATACCTTCACGAGTCGGGTCTCAGCGGTTCCCGGTCCGCCCGTAACGTTTAGGTCGGCGACATACATCGTGTCCTCGGTATCCGAGGCGCGCAACTCACAGGCCAGGTCGCCAACGGTATCCTGAACTACAGCCTGGAGGCGGCCCCACTGATCGTTCGGGAAAGCCCCGGCGGCAACATAATGCTCTTTGGAGGGCTGCTGTCCGCCAGCTGGGTACGGCTCAATTTGATCGCTGACGATTTGGATCGGGCCGTGGCCAGGTCCCACGTGCCAGTTCGCGCCGAGGTTCAATGCATCTGCGCGATTGAAGTTGTCACTCGCCACCTGCTGCAGCGTCAAGGATGGACTGCTGTCTCCGCCAGCCCAATTCGCCATCACGTAATTCGTGACAGATGCGGTCCCGGCCGAGTCAACGAGCCCAGGGTATCCGCTCGGAATCGATGCGTCACTGGCCGTGAGCAGCGTGGTCGATGTCGTCTCATCAGTCATGCTGAGGCTCGTGCCCTGAACAGTGCAGCGAACCGTGTCTCCCGCGCTGACCGTGACAGATGTCGACGCCGCTAGAGTGTTAGAGGTACCACCCAGATCGGAGAGGATGCCCACCGATGCATTGCCAGCGCCCACCGAATAGACAACGCAGGCATAGTAGGTATCGTTTGACGTCATGCGAACGGCTGGCCCATCGTAACCGTTCCCACCCGCCGCGACGATTTGCGCTTCACTATATTGATCCGGCCCCCAGTTGAGGCCCCCGAAATACAATTCCTTCGCCACGCTTGGACTTAGGGCTGAAGATTCAGCTTCATCGCCGGCGACCTGCAGGGCCGCATCGTTACCGGCGCCACCAATCAGTGGGGTCCAATTGGGACCCAAAGTTGCGGCGTTGCCTCGATTGAACGCATCGGTAGCCAGCTGTGACATCGGGGGCACTACGTTGAGAGTCACGGTGCTCGTAGTGCCGCTTATGCTAGCCGAGATTGTCACCGGCGTAGCGACACTTACCGGCAAGGTGTTCACCGTGAAATTAGCGGTGGTCGCTCCCGCAGGCACGGTAACGCTGGCTGGAACTGTGGCGACGGCCGTATTGCTGCTCGACAGGGTAACCGTTGTTCCGCCCGCCGGCGCCGCCGGGTTCAGAGTGACAGTGCCCACTGAAGGGTTGCCCCCAGTTACAGTGGTGAGGCTGAGGCTCAGTGTCAGAGGCCCACTCCCAAGGTTGTAAAGCGACTGGATCTCTGAAACCGACAGCGCGCGATTGAAGAGTCGCAAGTCGCTGACCGTGGCAGCCGTGTAAGCCTGAGTGCCGCCGCGGGAGAAGACATAGATCGGGTTGTCGCCAAAAT
>Ga0187769_10001063_pt1 | contig 15303 bp, 16 predicted proteins | sample 0116_SJ02_MP02_1_FD_133140 | JGI IMG/M metagenome (GOLD analysis project Ga0187769, IMG submission 133140) | Tropical peat soil microbial communities from peatlands in Department of Meta, Colombia - 0116_SJ02_MP02_10_MG | ecosystem: Environmental > Terrestrial > Soil > Wetlands > Peat | place... | reverse complement strand
TGTTCGGCGCGGTCCTGGCGCCGGCGTTCATCCTACTGATCCCGAAGGTGTTCAGGGGGAAGCCGTGACGCCATCCAGGGGGACGCTCTACGGAGTAGTCGCGGTGTTCGTGGCACTGCTCATCATCGTCTCGACCGTCGCCCTGTTCTACTACGGCCAAGATCAACAGGTGATGGCGCAGGAGCAGACCCAGGTGGGTGAAATCAGCGCCGCGCTCGCAAGCTACAGGTCGCTTTCTGGAGAATTCAACTCCAGTCTGGCAGCCTACAATGCGACCCTCTCCTTGCTGAGCTCTACCGTCGGGAGCCTCAACACCAGCACGCCTGCATACATGGACGCGAGCGTCGCTCTCTCCTCCCTCTGGAGCTCATACCAGAGGCTCGCCAGCTACAGCGGGAGGAGGATCATCGTCTATGGAGTGAACATGCTGCTCGACTTCGGAAATGGCACGTCCAGGTGGTACAACGACAGTACCGCACAGCCGGGGTGGAACGGCTACGTCACAACCTTGGTGCTGCTAAACGGCAGTGTCCAGGCGGTCTGGTATCCGCAGTTTGGCGAAGGCGAGCACTTCGTTACAGGGTTGAGCGGGGTGTCCCAGACCGCGTCCACTTCCTGGTTCTTCTGGGAGTTCAGCACAGGCGCATGGACTGTAGCACCGACAGGGGCGGATGGGCTTCAGATGGACAACGGTACCACCATAGCGTGGACGCTGTGCGGCTATAACAACAACTACGCCCCGACCTGCAGCCCCTAGGCCGGGCCGAGCTCGGAATCTATCCTACCGAGAAGAGTGACGGAGGTCCCCTGAACCTAACGAACCGCGGACCGTCTAGCCGAACATGTCTGCGCCTGTTCATAGCGCGTGTAACGGCCGCGTCGCCTGTTGAACTGGGGAATCAACGATTGCTGACCAACGACTCAACGGAGGACAACTTCAAAGATGGAAGGCCAGAAAGGGGGGTCCTTGATGAGCAGCGCGGAAGATCGGATGAAAGCGGCCGTAGTCGCACTCATACTCGACTCGAAGACAGAGGATGCGATTCGGCTGTTGTCCCGGTGGTACAAGGTGTCTGTCCCGAAGCTAGGGGTAGGGGTGTTCGAAGGGAGAACCAAAGGAGTGGCCGCTGTGTACTCGCAGAACACTAAGAGGATTCTGGCGGCAAAAAGGGAGTACCTCTACGACCCTTTCGTCATGGTACACGAGTTCTACCACCATCTCAGGTCAACGAGCGGAAAGCACAGGGGGACAGAGAAGCAGGCCGACAAGTTCGCCTTGGATTTCATCGCGGCATACAAGAGGGTGGCATCGAGCTTGGGCCCGGGGGTCTCCCCCTAGAGCCCGACCGCAGACCAGATGTCCTCGTCGTTCTCCAGGACGGTGAAGCCGCACCTTTCGCACCTCATTCCCCGGATGGTGGCCTTGGACCCAGAACCGACGGTCCGTTCGTATTGGACCATCTCCCCTGCGCGGCACCTTTCGCAAAACAACGAACCTGATGGAACTCGACCGACGTATTAAGATAAGCGAGGAGGACGAGGGCGGCTAAGCTTGGCACCCGTGTCTCCTGGAGGAAGCGGTCAGAAGAGGCTGCCATTCAACACAGTTGCGGTAGGTCCTGAGCAGTGCATATTCTGCAAGATTGCGTCGAAGGAATCCCCGTCCAGCATCGTGTATGAAGACAGCAAGTATATCGGCTTCCTCGACATCCACCCGTTCTCGAGAGGGCACACCCTAGTCTGCCCAAAAAACCACGGAGAGACCATTTGGGACATGGAAGAGGGAGACATCGCAGGGCTGTTCCGCGTCGCCTCGAAGCTTTCGAAGGCCATAGTATCCGCGGTGGGGGCGGACGGTTTCAGGTTCGTGCAGAACAATGGTGAGGCGGCCAACCAGGTCGTGGCCCACGTGCACGTGCACGTCATCCCTGTCAAGATGGAGGACAAAGGAAGGTACGGCGACAGGAAGAGGTTCACCCAGGAGGAGCAGGAGGAGACAGCCAGGGTGATCCGCGAGCAGCTCCGGCTGGGCTAGGACACGAAGATCGAGATAGTCGTTATTGCCGACTCGGTGCTGGAGCCAGTGATGAGGTACACTGTGAAAACCCCTGGGCCGTAGCTCTTTACGAAGTCCGCCAGGGAGAAGGCGATGTCGACGGTGCTGGAAGTGAAGGTCCAAGTCTTTGCGCAGACTGTGGTTCCCGTGCTGAACTGGCCGCACCCTCCGAAGAACCCGGCTGGCGGGAGTACGCCACCCACCAAGGTCCCAGGCCCGTATTCGTGTGGGCCGTTGTTCAACTGAGTCGTGGACTCAGGCGATGGCGTGTCGTCGAACGCTATGTAGATCGAGTTCGGAGATGACACGGTCTTGACGGGGACCCCCGTCATGGTCACGAAGTAGGGGTTTGACGATGCGGCTGCTGTGACCGAGATGTTGAGATTGAGGTAGAGGTTCTCGAACTCCTCGTCGAAGTAGACATAGGTGCTGTTGTAGGCGACGCCAATGGACACGTAGTTGTGGAGCGGGTCGAGGATGTTGTACTTGTGGCCGTTATCGCAGCAAGCGCTGTCGTTGTAGACCATCGAATGCTCAAGCTCCTGAATCGCCGATTCGACTGCACCCGTCGAAGTAAAGTGCGGCACCGAGTAGTAGAAGTAAGCGACGTTCTCGGCGTCAGCACCGCGCCCGCCCAGTAGGGTGTACCGCATGTACGGCTTGTAACCCTGTGTGTCATAGTGGCTGAAGTAGCCGAAGTAGAGCATGGAATCGGCGTGCTGCTGCGCCGCCTGGTTGAAGTCAAGAGCTACAGGCGTGGTGCCGTTGGCAGCGCGGTCGGCGTTAATCTGGCTGAGGGCGTAGGAAGCCAGAGCGCAGTAGTCTGACGGATACGTGATGTCAGCTGAGCCGTTAGCGATGATCGGATCCACAAGCCTGCCGACAGCGACCAGACTGGAGCAAGAGGGAACGGCGGCAGTCGAGACTCCCGTGGAGTTGGACTGTCCAGTCGAAGCTACGGTGACGAGCCCGGTCGTGGACGACCCGGACAGCAGTGAGTACCCCTGCTTGAGGGCCGAGCCGAGATATGGGGCTGTCACGACAAAAGCGGCTAGTAGGATTAGGACGCTTACTGCCAAGGCGGCTGTGTGGCGCGATTTCTTAGAGGCAGGCTCTGTAGGGACCTCGGTTGGAAACGAGCGTCTAGAAGCGCCGCTGACTAGCAAGACCTTACGAAAAGAAGACCGCTCGATATTAAGCCAATTGGATTCGAAAACCATTCAATTTCGTTGAACGGAGAATAGGGGATGGTTGTGGTTTCGCACCACAACCATGTAGAGCCGCCGGGTCTTGCTAGGCCGTGAGACCTTCGTTGTCTTCCTGTGCCAGTACGCCCGCAGGAATCTCAGGGAAACTCTCTTTCATCCGCTCCTCAGCCACGGAGGCAGCCTCTTCGAGGACCTTCTGAGCATCCTCGTTGGCCGCGTCGAAATTCAGGGAGATTCCGCCGGTAGTACTCGCATCCACGAGCACGCTGCTGAGAAGTCCCGATATCTCGCCGATTTCTTTGTCAGCCTCTGGGAGGGCAAGCATCAGGCCGTCCTTCATGTTCCGGATGACAGACACGGCGGGCGCAAGCGTGCTTGCTATCTCACCGAGGTCGGTGATCGTTCCGAGCCTCAGCGATATCTGCTCCATGGCAAGCTGGGCCTGTGTGACCATCTTGCCCATCTTCCTGACTTCGGCCAACTCGTTAGCATACACCGCGGCGTGCTGAGTGTCGCGCTGGGCGAGGGAGGCGACGACTTTCTTGAAAATCGTGGAGTCGCGCTGCTTGATCCTGTTGACGGCGCTGTCTAGCTGAGAAATCAGGATGCGGATCTGCCTGTTGGCTTGTTCGATCTGAGATTTCAATGGAGTGGGTGTGCGCGTGGAACCTCTGAGCCTGTCCATCAGGCCAGGGCCCTGCTCTTTCTTTTCCCATTTGGAAGAAAAGCTCATTCTAGGTCGAGTTTCCTTCGGGGTTCGAATATACCGGGGGCTCTAATCCCGATGCCAGTTTGAAGAAGAATTGTTGACTGTGCCTCTAATTCGGGAGCTTAGCCTGAAATAGGAAGCGAGGAACGGCCCGGCTGGCTTGAAGTGGGAGGGGAGGATGGCCTACCTCACCGCAGAAGAAATGGCCGAAGCGGACAGAACTTCAATCGAGGAATTCGGAATCAGTGTACTTGTGCTAATGGAGAACGCAGGATGGGCCGTGGCCAGGGTGGCCAGACAGATGCTGGGCGGGACGGTAGAAGGCAGGAAGATCTGCTGCCTAGTTGGAAAGGGGAACAACGGAGGAGATGGGCTAGTGGCTGCCCGTTGCTTGCGTAACTGGGGGGCGGACCTGGTTGTGGTCCTCGGTGGAGAAAAAGGAGAGCTGCGCGACGTTCCAGCCGGCCAGCTCGCAATAGTCGACAGGATGGATATCAGGGTCGTCGGACCCGAAGGCTCCTTCGGTGGTGCTGCCCTTCTTATCGACGCCCTTCTTGGGTACGGTGCGAAGGGAGATCCGAGGGAACCCACCGCGGGGCTGATACGCCGGGCAAACGATTCGGGGATTCCAATCCTGGCTGTAGACGTACCTTCCGGCCTCGACGCAACCACTGGAACAGTCGGGAACCCGTGCATTCGGGCCCATGCGACGGTGACCTTCGCGCTTCCGAAGACTGGGTTCCTTGATCCTCTGGCCCGAGGCCCCACGGGAGAGCTGTACGTCGCAGACATTTCGATGCCTGAGCCTGTGTATAGAAGATACTCTGCGCAGAAGAGCGTGTTCGCGAGGGACTCCCTGGTGAGAGTCTGGTAGCCTCGTACGTCCCTGAGGGTTCAAGCTTTTTGAACTCGGTCGACTCTCCCTCCAATCGTATGAGGGAGCAGGACGACCAGATGAAGTGCCCCAAATGCGGGCGATTCGAACTGCGAGAGACACCTCAGGGGGTCACCTGCCGGATTTGTGGGTACGCCCTGTCTCCCGGGGAGAATGACAGGTACAGGCTTTACAAGCTCCTGAAGGAAGAGACGAAGACAGGGAAACGCGCCTAACCGTTTAACTGGGATGTTCGGTCGAGGGTGTGGACATGTCTGTAAGGGCCAGCCCCGTCTCGAGGACTGCGGCGATTCTGATTATCGCCGTCGGCGTTTTCGTTCTCCTTGGAGGATTCGCGACAGGCGAGTTGGCGAGCTATATTGCAGGGACGGCGTTCATCATTCTGGGGGTCGCCCTGTATCTCCTCCTAATCTGGTTCACAAAGAAACTGAAGAGAGAGATAGGCGAGATAGAGAGTCAGACGGCCGGCGCTTGAACGGTCTGGAACCTGTCCTTGAGGTTCCGCTCCCATATCCTCGCAGCGAGGAATCCACCTATCGTCCCGCTTAGCGCGCCGACGACTAGGACCGGCAGGTATACCTCGAGGAAAGGCGCGGTCGTGCCGAAACCAAGGGCGATGAACGCATAGGTCGCGACCAGCCCGGTGATTATCGTGCTTAGGCTCAAGGAGGCGACCAGTCTTCGGGTGTGAACCTTGCCTGCGGAAGTGACCTTAAACAGGACGCCGAACGTGTCAACGAGTATCCCGTAGAACAGAGCCACGCCGATCGCGAACGGTCCGAAGGCGAGCTGCAACGGCGTCTCGACCAATCCGTTGATGAGTCCGGTGTAAGTCGCCCCTCCGGGTCCGAGAAGGATGAAGCTGAGCGAGAGAAGGACTGCCTCGAAGACGATCAGGGAGTCGCCAATCTCGAATGGTAGAGCGCCGTACACGACTCCGATGATCGCACCAAAAATCGTTGCAGTTATCAGCTTCTTGGAATTTACCAAATTAGCGGGCGTTTCCAGGTGCTCTTGAGAGTGTATTTAACGATAGTTATAGCCGCCGGCCCAACATCCGACAACAAAGACGAGCCCGCTGTTTATCATCGGGGTACATTCATGGTTGGTGGGTAAGTTCGATATGATTCGGAGGAGCGTTGTCGGTTAGCCAGACGGTCAAGCCCCCAGTGAAAGGGAGTGCCGGCAGGCGGAAGTGGGATGCGATTGTAGTCGGATGCGGAATTATGGGGGCTTCGACAAGCTACAATCTGGCGAAGAGAGGACTGCGCGTTCTCACTCTGGAAAGGTATTGGGTCAACCACAATTTCGGGTCTTCCCATGGTGAGACCAGAATAATTCGACTGGCTTACTACGAGGACCCGAGGTATGTGCCTCTCCTGCGTAGGGCGTATGACTCGTGGAGGGAGGTAGAGAAGAGGTCGGGGAAGAAGCTCCTTCAGATTACTGGGGGCCTGATGATTGGGGCGCCTGATGGCGAGCTGCTTACCGGGGTTCTGAAGAGCGCGAAAACCCACAGCATCCCCCACGAGGTTCTCTCCTCGTCCGAAACCGAAGCGAGGTTCGAAGCCTTCACGCTCAATGTCGGCATGTCAGCGGTGTACGAGAAGAGCGCCGGGATCCTGTTCGCAGAAGAGTGCGTGCGCGCTCTTGTGGGGTTGGCGAGCGAGGAGGGGTGCGAGTTCAGGTTCGCAGAGCAGGTCACACAGGTCAGGGGCGGACAGGAAGGAGTCGAAGTGGAGACACCGGCGGGAACGTATTCGGCTGACAGACTGATCCTTTGCGGAGGGGCCTGGAACGGGGGTCTTTCCATGGGAGCCGTCCCGCTTGTGTGCGAAAGGCAGGTTCCCTTGTGGTTCTCCTCGGGCGGGCTGGTGAGCTTCACCCCTCAGAGGATGCCCATCTTCATAATGGAGGAGACGCCAGCTGTCTTCTACTACGGCATCCCCGACGTCGGCAGCGGCGTCAAGGTGGCTAGGACCCACGGCGGGGAGGTGAGCGACCCGGATAGGGTGAGAAGGGAAGTCACTGAAAGCGACGTCGCGCCGGTTCGAGAGTTCGTCTCGCGCCATTTCAAGACACTTGGTCGTCCAATCGCCTCCACTACTTGCATCTACTCGAACACGCCGGACCTCAACTTCGCAGTCGGGCAGCTGGCGAGCGATCGTAGAATCACATTGGTCAATGCCTGCTCAGGACATGGGTTCAAGTTCGGGAGTGTGATGGGAGAGGTGGCCGCCGATTTTGCTATGGGTAGGCGTCCGGAGTTCGACATTTCGTTCCTGAGTCCCGACAGGTTCGCGAAACCAGGAGGCTAGATCACCGGGCCCCAGACAGGGGACTTCTGCCGTGCCGCGACATCGGAGCCTCTCTGGTGAATGATGCCCCCCAGGGCTATTCAGGCTTGCCACGTTCTCTCAAGAAGCCATTTGCTACATCACTCTTGACCCTTCGTTTTGACCTCCTACTCGGGTTGCCGTACCCGCCGCCCCCAGCAGTCCTAATCTCGACAATGTCTCCGGTGTGGAGCTTTAGGGTCGACTTTGGAAAAACGCTCGTCGCCCTCCTTCCCCGCCTGACGACCACTTCGGTCCTAGCGCCTGGGCTCCCCCCTTCGAGACCCCAGGGGCTGTGCCTGGCCCTGTCCGCCAAGACGGTGAATATGGTGTCGCCTACGAGCGCCTGATACCCCCGTACCAGACCTGAACCTCCCCTGAACTTGCCGGCACCGGCGCTGTCTGCCCTGAACTCATACCTCACCATTCTGATGGGAAGGATGCGCTCCACCTCCTCTATTGGTGTATTCATCGTGTTAGTCATGTTAGCCTGTATACCGTCTATCCCGTCTCGCTCAGCGCCACCGCCGAGGCCGACGCCGATGGTCTCGTAGAATGCCCATGGGGAAGGACCTCCGCCGCCGATCATCACGTTGTTCATCGAGCCTCCAGCTGCGGCCGGTACCCTGCCCCTGGATGCGTGGGACAAAGCGCGAAAGATCACGTCTGCATTTCTCTGGCTCGTTTCGACGTTTCCTCCCCCAACAGGGTGGGGATAGGTAGGGTTCAGAATCGTCCCCTTTGGTGCACGGACGGAGACGGGGGCAAACGCCCCCTGGTTGGCCGGGATGTCGTCTCCGAGAAGACATCTGAGGACAAAGTACACCCCTGAGAGAGTAACCCCGAAGACAGCGTTCAGAGGGTAATCTACTTCCTCTGATGTCCCTTTGAAGTCGACTTCGATGCCCGACGCGCCGACTGTCACTTCCGCCCTGAGCTCAAGGTCCTCTCCCCGGGGCCCTTCTAGGAAATCTGTTGCCCGGTAGGTGCCCGGCCGGAATCTGGCAATCCGATTTCTAGTCACCGTTTCTGAGTGTCGAGACGCGTGCACGGCAGCTTCGTAGAAGGCGCGCCTTCCGTATCTCTGAATCAGGTCAAGCACTCGCCTGGCGCCGGTCACGTTGGCGGCAACCTGTGCTTTCAGGTCCCCCCTTCTTTCTGCTGGAGTCCTCGATGCAGATGCAAGCCCTTCCACGACTGGCGCGACGAACTCCTTTCTCTTCCAGAGAATCGATGGTTCGAAGACGAAGCCCTCTTCTCGGAGCGTCCGGGCGGCCATGGAGATGCTGCCTGGCACGACGCCCCCCACGTCGGAGTGGTGGGCTTTGTTCACGACGAATGCGACTAGTTCTCCTCGATGGTGGACAGGCGCGGCGACCGTCACGTCGTTTAGATGGGTACCTGTGATGTACGGGTCGTTGGCGGCGACCATGCTGTCCTGCTCAAACTCGATTCCTTCACTTTCGCAGTATGTCATCAGGTTCCGCAACCCCCAGGGGAGCGACCCGAGATGGACGGGGATGTGTTCAGCCTGGGCGAGGAGTTCCCCGCTGGGGCCGAAGATGGCAGCCGAGTGGTCCATCCTCTCCTTGATGTTGGGCGAATACGCAGAGTTCCTGAGCGCTAGCCCCATCTCTTCACTGGCATAGAGAAGCGAACTGCTGATGATCTGGAGGGTGACTGGATCCTCTGTCATCTTTCGAGCTTCACCCCATAGCTCGTTGCCGACCATCTCCAGGACGGGTTAACGACGAGGGTCGAGTCGTAGTCCTCGATAATGGAAGGGCCACTCCCTGCTTCATGGTCGCGGAGTGAGGACCTCGATAGCACGGCGACGTCGCTAATCTCGCTCCCCACCCATGCCCGCCGCACTGAGCGCCTTGTGCGGGACGGGGTCTGGGTTGAGCGGAGGGTGGGGGGGACGCGCCCTCCCACCGTGGCGCGGACCCGGATGTTTACAACCTCCATTTTGTCAGGCAGAGAGTAACCGTACAGTTCCTTGTGCCTCGCGTCGAAGTCTAGCCTCGTGCGGGAGTCGGAACGGAAGGGAAGGAGGAGTTCGTGCGACTGACCGAGGTATCTTGATTCCAAGTGACGGCTCGTCTTGAATGCGCTGAATCCTTCGGACTCCATGGCTTTGGCCGCCTCGGACTCGAGACTCCTGAAACGTGCTTCCAGTGGGGGCTCGATCTCCATTACTGGGAAGGTGAAGGTCCTAGTCAACTCGCCAGCCAGCAGACCGAAGGCGGAGAAGAGCCCTGCGTGGGCGGGGACCAAGACCTCCGAAATTCCCATCTCTTCGGCGAGGTCGCAGGCCTGCAGGGGACCGGCTCCGCCAAAGGCGACCATGACGAAATCCCTCGGGTCCCTCCCCCTTTCGACGGTCACCATTGAGATAGCCCTGGCCATGTCGTTGTTCACGAGTCTGAGGATTCCCGTCGCCACTGAGTATTCGTCCAGGCCAGTCTTCTTTGCAAGCTCCTTCATCGACCGCAGGGCAAGGCCGCGGCGGATGGGCATCGACCCACCTAGAAGGGACCGCGGGTTCAGCCTGCCGAGGACGACGTTGGCGTCCGTGACCGTCGCGCGCGTGCCTCCCTTCCCGTAGCACGCGGGCCCAGGGACAGAGCCTGCGCTTTCAGGGCCCACCTTCAGGTCCCCTGAATCGTCGACGGATGCGATGGTCCCGCCCCCGGCGCTAACCTCCGCCAGGTCGATGAACTCGCCTCTGACTGGGTACCCACTCCCTCGTATTGACCGGCCGCTGTGAGTCCTCCCCGCGGCCTCGAATTCGTTGATTACTTCGGCCTCGCCATCGATAACCGTCCCTGCCTTGGCGGTGGTGCCACCCATGTCGAAAGTCAGGACCCTGTCAAGAGAAAGAGACCTCGCCAGCGCTCTCGAGGCGATGACGCCTGCGGCAGGGCCAGACTCGATCACAGTCGCGGGGCGGGCGGAGGCGTAGACGACCGAGCTGGTCCCTCCGTCTGAGTTCATGACGTAGATCGGTGCGGATATGCCGGACCGGCGCAGTGATTCCACCAGTGTTGAGAGGTACCCGGCCATGAGGGGAGAAAGCACGGCGTTAACCACTGTAGTGCTTGTCCTTTCGTACTCCCGGTACTCCCTGTCCACCTCTGACGAGATGCTGATGTGTCCCCGGAACCCGTTCCTCGTCAGCGCCGAGCGCACCTGCTCCTCGTGGGTGTCGTTGAGGTACGAGTGCAGGAAGCAGACCGCCACAGACGCGAAACCGCCCTCGACGATCCTTCTTGCCAGTGAATCCGCCTCGATCTGACTAAGGGGCGATATCACCGAGCCGTCCGACCCAATCCTGCACCCGGCAGTCATCCTGTCTCTCCTCTCGACAAGCGGCGGAGGCCTCCTGGTCCGGAGATCATACAACTCCGGGCGCCGCTGTCGGCCGATTTCGAGCACATCTCTGAAGCCTTCGTTTGTTACAAGGGCGGTGTGAGCCAGATTCGTCCGGGTCAGGAGGGAGTTGGTAGCCAGGGTAGTTGCGTGGGAGATGAGCGAGGCCCTCCGAGCGTTCTGGCCAAGCCTCAGCAATCCCTCGAGGACCCCCTGAGCCGGGTGCAACGTAGTCGGGAGCTTCAGGACAACCAGGCCCCGCGAGTCGTTGAGAATGATGTCTGTGAAGGTCCCCCCGACATCGACCCCTACAGCGAGTTCTCCTGGCGCCGAAGGCAACGGCAGGGGGTTCGTGGACCTTCCTTTGTGTTTATACTCATTCGTTTCGATGTTGAGCCGGACACGATTGTTCGATGAGTACCGGGGGATACCCTCCCAAGCGATGCTTCTGATTTACCTGAGCTTCGTCCCCAGCGTGGTTATCGGATTCATTTCTTCCGACCTGTCATACTTCCTACCTCAGATACAGGGCATTGGAGCCGGCGTCCCCATCACGGTGATGGGGGTCACCATGGTCGCTCTCAGTTTGCCGTTCGGGATTCTCGCGGACAGGTACGGACGGCGCAAAATGTTGATTTTGGGGAATCTGTGCGCTAGCCTTAGCCTGATTGGGTTCGCCCTGACCAACAATTACGGGCAGGTGCTACTCGTAGCAGTGATGGAGGGGACGGGGGAGGCCGCTTCCGCTGTTTCAGTCTTCGCTCTTCTGGCCGAGAAGGCGGGGAATGAGAAGCGGACGGTAGCCTTCTCGCTGGGATCCTTCGTCGGACTTATGGCTAGTGCTCTCGGAAACTTCATGGTGTCGCTGGTTCCGGCGATTCAGACATTCGGACTTGATTTCAAACAGGCCCACATTGACCTTTACGTAATTGTCTCGCTGCTTAGCCTCTCCATAACGCCGCTCTTCTTCTGGGTGAAAGAAAGCGCGACCCTGAAGAGCGCCAAAGACGTGCTTCCCCGGAAGTCCGCCAAGATCCTGGTGAAATTCAGCGGCTACAGCCTCCTGATATCTGTTGGTGCTGGACTCTTCGTCCCGCTGATGGCCTTCTGGTTCTCTTTGGCCTACGGCGTATCGGATGTGGTTAGCCTACCTTTCCTTGGGATTACCTACCTCGCAACAGCGTTCGTTGTGTTCACGTCGCCGCGTCTTGCGCAAAGGATGGGGCTTGTCAAGGCCACGGTAGTGACCGAGGCAGCTTCTACCATCTTCATGGTCTTAATCCCTTCATCCCCTAGCTTCGGGATAGCCGCCTCTATCTACATCGTCAGGGTCTTCCTAATGAACCTCTCCAACCCTCTCACGCAGTCATTGATTATGGGGCTGGTGTCCCCCGACGAGCGCGGCATGGCGTCTGGGATAACTGCGTCGTTATGGCGGCTACCCAGCGCTCTTTCGGCCAGTTTCGGCTACTCGCTGATGTACGCCGGCTATCTGAGCCTCCCGTTCTATATTGCGACTGTGCTCTACGTAGTCGGTATAGCCATGTTCTGGGTCCTTTTCAAGGACGCCAGGCTTCCTGAGGAGAGATCCCTTCCGGGTCAGGAGTCGGTCCAGTCGTCGAGCCTCGAAGGGCCGGAAGTCGAGCGCTGAATGTCTGCGACGCGGACGCCTATGAGCCGGACTGGTTTTCCCTTCGTTTCGAACTCGTCGAGTAGCTTCTGGACTGCCTCTGAGAGAGGCTCCTCGCTGTCGGTGTGGCTGGCCAAGGTCTTCTCGCGGGTGTGCGTCTCGAACCCTCGAAACCTGATTTTCAGACCCGCGACCCTGTAAGAGTATCCAGCCGACTTCAACCGCCTCATTAGTTCTGAAACCCCCTCTTCCACTTCCTTTCGCACCAGTCGGAAGTCGTTTACATCGTCTTTGAATGTCCTCTCGACGCTGAGCGATTTCGGCATCTCCTGTTGCCTCACCTCGACGTTCTCCTGGCCGTGAATGACCCCCCAGAGCCAGACCCCGTTCTTGCCGAACCAGCTGAGCAGTTGCTTCCCTTCGAGCTTCTGGAGCTGACTGATGGTGGCAATCCCTTTTTCGCTGAGGAACTCGCCCGTCTTCTTTCCGATCCCGGGGACCACCCCCACCGGGAGGGGGGCAAGGAAGCCAGCGACGTCTCCGAAAGGGACTATCGTCAGACCGTCTGGCTTGTTGCGGTCCGATGCTATCTTCGCAGAAGACTTGTTCGGTCCCACCCCCACCGAGCAGCTGAGGCCGTGCCTTTCCCGGACCGCCTTCTTCACCTCCCTAGCGACCGCGCCCGCGGAATCTTCGTCGGTCGCCTTGCTGGAGACGTCCAGGAACGCTTCGTCGATGCTCGCCTGCTCGAACCTGTCGCCGAACCCCTTCAGAGTGACCATAACTTCCTCCGAGACCCGCTCGTAAAGCCCCCAGTTCGGGCGGACGTAGGTGGCCTGGGGGCAGAGCCTGTGTGCCTGGGAGATGGGCATGCCCGACCTCAGGCCGAACTTCCTCGCCTCGTACGAACAGGCCACCACCACTCCCCTCCCCCTGCCTCCCTCGGGGTCGGCTCCCACAACCACGGGAAGCCCTCTCAATTCTGGGTGCTCTCTCACCTCAGCGGAAACATAGAAGGCATCCAGGTCCACGTGGAGGATTGCCCTAGGCGCTGTCTGCATGTGTCAGCTACGACCCGAAGAGCGTCTGCTGCTCGGTCCCCTGGGCCTTCCAGTCGAGCTCCATCAGGCCCAGAAGCCTTCTGAACTCGTTGGCCGACTCTGGGCTGAATCCGGCGAAGTGGTTGTTGAAGAAGACGTAACCAGACTCGAACTTCGCCGAATTGTCTCTGACGTTCTCGGCCCAGCGCTTCATTTCCGAAGAGCGGTCCTTCTGTATCCCAGTGAACTGGGTGAGCTCCCTGTCCCCTACCATCCTCAGGTAGATGAAATCGGACGTGACCTCCGGAGGGGTCTCCACATACTGGTTTAGGGACCAGACCATTGCGATGTTGTTCTTCCTGAGGAGGGAGTACACTTCTGGGACGAACCAGGACTTGTGCCTGAACTCGATGGCGTGCTTGAACTCTGGACTGAGCTGCGAGATGAACTCCTTCATGACAGATTCGTGTGTGCTTAACTTGATGGAAGGTGGGAGCTGTATTGCGATGGGCCCGAGCTTCCCCTTGAGCTTGCTAAGGACGCTGTAGAAGTAGACGAGGGTCGACTCGGAGTTCTTCAGCTTGTTTTCGTGCGTGATCTTTTTCGGGAGCTTCGGCGAAAAGAGGAAGCCATCCGGGGTATTGTTTCGCCACTGGTTAATCATGAACTGGTTCGGTATGCGGTAGAAGCTGGAGTCGATCTCGACGCAGTTGAACACCCTGGCGTATTGGCTCAGGTAGTCCTTCGCAGCCAGCCCTTTGGGGTAGAATATCCCCTGCCAGTCCTTGTAGGACCACCCGCTGCACCCAATCCTCAGCTTGTCGAGGTCCATGATTTCTGAATCGCTTCTCAACTACGCCAGGCGCTCCCAATATTTATAACGATGGACGCGGGTCGAAAGCTTGTAGGAAAATGTCTCAGGGTAACCCAGACATCAGGCAGCAGGTTGAAGCTAACCGCGGGGCCATGAAGAAGCTGGAGCTCCTCATCCCCGGTCTGAGAGGGTACAGGACCAAGGAGGACATTAGGGTCTCCGATGAGCTTCTGAGGAATCAGGTCGCGGACAGGCTCGACAAGGTCAGGAACAACCTCCAGGAACTGAGGAAACAGCTGGCTGCTGCCAACGACCTGAACAACCTGACGAGCCTCGGGTCGCTGATGGCCCAGGTGCAGACGCTCAGCGGCGAAGTGAGGCACGCGGCCCAGGGTTACGCTGGGTGGGTCGCACCGATACAGGTCAATGAAGACAAGCTGAACAAGCTTTACGATTATGACTACTCCTTTGTGAGCGCCGTCTTCCAGCTGGACTCGGTGACTGCGCCTGGGACCCTGAACTACGACAGCACGGCGCCGAATGCCATCCAGTCCACCATAACCGGGCTGGGGCGGAGCGTGGCAGACATCAAGCAGAAGTGGTCCCAGAGGGTAGAGGCGATGGAGGGCATCGCCATAGGGCAGTGATTGCGATGGTATTCGGAAAGAAGTCTGATGCAGTGCCAGCGACGGGCGGAAGCGCCTTTGGCTCGACGACCTTCGCCTGGGACGACCAGTACAAGCAGCCCTCACCGGGGGTGTACAATGTCCTGTGGAAGGCCCCTCGCCAGATAAGGCTCAATGACAACATAGTGGTGAGGGAGGACGAAATCGCAGTATTCTACAGAGACGGAAAGGCGCTGACCTACTTCGACCAGCCGAACAGGTACGCCCTCACCGACTTCAACGCGCCCATAGTCGGGAACCTGCTGAAGTTCTTCCAGGGGGTCACCCAGTGGGCAGAGGTCTACTACATACCGAAGAGATACCTCGACGGGAAATTCGGGAGCACGCAGCCTTACCAGTTCACGGACCCGACCTTCGGAGTGGTCAACCTAAGGGTGTTTGGAGAATACAGGTGGAAGATTTCATCGCCGGAGCTATTCATCAACCAGTTCGTCGGAACGTTCGGAGCAGACAGCTCGGACGACGTCGAGGGGAGGATAAAGGAGCAGATGGTGATTCTGGTCTACAATGCCCTGGGGAAGATGAAGCAGCAGGGGCTCAAGGTGACCGACCTTGCA
>Ga0187769_10001062_pt1 | contig 15315 bp, 14 predicted proteins | sample 0116_SJ02_MP02_1_FD_133140 | JGI IMG/M metagenome (GOLD analysis project Ga0187769, IMG submission 133140) | Tropical peat soil microbial communities from peatlands in Department of Meta, Colombia - 0116_SJ02_MP02_10_MG | ecosystem: Environmental > Terrestrial > Soil > Wetlands > Peat | place... | reverse complement strand
AACTGCGGCTTTGTTGTGACAGAGAACTCGGTCGATCAGGGCCCTGAGTGGCGCTCGTTCAGCGACGAGAAGGGTGAGGACAGGGCAAGGGCTGGCGCCCCCACATCGATAACATACAGAGACATGGGACTCTCTACAATGATAGGGAGCTCAAACAGGGACGCCTCCGGGCGCTCCTTCGACTCCCCAATGCGGAGCACGATTGACAGGCTCAGGAAGTGGGACAACAGGTCGCCTGCTTTCGGTTCGCAGGAGAAGAACCTCAGCATCGCCCTCCGCGAGCTCGAGAAGATGGCTGACAAGCTTGGCGTGTCGCAGGCAGTGAAGGAGCGGGCCGCATACATCTACCGCAAAGCCCTCGAGAGAGGCCTCCTAAGAGGACGCTCGATCATCGGAATCTCTGCAGCTGCGCTCTACGCAGCCATGCGTGATACCGAGACCCCTCGCACCCTGAAGGACATTGCGTCGGTCAACAACCTTGACAAGAAGTCAGTCGCAAGGGACTACAGAATACTTCTGAGAGAGATGGACCTCACGATGCCCGTAGCCGACGCGGCCAGGAACGTCAACAGGATTGCCTCCCGCGTGGGTCTCTCCGAAAAGGTCGCACGCAAGGCCATCGAAATCGTCAGGATAACGGAAGAGAAGGAAATCTCGGCCGGCAAGTCTCCCATGGGGCTTGCGGCAGCGTCGCTCTACCTCGCAGGGGTCATCGAGGGCGAAGTGAAGACCCAGAAGGAGATTGCGGAGGCAGCAGGCGTCACCGAAGTCACCGTCCGCAACAGGTACAAGGGGCTGCGGGCCGACCTCGGCCAGCAGCTCGGCCTGGCAACCGAACCCCAAATAGTGGCCCAGTAGGGGCCACACAGATGAGGTTCTACATCGTAGACGTTTTCGCCGAGTCGAGACTTTCGGGGAACCAACTCGCGGTCTTCAGGGACTGCGCAAAGCTGTCTACAGCGTCGATGCAGAGGATCGCGCAGGAGATGCACTACTCTGAGACCACCTTCATCACTTCAGAAGAGCCCCACAATGGAGGCTATGATGTCAGAGTCTTCACACCGGCCTATGAGCTCCCATTTGCAGGCCACCCGACACTCGGCACGGCCTACATCGTCCAATCCCAGATCATTAGGAAACCCGCGACAAAGGTGACACTCAACATGAAAGTCGGGCAGATTCCAGTAACGTTCTCCTACCGCGACGGTGCACCCGACGTTCTCTGGATGAAGCAGAAGAACCCCACCTTCGGGAGCACGTTCAGCCGAGAGCGGATTGCGAAGATACTGGGGCTGAAAGCCTCGGACATGGACCCGAAGTTCCCTGTCAGGCTGGTCTCCACAGGAGTACCATTCATAATCGTGCCGCTCACAGGATTGAAGGCGATCAAGGGAATCAAGGTCGACGGGGCGGGCCTGGCCCGACTCTTCAAGGAGACGGACACCACAGTGATTCTGCTGTTCACCCCCGAGACCGATTCAAAGGAGAACGACCTACATGTCCGCGTGCTCGGGCTCCCCGACGTCATCCCTGAAGACCCAGCCACCGGTTCGGGCAATGGGTGCCTGGCCGCTTACCTCGTTAAGGAGCGGTACCTCGGCCGGGACAGGATCGACATCAGGGTAGAGCAGGGGTACGAAATCAACCGCAGATCACTGCTCCTGCTCCGTGCGCATGAGACCCCCAGGGGCATCGAAGTCAACGTAGGAGGGAGGGTCCAGTTCATAGCAAGCGGGGAGTTCCCCGGCTAGGCCGGAGTCAGCGGGGAGGTATCATACGAAGCAAGGAGACTGGAGGGACAGAGAATGAGCAATCTCGGCTCCATAATCTACGAATGCGAACGCTGCGGGACCAAGCAGAGCCTTGAGGAGTTGTCCCGGTACCCAGAGATATAGGGCAGGAACTGCGGCTACAGGGTTCTGAAGAAGGTGCGGCCTTCTCTACTTCCGTATTGTGGGTGTGATTAACTCAACAGGATGAAAATCGTCCAACCCCACCAAAATCGCCAGGCCGCATTCCATTCTTCTCAACGACAGAAGCGAAGAGAAAGGCGTAGAACACACCAAATCTCAAATTAGGCGGAGGTGAAAAACCATGGCGAAGATACAGGAGCGAGTGATGATTAATCGCCCCCCAGAGCAAGTCTGGAAGTTCCTAACAGACCTCTCAAACTTGCCGAAGTGGGATTCTGGAGTTCTTGAAGCGAAACAGACATCACCGGAGCCGTTGGGGGTAGGTTCGACATTCCTTACCAGACACAAATGGATGACGTATTCATTTCGGTGTTCTGAATACGAGCCGAACCACAGGTTCTCTTTCGAGTTCAGTCAGGGGCCAATGAAGGGAGCGAGGGCCAGCGTCAACTTGGAGACCATTGAAGAAAAGACAAGTGCGACGTTTGCCATTGACCCAAAGATTGGCGGCGTTCTCAAACTGTTAGGGCCATATCTCAATCGAAGCCTGCGAGGGCACAACCGAGAAAGTGCCGCTAGCGTGAAGCGCATACTGGAATCCTAATCACAATCATAGACTCCGGCTGTCCAACCCCACCAAGACTGACGGTTCAAATCCGGCCAAACCCTTCGTTTTGGCACAGTTTGGGTGAGAATAATCTCCCTCAAACCATCGTTAGGGTCTTAGTTGATCAGGGCGTTCCAACAAGGGGTCCTCGTACGATTCCAAATAGCCGGAATCAGGCTCCCTTTGCCAATTAGAGTCTAATTCAAGTGGACCGGGGGGGAATTGAACCCCCGACCTTGGGACCCAACGGGGTTCTCCCGCGTGCGAGGCGGGCGTTCGTACCGCTGAACTACCGGCCCACTTGATTTTGCCCTCGAGCCCTTCCTTGTTTAAGGGTTCGCGGGCCCATCTCCTCTCAAGTGGGCAGAAACCCTTTTGCGGGACTCTCAGGGCGGCGAAACCGAAATGCCCCGAACGGACCTGGACGACAGGCTCTTCTGGCTGGCAAGCGAGAGGGAAATCAGGGACGCAAAGACCACTGACGCTTACTTCCTTCACACGAAAGAGGTCCTCCAGAAGAACAGCATTGACTCCAGGGTCGTCATGGAGGTCTTCGCCCGGGACGTCCCCTACGAGGATAACTGGGGGCTTCTCACGGGCGTCTACGAGGCTGCGAAACTCCTTGAGGGGCTCCCAATCGACGTCTGGTCGTTCGACGAAGGGTCGGTATTCTTGGCCGATAGGAACTCCGTCATGTACGAGCCGCTGATGATAATCGAGGGAAGATACGTCGATTTCGCCGAGTACGAGAACCCATTGCTCGGCCTGCTCTCTTCGTCGACCAGCGTGTCGACCCGAGCAGCCAAGTTCAGAATCGCGACAGGCTCCAAACTGCTCCTCAGCTTCGGAACCAGGAGGGTCCACCCTGCCCTTGCTCCGATGGTCGAACGGGCGTGCTACGTCGCGGGGTTTGACGGCGTCTCCAACGTGCTTGGCGCCAAGCTCCTGAAGCTCGAACCCTCGGGTACTATGCCCCACGCGCTTGTCCAGATCCTGGGGAGCCAGGAGAAGGCATGGCGCCTCTTCGACGCAACAATCTCTAGGAGCGTCCCACGCGTTGCACTCGTGGACACGTTCTGGGACGAGAAGGCAGAATCAATCAAAGCTCTCGAAGTACTCGGCCCCAGGCTCTGGGGGGTCAGGCTTGACACCCCGGCTTCTAGGCGCGGCGACTTCGCCAAGATAGCCGAAGAGGTCAGGTGGGAGCTCGACATTCGGGGAGGGAAGAAGGTCAGGATCATCGTGTCAGGGAGGCTCGACGAGGAGACAATCGCGAAGCTCAGTCCAATCGTCGACGGCTATGGGGTCGGCACCGCGGTGGCGTACCCACCCGTTATCGACCTTAGCGCGAAGATAGTCGAGGTTGAAGAAGGCCCCAAGAGGGAGTTCAGGGCGAAGCGCGGGGGCCTGGGTGGGCGAAAAGCGGTCTTCAGGTCTCCAGGCTTCAAAGACACCGTGGCCCTCGAAACAGGCAAACCGAATCGAGGGGGCGCTCTCCTCAAACCCCTCCTGAAGAACGGGAAGATGGTGGCAGACTTTCAATCGATAGACGACCTGAGAGCGAAGATCAGGAAGGACTTGGGCGAGCTCAAGACTGCCACACCATCTCTGCAGTGGAGGTGACCGTCAATGCACCCGGCGTTGGTGGTCGTCGATGTCCAAATCGATTTCTGTCCCGGCGGCGCGCTCGCAGTCAAGAATGGGGACGAGGTGGTCCCGAGGCTCAACAGGGTGATCAAAGCATTCGAACACCTAGGCCTTCCAATTTTCTTCACCAGGGACTGGCACCCAGCCGACCACATCTCCTTCAGGAGCAGGGGCGGGACATGGCCTCCCCACTGCGTCCAGGGGACGTCGGGCGCCGAGTTCCACCTAGACCTGAGGATTCCTCCGGCTGCATTAATCATCAGCAAGGGAAGCTCCAGGGACGCGGAGGCTTATTCCGGGTTTCAGGGAACCGACCTCCAAGAGCGGCTGAAGGGGTTGGGCGTTGATGGAATCTTCCTTGGCGGCCTCACCACCGACTACTGCGTTAGAGAGACCACCCTGGACGCCCGCAAGGCAGGATTCCCGGTTACGGTCATCGAAGACTGCATTAGGGCCGTCGACGCAAAACCCGGCGACGGCGATAGGGCACTTGCCGAAATGCGCAGGGCGGGCGCAAAACTTGCGGCATCTTCTGAAGTTGTCAAAAGGTTGGCCAGCACGCAGCAGTATGGTCATCATCCTGGCCCTTCGGGCCAGTCCTGATCGCCCGTCGTAGCACGCTGCGTGCCAGACCGAGCGTTCTGGACGTTTTCTCTATTTATCCATTCCAGGTCTGAACTCCATCTACTCCTGTTCTTATTAACGGCGGAGCGGCTCCTGCCGACCCTTGAGCGAGGAAGACTCGGAGTTCGTCAGCTGGTGGCAGGCCCTGGCCGAAGATCCCGAGTACTACACCAACACCGAGCAGGGGCAGAAAGAGCTGGCCGACATGATCCGAAAGGAGTCGGAACGGCTCATCGAAGAGATAGGCAAGACCGTCAGGCGGACGAAGGAGATCATCTGGCTGTCGAACTTTTGCAAGTCATGTCACTACTTCAGAGAGGAGGGGAGGAGAATGGCGTGCAAGAAATGGCAGGTGCGCATCGTCAAGCCTTTCTATGGGCGCGCAATCTTGAAGGAAGTTCCTACAAAGGCCGGGGACGAAAAAGAGTTCGTCGTCGAGGGCATCGACTGGGATGCCCGCTGGAAGGAGGTCTCTGAAAGAATTGTGGACTTGGCGGTGGGGATGGTCAACGGTGGATATCCTTACTTTTGCTATAAGGGAACATAGTTTCGGGTTTTACCATCCCTCCAGGTGACGCGCTTTCATCTGCAGGTCCCAAGGCCCTCGTACTGATGTCAAGCAGGCGCCCTGGTAACGGAGGGCTCACCTGAAACGGAGACCATTCTCACACAAGGAAATCGTCTTTCCGTCTTTTATCCCCCAAGGGGTAGCCGTCATGCCGTTTCCGGATGGCTGTCGACGCGGTCAGCATGCTGTCTTTCGTTCGTTTCCTTTTCGCGTTCACCATCGGGTCGCACATCCTCCTTGTTTCGACGAGCATCGCGCTCGTTCTGCTGATTTCAATATCCGAATTCCTCTCCATCCGTAAACACGATCCAGTCTACGAGGCTCTGGCCCGAAAGCTCTCCAAGGTGTTCGTGATTTCGTTCGGAGTAGGCACCGCCAGCGGGATTGTGATGGCAGTGGAGCTGGTGGGGCTCTTCCCCTCCTTCATGACCCTGGTCGCGTCCACCGGAGCGATAGTGCTGCTCTACGCCGAGGTATCCGCCTTCTTCGTCGAGGTCTTGGCTCTGGTTCTCTACGTGTACTACTGGAACTCGTTCCGAGGAAGGTACTCCCACTGGGTCGTCTCCCTGTTCGTCGTGACGGGCACCTTGGCCTCGGCCGTGCTCATCACCATGCTGAACGCCTGGATGAACACTCCCAACGGCTTCGACGTCTCCGCCTTCATCAGCAGCGGCTTCAAGACGGTCACAGGCGTCGAGCCCTTCGCCGCATTCCTGACAGTCTCGACGGTCTCCCAGGTCTTCCACGTGTTGGCCACGACCCTCTTTGCTGGAACCATGGTAATCGGCGCCTACTTCGCCTACTGGTACGTCAGGTCCAGGAACGCCGGCGAGAAGGCCATGTACAGCAGGGCCCTGAAAATCCTGGGGGCCATCGCAATCATCACAATCATCCTCGCCGGAATCTCCGGCTCGGAGGAGATGGGGACCCTGCTGGTCAACCAGCCCCTGAAGTACGCGGCCCTCGACGGCAACGCCGTCCCTGGCAACAACCTCCCCGACCGCTTCTTCGGGAGCATAGTGAACGGGAGCTACGTGGGAGGGATCGCCGTACCAGGCATGCAGGCTCTCCTTGCCAAATTCGAGACGGGGCGCACCACCCTCCCTGGCCTGAGCCAGTTCCCGGCCAGCACATGGCCGCCGCTCCTCGTCATGACGACCTTCAACATCATGACAGTGGGGGGACTGGCGCTCGGCCTTTTCATGTTTGTCTTCTTCATCTCCTTCATCAGAAAGAGGAGGCCGTACGAGTCGAGGCGCCTTCTCTACGTCTGGATTCCTGCGGCGGTCCTGGCCATGCTCGTCTACCAGCTGGGCTGGGCCACGGACGAGGTGGGCAGGCAGCCCTGGATCGTCTACAATGTCATGACGGTGGCCCAGGCAGCGAACACTTCTGACGCCCTCCTCGTCCCGGGGATCATCATCGTCCTGTTCTACCTAGCCGTCATTCCCACAACCTTCTACTTCTACTCGAGAGTTTTCCAGGGTTCGAATAAGGAGAGGCCGGCATGAACGGAATCTTCGAGGTGAACTACGCGGCCTTCTCGGTGTTCGCTGCCCTTCTCGTCACCGAAATCATGGGGGCCGTGGGTCTCATGATAGCATGGCCATCGAGGAGCAAGGTCCTCGACTACATCATCCCCATCTGGGAGGTCACGGGCACCTTCGGAGCATTGTGGGTGGTCACCGGAGACTTCGCCTATCCAGGGCTACTCGTGCCCGTGGCCATGCTCTTCGCTCCACTGCTAATCGTCTTCCTGATCCTCTTTGTGGCAAGGAACGCCTCCATCTCCTTCGCCGAGTTCATAACGAAGAGGGGGTGGCTCGACGAAGAGAAACTGTTCAAGTTGTACGCGCTCGCGACCATAGTCCTGGGCCTGGTGGTCCTCGTCTTGCTTTCGGCCCTAGTCGGAGGCCAGGGGGTCAACCTGGCTTCCGGTTCATTCTCAATCGTCTCGTGGGCGACGGCGGGGAGCGTGGTCTTTGTCATTGGGACTCTCCTGCTCGCGGTAGGGCTCGCCCCCGTCTTCTTCGACCTGACGGCCCTGCGCAATCTCGTCCTTCCGCTGACAGCACTTGGGGTAGTGCTCTCCGTGCTCTCCTACTGGTTGATGTCTTCGGGGCTGCTTACACCCTGGATGGCCGTCCCAGTCCTCCTGACCCTGGCGGTTGGGGCCCTCTACGCATGGCCTAGGACTTCCAAGATCGTCACCAACAAGGCCGTCTTCCTGCTGGTGCTCAGCGTCATCATATTCTCGCTGCAGCCCCTCGTCTACCCGAAGGCAATCGGTCAAGCGCTGCCCATAGACGCCGTCACGACCGCTGGCGCCATGGCCGACGCGTTCTTCTCAATCACCGTGGTCGGAGGCCTTCTCCTGGCGTTGATGCTCTCCCTTTACGTGGTAGTAGCAGCACGTGGACCGAGCGGTCCCAGCCTCTGATCACGTTGCCAGTGTGTATATACTAAGGGAAGCAGGTTCGGAGGACGGCGAGGAAATTGGGTGCAGACGACGTCTATGGCCATCTTTCCAACTCCTATGGCAAAAACCACTTCGAAGTCGATAAGCCGTTCCAGCTCATCCTGAGTTACTTCGGCAGTACACCGGAGCTTGACGCGCTGGGGGCCTTCGCGGGAAGAGATCTCTACGAGGTTGCGGACTACGTCGACAAGGTGGCTAGGCCCAGGCTCGTCACCTGGGGAATCAACGGCGAGAGGGTAGACGGCGTCTGGCTCGACCCGGCCGAGCGCCAGGCCCTGGAGAAGCTCTTCAAAGAGTTCGGAGTCAACAAACCTCCATACAGAGGGGGGACGTGGTTCGACCACTACGCCTCATTGTACCTCATCTCCGACCCGGGCATCGCATGCGTACTGACCGTCACGAACCAGACGGCCTACGCCCTCTACAAGTACGGCAACAAGGAACAGAAAGAGCTCGTCCGTGGAATGATCGGCGAGTCGAGCAGCGTGGTGTACGGAGCCACTTGGTTCACCGAGCTGCAAGGGGGGAGCGACCTGGGGGCAAACTTAGTCGAATCCTACCAGCAGGACGGGAACTGGCGGATCAGCGGAGACACGAAATACTTCGCGAGCGACGCCGGGCTGGCCGACTACGCCCTTGTGACAGCCAGGCCAAGGGGCGCCCCTAGAGGAGCCAAAGGGCTCGGGCTCTTTCTGGTCCCGAAACGCGATTCTGCGGGCAAGAGGAACTTCGACGTGAGGAGGCTGAAAGACAAGAGTGCGACCGCGAGCGTCCCTACCGGGGAGGTCGAGTTCCACGGCTCGGAGGCCCTTCCCGTGGGGGACCTTCGAAAGGGCATCTACTACACCATGGAGAACCTGATGGTCTCGCGCCTTGCCAACTCCTTCGGTGCCCTGGGAATCGCTAGGAAGGCTTTCCTTGAGGCATACTACTACTCCCAGAAGAGGACGGCATTCGGAAAACCCCTCATCGAGCACCCGCTCGTCCAGAGGGACCTTCTCGACATGGAGGTATACATCGAGGGAGCCCTAACCCTGGCGTTCAAAGCGGTCGACCAGTTCGAGAGGTCATGGAAGGACACGCCTCCCTACACTTCCGCCTATCACTACGCCAGGCTGCTCACGCACATAGCGAAGAACGTCACAGCCGACATGTCATCCCACGTCACAAAGACAGCCATGGAACTGCTCGGAGGGCTCGGCTTCCTTAACGAATATCCCATCGAGAGGCTTCACAGGGAAGCCCTGATCACCCCGATATGGGAGGGGCCTAGCAACATCCAAGCCCTCGACATGTTGGAGGCGATGGCCAAGAAGAACGCCCACGCGACTCTCCTCGAGGACATGAAGTCTCTTCTGGGCGGGATAACCGAAGGACAGGATTTGGCGCAGCAGGAACTGAGGAGCATGGAGGAAGTGCTTTCTCAGCTCTCGTCCGGCGACGCAACGGCGGCGGAGTTCTCTTCGAAGGATGCCCTTAACCGCCTCGGACACTCGATTGCGACCACGATGTTGCTCGCCGTCGGCAACAGACTGGGGATGCAAAGGTTCGTATCAGTAGCCCGGCTCTACGCGCTCCACTTCGTCGAAGGCAAACCTTACCCTCCAGAAGCGCTTTCAGGCGCAAGGGAACTCCTCGCTGTTGATCTGATTAACAGCGAAGCCAGACGCGCCTAGGTGCGCAAGCTCCAGTTCAACGTAGTGGGCGAAGACCTCTCGGGAGTGACCTTCTCAGCAAGATTTAGGTAGAGATGACGACCTCGCACAGAGGTTGACGGAGGAAGCGCTACCCCCCAATCAGGTCTGGGGGAAAAAGTTCGTAATCTACGCTGCTTTGGGAATCCCCCGCGTCAACCCCCAGCAGTGGAAGCTTAGAGTCGACGGCCTTGTCAACACCCCCCTTGAATACACCTACGACCAGCTTGTTTCTCGGCCTCAGAACAGTTTGGTCAGGTCGTTCGATTGCGTCACCCGGTGGTCAATCAAGGATGTGGCTTGGGAGGGCTTGCTGATCAGGGACCTGCTAGCTCCGGCGGGAGTCAGTCCCGACGCCAGCTGGCTGATGTTCCACTGCGTCGACGGCTACACCGCTCCTGTCCCGCTTGAAGACGCCCTCAAGGAGGACTCGATTCTTGCTTTCAAGCTCAACGGCAAACCCCTGAGCGCCGAGCAGGGGTTCCCCGCCAGGCCCTTCATCCCGGGCCTTTACGCATGGAAGAGCGCCAAATGGGTGAACAGGATGGAACTCCTCCCAGACTACAGAGATGGCTACTGGGAGACATACGGCTACCACGAAAGGGCGGACGTGTGGGAAGAGGAGCGCTTCAAGGGGCACGAGGGGACCCCGGTCAAGCGCAGGGCCTTCGGGACCGCCTGAGCCACTCACGCGATCAGACGCGGGGACGGATTGACGCCTTCGGTGCTCTTCAGGAACATCGTGGCCTGATATCCTCCGGTCCTGACGCTTTCGGCGCAGTCGCCGCAGAGCCACCAGACCATCCGCCTGTCTTTGTAGGAAACCCATACCGTGTATAGTGAAGTTGAGTTCTTCCTTTCGAACCGTTCCCAACAGAGCTTGCACACGACAGGGCCCAGGTTGTTCGTCTCCGGGTCGTAGGTTTCGTAGTTCCCGGCATGTGTGCCTGACGGACAAGGCTCATGGCGCCAGAAATGCCTGGGGACATAATGAAGCTTCCCAGAACGACATGTTTTTCCGTGATTGATTTTGAAGCGTCGGCTCTAACAGGCTCCAGTGGGTATTATGGAATACAAATGGAAGGCGCTCTCAGTCACCGCGATCGGCGCCCTGATGGCAGCTGTGGACAGCACCGTCGTCCTACTCGCTCTCTTCCCCATGGCCGCGGACCTGCACTCGGACTTCGTTACCATGATCTGGGTGATCATAGCCTATCTCGTCGTGAACACGGCCCTGGTGCTTAGCCTTGGCAGGCTGGCCGACATGTACGGGAGGAAGCTCCTCTACAACGTGGGGTTCGTCGTTTTCACGATAGGCTCCGCGTTCTGTGGCTTCGCGCCGAACGGACTCTCGCTGGTAGGCTTTAGAGTGGTCCAGGGCACAGGAGCGGCCCTTCTTACATCGAACTCGTTCGCGATTCTCTCCGAAGCGTTCCCCCGGAACGAGACCGGGAGGGCCTTCGGCATACAGGCGGTCGTCTGGGGCCTAGGCAACGTCCTGGGAGTTATCATCGGCGGGGTCATCATAACATATACTAGCTGGCGCTGGATCTTCCTGATCAACGTCCCCATCGGCATCGTCGGGACCGTCTGGGCGTACAGGACACTGAGGACCGTCCTCCCCCCGAAGGGACAGCGGGGCACCTTTGACCTTCCCGCAGCGGTCACGTTCACCGGGGGGCTGCTGTCGCTGCTCCTCGGGATAACCTGGGGGCTTCTCTACTCCTGGAGCAACACCACGGCGCTGACAGCCCTAGCCCTTTCGCCCCTAATCTTCGCCATATTCATCGCCTGGGAGGCCAGGTTCAGCAAGAATCCGATACTCGATTTCAGCTTCTTCCGAAACAGGGTTTTCGCTTTCTCGCTTGCGGCGGCGCTCCTCCAGTTCCTCGCCGTCTTCAGCGTGAACTTTCTGCTCATCTTCTACCTTGAGGGAATAGAAGGGCTCTCCGCACTCGAGTCGGCATACCTGATAATCCCGTTTGCGCTCGCCGCCGCTGCGATGGGGCCGATAGGGGGCATACTGACTGACAGATTCGGCTTCCGGAGGATCTCGATCCTGGGGCTCGCGATAGGAGCGGCCTCCCTCTTCCTGTTCAGCCAGCTGACGGTGAACTCCACGCTGCTCGAGATTGGCGTCATCGAGACCATCTCTGGTGTCGGGCTGGCACTCTTCTGGCCGGCAAACACTTCCGCCATAATGTCTTCGACCCCTCCAACGAAGTATGGGGTAGGCTCTGGCACGATGAACACCTTCAGAAACACCGGAGGAATTCTGAGCTTCGCGCTTTCCCTGACGGCGGCCACCTCGGTCATTCCGCCCGGAGTGGTGTACCAGTTGTTCATTGGAAACCTCTCTGGAAAGCTCCCGGCCAATCTTGCGAACTCCTACCTCTCGGGGCAGAGCTTCGCCTTCGAAATCTCCGCCGTCCTGCTCGTCCTTGCCCTGATAATCATCGCGCTGACTAAAGTCGGAGCCCGCCCAATTATTTCGGAGGAGCCCCTTACCCCGGCTCCAGCCCAACCATCCGCCCAGAGCAACACTGCGGCCTAGACGGCTGACCCACACGGCAGCGCCGCTTCCCATTCGACTCCTTCGACTGAGGGACGAAACCCATTTGAGGCCGTTTGGGGAGGTTGCGGTCGGAAGATGGCAAACGCCGAAGGCGGCCCAAACGTCCCGCAAGAAAGGCAGGACGAAGTTCGGAAGCTGACTCGGAGGTCTAACGTGTTGACTGTCGTCACCTTCGTAGCGGTCATCCTCATCTCTCCGATCTCCTTCATCCTGGGCCTCCCCCTGGGCATCGCTCCCCACGACTGGCTGACGACATGGACTCACTGGACGGTGGTCTTCATCACGGTGGCGTTCTTCGTCGCCCTCTTCGGATTTGGAGGCGCACTGGACATCCAATTGAAGGCAGATCGCATCTCAAAGGCGACTTCCAGTGCAGGTTAGAGCGGCAGGGGCAGGCTTGAGAAGCCATCAGAGAGCCCAGAGGACTAAAGAGTTCCGAGTCCAAACCGGGCACACAAAGTCAAGCGGCTCAAAGCCTAGGCCGTCGCAAACGAGTGGCCAAGGTGGGCCAGAGCTCGTGCGTAATGACCAAAACTACTGCCGGTAAAGACAGCTGCCCAAGTATCAGCACGATTTCATTGTACTGTCCATAGTTCGGAATTAGCAACAGCGCCCCAACCCCATCCCAATAGGCGTGCAGGAAGATCACAGCAGCTAGGTTTCTTCCTGTGTACCAGTAACATGCGCTGAGGGAGAACGCGCCGATAAGAATCACAGTGAAACCTAGCAGAGAGATTGTCCCGAACCCCTCTACCTGAAGGGCAGGGAGATGGAAGACTGTGTAGATCAAAGGAGAAAGGATGACCGCACCAACCCCCCTCCCGAGAATCTGGTTCAACTCGTTCATCAGGTAGGCTCTGAAGAACAACTCCTCCGAGAGCACTATGATCACAAGATCAATGACGCCTCGAAGAAACCCGCTGATATCGGGATAGCAAGCGAACCCGCCCCCGCCGCCTATGCACAGGTTGAACGGGGTCAGCACAATCCCGAAGAACGCCGTTATGGCCAGGGCAAGGATTCCCCCTTCGACAAGCTCGAAGCATGCAAGTTTCGTCTGTGACTGTACTTGGCGCCAGTACCTGCCCCTCCAGAGCAAGCCGGAGGAGACGAGGATTAGAGAGACGCCAACAAAGAGCGCCGGGTTATTGACCACTGTTTGTTTAAGGGGACCGAGGTACTGCGGCGCCGAGTTCGTCAGATAGATTAGGACGAACGCAATCGCGAGTCCAACAACCAGCCGGGGAGCCCGCCGTAAATCCAACCAATGCATGGATCTCAAGAGATGTAATAAGAATGATTGACGTCATCGACGTCGGCTTGTCTTCTCACGCACTCTATGTCTTCTTGTATTCGTTGGGGTACAAATGGCAGTCGACCCAGTGGTTCTTTTCAATCTCGAGCAAAGGAGGATCAGCACTCTTACAGACATCCATCACAAACGGGCACCTCGGGTGAAAGCTGCAGCCTGGAGGAATATTGAGGGCGCCGGTTATCTCACCCGTGCTTACGATTTTCTGAGGTTTCGCACGCTCTTCAACATCAGTTATCACGGGTATCGAAGACAGCAGCATCTTGGTGTAAGGGTGCAGAGGGTTCCTGAAGAACTCCTCCGTAGGCGCGATTTCCCTGACTTTGCCTAGGTACATAATCATCACCCTATCTGCGACGTTCCGCATCAGACTTAGATTGTGCGTGATGAAAATGTACGAGAGACCGAGACGTTCCTTCAGTCTGAGAAGAACGTTGATCATCTTTGCCTGAATCGAGACATCAAGGGCGGATGTAGGCTCGTCCAGAACAAGTAACGATGGATTCGTCCCCAGCGCCCTTGCGATTGAGACAAGTTGTTTTTCTCCCCCGCCCAATTCGCCTGGAAATCGCCCTGCGAACTCGAGCGGCAACTCAACTAGGTTGAGGAGTTCGTCGACACGCTGTGCAATCGAAACATCAGTTTTATGGACCTTGAGCGGAACCTCGATGGCCTGTCGTACGGTCCTCTTCGGATTAAGCGAGGACGCGGGGTTCTGGAAGACCATCTGAATGTCTCTCTTGAGTTCCTTGCTCCTACGATTAGCGCCCCTGGAGAGATTCTCGCCTTTGTAGGTGAGCGTCCCGGATGTGGGCGGGTAGATACCTATGATTATGTTACCTATGGTTGTCTTCCCCGAGCCCGACTCACCAACAATTCCGAACACCTCACCCTCATGCATCTCGAAGTCTACGGCTTCCACTGCCTTAATCACCCCCTTGTTCGTCTGGAAGTACCTCGTCAGGTTGTGGGCGGAAAGAATGGGCTCGCTCATTTCTTAGCGCCGTACTTTTCATCGTATAGGTAACAGGCCGCCGCCTGCCCGCCCGCCACGCTGTAGAGCGCTGGCATTGCACTGTCGCAGACGGGCATCTTATAGGGGCACCTTGTCACGAACCTGCATCCATTTGGCGGTGTCAGATAGCTTGGAACCTGACCGAGTATCCCCTCTGGGACGCCCCCTCCGGTCAACTTTGGAATCGAGTCGATGAGCATGCGTGTGTATGGATGGCGCGGGTCGTTGAATACCCGGTCAGTTGGCCCTTCTTCCACGATGGTTCCTGCGTACATCACGTAGACCCGATCGACAAAGTTCTTCACTGTCCCAAGGGCGTGAGAGATTAGGATGATTGACAAGTCCCTTTGGTCGACGATCTCCTTCAGTAGCCTCATAATCTGATCTTCTATCGTGACATCAAGCGACGTTCCAGGCTCATCGGCGACGAGGAGCTCATTTGCCGAGATTAGTGCGAATGCGATGTTAACGCGCTGCTTCATGCCTCCGCTGAGCTGAAAGGGGTAGCTGTCAAGAATCCTGTCTGGTTCTGGCAGGGCTGCCTGTTTTAGGAAGCCCATCGCCCTCTCGTGAACCTGGCTTGTCGAGAGGCGCTCGTCCGCCGAGATGCGAATTATATCGTACATCTGTTCTTTAATGGTGAAGACAGGGTTAAGCGCCGCAGAAGGGTCTTGGAATATCATCGAGACTTTCTTTCTCCTCAGATTTGTCAGTTCACCATGTGACATCTTGAGTATGTTGTCACCCTGGTAGGTCACTTTCCCTTGAGTGATTCTCCCATTGCTGGCGAGAAGTCGCAACATTGATTTTACAGTGGTGGTCTTGCCGCAAGCCGACTCGCCGATGATTCCAACCTTCTCGCCTTTGCCTACCGAAATGTT
>Ga0187769_10001061_pt1 | contig 15317 bp, 14 predicted proteins | sample 0116_SJ02_MP02_1_FD_133140 | JGI IMG/M metagenome (GOLD analysis project Ga0187769, IMG submission 133140) | Tropical peat soil microbial communities from peatlands in Department of Meta, Colombia - 0116_SJ02_MP02_10_MG | ecosystem: Environmental > Terrestrial > Soil > Wetlands > Peat | place... | reverse complement strand
CCGTGAGGATTCCGGCGATCCTGGTGGCGGACTTTGGAGGGACTTCCTTGGCCCACTTCTCCTGGCGGATGAGCATCACTGTGAATAGGATCAGGACGGCCACAGCTCCGATGTAGACCGCAATCTGGAAGACGGCGACGTAGGGCGCGTTGAGCAGGAAGAAGAGGGTGGCTACGCCGAAGAGGGAACCGGCCAGGCCGATGGCCCCGTAGACTATCTCCTCGGCCTCCAGGGCGACGATGGCGCTCCCGATCGTTACCACCGCCATCGCTATGAAGACGAAGTCAACCATACTTGACCACCCCCTTCTCGGTGTCGAACTCGACCTTGTACTTCTTTCCCTCCAGCTTCGGAGGCACTGCCAGCATGTCTGGTGTGTACTTCAGGCCCATCTTGTCGTAGGCTGATAGCTCGTAGTCGTTCGTCATGTAAAGGGCGTCGAAGGGACAGGCGTCGATACAATTCGAAGTAGCCAGGCCGAGTGGCGCAAAAGTGTGGTCGTCCTCGACTGTAACGTCCATGACGTGGTGGTCCTTTACTTCCTCAACCTCGATTCTTCTGATTGGCATGTAGACGTAGTGGTCGTCGATGTGGAACTTGTCAGCGTGTTTGGTGGGTTTGTAGTCGAATTCCACATTCCACATCTTCGCCAGCTTGATTGCCCATTTACCGAAGACGTTGACATGATAGCTTCGTAATCTCCTACGAGATTGTTCGCTGTCGATAGTGGCTACAATCCCTAGCCTCGCGTAGACCGATTGGAGCTGGAATGCAAGCGTCTTAGAGGTGGTAGTAATGTTCAGGTACTTCTGGCGGGCCTGCTTGACCCTACATCCATCGCCTTGCCACTCACCTTTGAGAAGCTCCAGTTGCTTGTCAGGCTCGGCGAAGAAGACCCAGCCGGGCAGCTTCTTGTTCGGGGCACCCTTTCCGAACTGGGAGAAGAAGTCCTCGGCTAGCGCCGAGTTTAGCACTAACCTGATTCCATGCTCTCCGTTCTTTCTGACCTTGGCTACCTTCTCGAAGAACTTGTTCACCAAGTCTCCGCAATCTTCGGCATAGGTCTCCCGTTCGGTTTCGTTGAAATCGAAGTTGACCCTCCTTCCTCCATCGCAAGATCCCTCGGCGTAATAGTACCCAATCAGACGGAAGAGGTCAGGCGAAGCTTCGAAGGACAGCCGCCGAGTTGTCTTGCCGCCTCTGTACATTGGCACGTCCTTCTCGTACCTTTCAGTGTGGACGACCTTGCGAACGATCGGACTGACGAGATAGTCCCCGGGTTTGAGCTCGCTGGGTTTGTAGAAAAGCAGAGGAGAGTTGACCCGGAGCAAGCGTTTGTCCTTCCGGTTGGAGACAGGGCGAGACACTGCGACTATCGGGTGATCAGCAGTGCATGCCAAGGGCTCGGGCTTGCCGAAGACATGGATTCTGTAAAACGGACCGGAGTAGCTCATATCCCATATCTTTGTCACAGGCTTATACGCCCCAGTATGGGTCAAGACGTGCTCACCTATGGCTATCTGATTTATTGGCTTAAGACCTGGGTTAACCTGAATTTCTTGCAAATAGTCGAGGCAGAATCCGCAGAAAACACATCTTCCGTAGTCAACCGCGGGCCAGATGTCCTTCTTGTTCTGGGGCTTCCCCTTCGTGACTTTCTGCATGTCTATCGCCACGGCGATTCCGTCGCAGGCTATGGCGCAGAGCTGGCAGCCGGTGCACCTCTCGAAGTAGAGGATGTGCCTCCCCTTGAAACCGGCGATGCCCACGCCCTGCACCGGGTCGTACTTGTACCCCGGAGACAGCCCCGCAGGACGTCGGGGGGCGGTGGGATACTCCGAGTCTTCGAGGTCGAGCTTCTGCTCAGGATATCGAAGGGTCATCCTCGGCCGGAAGAGGTGCTTGAGGCCGGACCAAGTCGCGCTGAAGACACCCTTGATGTATCCCCATGTCCCCATCTAGTGCACCACTCCGAGCGAGACGATCAGCATGGTGATGAAAATGTTGGCGAAGGAGAGAGCGAGGAGCTTCACCCAACCTGCCCTCAGGAGCATGTCTATCCTCAGCCTCGGCATGATGCTCCGCGGGAGCATCATCACCAGCATCACTATCGTGACCTTCAGGATGAACCAGACCTCCGGAGGGACGGGAGCGGGCCCCAGCCAGCCGCCGAGGAAGAAGGTCGTGAAGAGGCCTGCCATCACGTACATCCTGGAGAAGTTGGCGAGCTGGAAGGTGCCGAAGAGCATGCTGGTGTACTCCGTCTGCCACCCGGCGACGAGTTCGCTGTCGGCTTCGGGGATGTCGAAGGGGATGCGCTCCAGCTCGGCGAGCGCTCCTATGAAGAAGACTATGGCAGCCAGCGGCTGCAGAACTATGTACCAGAGTCCGTTCTGGGCGTTCACGATCCCCATCAGGTTGAGGGAACCCGAGAGGACCACGGTCCCCACCAGGGAGAGTATCATCGGTATCTCGTAGGCGACAAGCTGGTGCAGCGCCCTGAGGCCGCCCAGGAACGGGTACTTGCTGTTGCTCGCCCAGCCGGCCAACAGGACCACAATGGGGGTGAACCCGAGGATTGCGAAGACCAGTACGGCGCCCACTGAAGGGTTGGCGATGTATGTGGTCGGGGAGAGCGGGACCAGGGCCACCAGGGCTCCCACGACGGCCATCAGGGCGAAGGGGACGGCGACGAAGGTTGCCCTGTCGACGCCGTTGGGGATGACGATTTCCTTGAAGGCCAGCTTGAAGAAATCGGCGACGTTCTGCAGTATCCCCTCGACCTTCCCGGCGTACATCGGCCCTGTCCTGAGCTGCACCTTGGCAGTGAACTTTCTCTCCACCCAGCCCATGAAGATCGTGCCGTAGACCGCCACGAAGCTGAACCCGGGGAAGACGGTCAGGGCGAAAAGTGTCCTGAAGGGCTCGGTGGACAGGAGGCTGAGCTGGAAGGCGAGGAACTGCTGGGGTTCCACTGTGGCTAGGGCGAATAGGTCAACCGGGAAATGAAAGACTGCGTCTAGGGCGTAGTAGATTGGGACCAGGAGGACGATCGAGAGCAGGATGACCCAGAAAACCACGAGGAGGACTCGTTTTATGAAGTCCTCAAAGGTCGTGATTGGCTTCGACAAGATGAAGTGCTACCTGCCCGAGCTCCGGATTACCCTTTAAAAGTTTGGAGGGGAAAACGGGACTTGAAACGGACCGAAGAGCCCAGGCTAGATTACTTCTATGGCGCTCTCGGAGAAACCGTTCTCCTTCAGCATCTTGGCTGCGTTCTCCCTGTGGTCCCCCTGGAGTATCATTATCCCGTCTTTCACCGTGCCGCCGGTGGCAAGGGCCCGTTTCATCTTGGAGTTCAGCTCGTGCAGGTCCTTGTCGCTCATCTTGATCCCCTCGATGACCGTCGTCGGTTTTCCGAAGCGTCTCATCTCCATCCTTATCTTCACACGTGCTTCTTCGCGGTCGAGTTCGGCGAGTATGTCCTCGAATCCTTCGTCTTGGTCCTTGCTCACTGTGACTGGGTTCTCACCGATACTAGGGCTATTTAGCTTTGGCCGCGTCGCTTAAAGGCAGCAGGTAGGGAGCCGACCACGGTGGGCCCGTAGCTCAGAGTCCGAAGGACGAGGAATTCGGTCAGAGCGACCGACTACAGCAACCGGCTCATAACCTCCCGGGGAGAGACCGGTTGGTCGGGCGTCCAAATCGCCCCGGGCCCAAACCTCCAACTGCACCCTAAACCGATCGCGACGGGTCAATCTCCTTCCAGTGGCGGGCATGCTCGAGCGTGAACAGCCGTTCGCTGGGTTTGAAGTTGAAGACGGAGGTGCAGGACGAATACGAAGGGGTGAGCACAGCTACTTCTTCTTGGGTGCCACCCAGTCAGGGAAGCTGCTCAGGTGTTCGTGCGCGATTTTCCACCCCTTCTCCGTCAGGGTCAGGACCATGGTCACTCGCGCCTTACCGCTCAAGGTGGAGCCTTCGAACGAGTAGTCGTTGACGACCATCCCGCTGTAAGTGAGGTAGAAGGTCGCCACGGCAGCCTCGCCTAGGAAATCCACGCGGAGGTCGTTGATGCTGTAACTGTAGTCGGATATGCTCGCGAACGCGGCCTGCTCGTAGACGAAAGCCTCTTCGGAGTCTTGGCGTGTATAGGGTGGGTTTTCGTCGAACTTCGTGAAGTCTTCAGGGGCGTGGAAACCTGCTAGCGCGGCCAGGTCCTTGTTCTTACCCGCTTCGAAGAAGGCCCGAATCACACCTTCCACGTCCCTCTTGTCTTTCACAGGAGGGTGAATCTCCATAGGGGTGTGGCGACGCACAGGCGGGGTTAAACAACGTTTTTGAGCCCATCTCGTTACCCGCTCAATCGCGGCGCTGTAGCTCAGAGGTGGTCTGCCACCGAGAAACGTGGTAGAGCAGCAGGCTGTTAACCTGTTGGTCGTCGGTTCGAGTCCGACCAGCGCCGCTGTGATTTTGAGTCTCCTCGTGAGCCGCGTCTTGACACTCTGCGTGGTAAGGCGGTTGCGACGTGATACCTACTTCGATTCGCCTAGCGTTTCATTAGCGATGGTTCTGAACCCAGCCTCAAAGCCTGGAACGCCCTCTTTTTCCCCTAGCCGCACCATTTCCATCGGTTCCCTTATCGAGACTCTCTTTCAAGAGCGCAGAACAGCGAGAGAGCCTCCGGCGAAGGCGACGTGCTGGAAAACGCAAAGAAGGCCAGTTCTCTCGGCAGGCCGCAACTGCAATAAGTCAGTTGGGACACATTACGAGAGGGCAGGCTCCTTCATCTCGTAACCTAACCCCACCAGAATCACTCAGGCCGTTCGGTGACTCCTACAACCCGTAAATATCACAACCGACTTTGGTGATTTTTCGACCCAGAATGGCTCTGGGAGAAAAGGCAACGGAAGAAAAAGGGAAAATCACGGGGATGTCTGTCAGATCCATTGGCCCTGAGGGGATGGTCATCGAACTCAACATAGCGAGTGAGATCAAGGGTTTCGGCCGTATCCCTAATGGTAGGAACATCGGAACGCTGACTCTAATTCAGGGGCCGAAGCTAAGCCCGAGCACGGGGCAGGGGATGGTCGTTACCGAGGACGGAGAAACGCTACCCTGGCACGTCAGCGGCGTCGGCAAGATGGTAGGAGGCAAGCGTAAAGCAATAAGTCTAGTAACTTTCAGCACGTCTTCCCAAAAATACGCTTGGGTGAACGACGGTATCTTTGTACTGGACGCGGAGTTCAGCGCAGACCTCTCTCAGTTCAGTGACACCTCCTACGAATGGAAATAGACATCCATCCTCCTTTTTTACGATTGCCGTCCAACCTCACCAAAATCGCCGCACCTGCCGCACCTGCCTAACCGCGCCTAACTAGGCACAACTTAGCACAACAAGTCCGCATCGCGCGCACACAAACCTCGAACGCGCGTCCCAAAAACACAGGAAACCGGTTGGTCGACACGGGACCCGGATTTCTGTACTTCCAGACCGGCGGCGCCTAGGATGTGCGCAGCCGGTGATAACTTAACCTAGGCGTTGCCTATCTCTTTCTTGAACGCGTCCTTCAGGTTCAGTCCCCAGCCGTCCAGTGCCTCCAGCTTTCCGAAGAAGAACCTGAGAACAGGCGGTTCGGAGACAAACCTCAGCCCCTTTACCAGACTCCTATGCTTGTACAGCCACTCTATCCTGTCAATCGCGTATTCGATGTGAGACATTGAGTAGACTCTTCTGGGCACGGCTATCCTCGTCAGCTCGACGTCTGCGAAGACATCCTTTCCGTCCTTGTCTCTATCCATGGATACCGTGCCTCTTTCCATGCTCCTTATTCCAGAAGCTATGTACAGCGCGGCTGCGAGCGCTCCAGCGGGATACTCGGACTGTGGGACGTTCGGGAGGAACTTCATTGCATCGAGGTGGCAGGCCAACCCGCCAGGTGGTGTGACGACTGGTATGCCCTTCGTGACGAGCTTGTTTACGAAGTACTTGATTTGCTCCACGGAGCAGCCTGCGACGTTCGGGTCGACCATTTCTCTCATTCCGACTGCCATAGGGCCGATTTCCCTCATCGACATGCCTCCGTAGGTGAGGAAGCCTTCGTAGACTGGCAGCCAAGGTTTTATCAGCTCGAACAGCTTCAGGTCGTTGGTTGCTATGCATCCGCCTCTAACGCTCGTGTTCTTTCTTCCGCTCATGTAGTAGAGGTTCGCTATGCTGCACATTTCCTTCACTATCTCCGCGACAGTCTTGTTCTCGTACCCTTTCTCACGTTGTCGTATCAGGTACGCGTTTTCGCAAATCAGACTTCCATCTATGACAAGAAGAAGCTGGTTCTCGTCGCAGATCTGTCTTATCTCCCTCAAGTTTTTCATCGAGAAGGGTTGTCCGCCTATGAGGTTGGTAGTGGCTTCCATCCGCACGAAACCTATCCTGTCTCTGCCATACTTCTTGATGACATTCTTCAGCTTGTTTGGGTCCATGTTACCCTTGAACAAGTTGGTGCTCTCCGTCTTCAGGGCCTCGTCATAGTAGATCTCTAGGACCTGCATACCCTGTAGTTCTATGTGGGCCTTTGTCGTTGTGAAATGATAGTTCGTTGGGACCACTCCTCCCGGCTTGGCGAAAACCTTCGCCAGAAGGTGCTCGGCTGCTCTGCCCTGGTGTGTGTTCATTACGTGCTTGTAGCCTAACACGTCCTCCACCGATTTCGCGAACTCGTAGAAGGTCATGCTTCCTGCGTAGGCGTCGTCCACGTTCATCATGGCCGCGAACTGGTTGTCGCTCATGGCATTGACTCCGCTGTCGGTGAGCATATCAAGAAAGATGTCCTTCGTCTTGAGAAGGAACGTGTTGTATCCCGCTTCCTCCATGGCCTTCAGCCGCTGATCAACGGGGATCAGCTGGATTTTCTGCACCATTCTCGTCTTGTGCATCTCTATCGGAATTTCCTCGCCTGTAGACAATCTGATGGACATAACTGAAACGGTGGTAACTTTGGCGTTTTTATAACGCTTTTCAAATTCTTCGTTCCTTTTCGGTCTGTCCTGTTAACCCAATCTCTGCGGCTCCTTGGGTGAAGAGAGCGAGGAGAAGGGTCTGAACTGGCCCATGCCAGACGAGCTCAATAGTGAATCCGAAGACTTTTCGGTGAGCCCAAAGTCTAAAATAACCAAGCCCCCCGCTGTTGGAAGCTGATGCAGCGGGATTCGGCCCCGGATTACCAGCTGACAATCGACAAGGTGCTCGTTCAGACTATCCATCGCAGGAGCCAATCCGAAATCGTCTATGGAAAGACGAGGTACAACTGGGTCGAGTTCTACTCGCGGATCAAGAAGCTTGCGTCAGGGCTCGAGGGAATGGGAGTTCGAAAGGGGTCCAAGGTCGCTGTCATCGACTTCGACACTAACAGGTACCTGGAGGCGTACTTCGCAATTCCAATGATGGGGGCGATCCTGCACACCGTGAACATCAGGCTCCCCCCCGAGCACATCGGCTACACCATGGGGCACGCAGGGGATGACTTCGTGCTTCTCCGGGACGACTTCGTCCCCATGGGGCTCAAGCTCACCGGGGCCGTGCCGTCGATAAAGGGGGTGGTGACGATGAGCGACACCGGGTCCGCCCCGTCCCTTCCGCTCCCCAACGTGAAGTTCTACGACGACCTGCTGGCCCAGGCGGACGGAAGCTACGTGTTCCCTGAGCTGGATGAAAAAATGCAGGCAACGATATTCTACACGTCGGGGACCACTGGGATGCCGAAGGGGGTTTGGTTCACCCACAGACAGATTGTCCTGCATACACTCAGCGCCCTAATCGGGTTGGCCGGTGCTGTTCCCCCGAACAGGATGGACCCCGCCGATGTCGTCCTGCCGTTGGTCCCGTTCTTCCACGTCCACTGCTGGGGGATTCCCTATGCCGTAGCCATGAACGGCCAGAAGCTGGTTCTTGCAGGGAGGTACGACTACGGGAACATCCTCGAACTGGTAAGTCGTGAGAAGGTGACGTTCTCCGACATGGTTCCTACCATACTGAACACGTTGGTAAACCACCCATCGGCGGAGAGGTACAAGGAGGCGCTTACTCACTGGAAGGTGGTAATCGGGGGGGCTGCGCTCCCCAGGGAGTTGGCGGTCAGAGCGAGGAACCTGGGAATCAAGGTGATGGCAGGGTACGGCCTCAGCGAGACTGCCCCCATACTCACGCTTGCCAACCCCAACGAGAGGCTTCGGATGATGAGGGAAGAGGAGCTGCTCGACAGCCTGCTTCTGAAGACTGGGATCCCGATACCCTTGGTGCAAATCAGAGTTGTCGACGGGGAGATGAAGGACGTCCCCAGGGATGGCAAGGCGGCTGGGGAGATCGTAGTCAGGGGGCCCTGGCTCACCAAGGAGTATTACAAGGACGAAGCGAAGACCCAAGAGCTCTGGGAGGGCGGCTGGCTGCACACGGGAGACATGGCGGTGATTGACGAGGAAGGGTATCTGACGATAGTGGACAGGATCAAGGACGCCGTCAAGAGTGGAGGGGAGTGGATACCCACTCTCATCCTAGAGGATCTGATAATGCGCCATCCTGCCGTCTTTGAGGCTGCGGTAATAGGTGCACGCGAGGCGCGCTGGGGGGAGAGGCCCATCGCCGTAGTGTCTCTGAGGGAAGGACAGAAGGCGAGCGAGGAGGAGCTCGGCAGACACCTCCAGAAGTTCGTAGACGAGGGGAAGATTGCGAAGTTCTGGATTCCAGAGAGATTCGTGATCTTGTCCGAGGCGCTCCCCAAGACCAGCACTGGTAAGCTGGACAAGAAACCCCTTAGGGAGAAGTACTCAGGGATTCTGGCAGCTGTTTAGAACCCACGAAAGCAGAAGGTTTGTACGCATATACGGCTTCAAACGCCGGCGAGCACATACTCACCACAATCCGTCGCACGTAGGCACGCGGAGATAGCTTCCCTCTCTCGACTCAAACCACCCGCGTAAGATTTTCGAAGCCATCCTGAGCCAAAAGCATGTAGGCCAAGATGACCCGGGTCGACGCTGCCTCAAGTCCCGAGTTGGCCAGCCGGCTCATGCGACGAAGCTTAGTGGATCGTACCGTCGTGCTCGCGAGCCCGCTGAAGATACGCCCGAGTCGCCGGAAAACTACCAACGTTAATGTATTCAGCAGTTCCGGCGGACCGGGAGGGTCTATCCTATTGCAGGACATGGTCTCGGTAGACCGCCTCATGCTTACCCATACCGATGGGACAAGGGCCGTCGAGGACATTTCCTTCAGCGTTGCCGAGGGTGAGTTCTTCGGCTTTCTAGGCCCGAAGGGTGCTGGTAAGAGCACCACCGTCAGAGCCCTCACCACCCTTCTCAGGAAGACCTCTAGGTCGGTCTCCGTGGCAGGCTTCGACCTCGACACAGTCCAAATTGGACGACAAGCATGTGAGTTGATGGATTGACAATACTCTACGACACGCAGTCGCTCCTGCAGAGGGGCCTCACGAAACTGGTCAGGAATCCAACCCTGCTCGTTACGTATCTTGTCGAGCCCTTAGTCTTCCTGCTGCTCTTCTCGCAGCTGTTCCAAAAGCTGAGCCTCTTCATGCCCAGCGAACCGGGAGGATATCTCGCCTATCTCACTCCGGGGATTGTGATGTTCTCCGCCTTGATAACTTCGCCTCTCAGCGGAGTCTCGATTGTGAATGACCTGAATTCGGGCTTCCTCACCAAGATGCTCCTGACTCAGGCATCCAGGTCAGCCATCCTGCTGGGCAGACTGCTCACCGACATGACGGTTGTCGCGGCTCAGGCCCTTATCACAATCGTCGCCGCTATCGCCATGGGGGTGACGATCTCTGCGGGGCCGCCTGGCATCGTCCTCATGCTCCTCACTGTCGCCTTCTTCGAGCTGGCTTTTTCTGGGATCTTCCTTGCACTCGGGATGGCGACAAGGAAAACAGAGACGCTCAACGCCCTCGCAGGATTTCTCTACTTACCACTGATCTTTCTGAGCAGCGCGATGTTCCCCACTTCTTTCTTCCCCGACTGGGTGCAGACAATCTCCAACTACAACCCCATGAGTTTCGTCTCGGACGTGCTGCGCCACCTGGTGACCGGCGGTTTGAGCCTCAGTACCCTGCTGGACGCCTACGCGCTGATAGGAATCATAGCCCTCGCAACGTTTGTTGCCACGCTCTACCAATTCAGAAAAGTGATCACGTGATCTGAATCAACAACCCGGCGATGGAGAGATCGCTTCTGCGCTTGAGTTGCAAACATCAGGCTCAAGGTCCGGCGTCGGGGTTCAGCCCGGTATACAGAGCGGCTACGTCCGTCACCGTCGTAATTGACTCAGAATGAACGTTGGCTGAAGAAGGTTGACTCAGACCACTCAGGGCCACGAGGGTCAGAAGCCTCCTCCTGCTAGCTCCTAGTCTTAGCCATTAGGGAGAATAGGCTTTAGCGCAAGTCGAAATATCCGGAATCCTGAGGGTCGGCGCGAATTGATTGAAACGGAGAATCTCGTGAAGGTGTTCAAGGAAGGCGAGATCAGGGCCGTCGATGGCCTCACACTTAGCATCAAGAAGGGCGAGATCTATGCTCTGATCGGAGCCAACGGCTCCGGCAAGACGACCACCGTCAACATGCTGACAGGGTCGCTTGCTCCCACATCCGGTCGAATTACAGTCCTTGGGGTCGAGATGCCTCGTGACAGGCACCTCGTCTCTGCGAGAATCGGAGTGGCACCACAGGAGTACTCGCTGTATCCGGATTTGACACTCGAGCAAAACGCCCGATTCTTCGCAAGGCTCTACGGGATGAGTTCTCAGGTCTTCAGGAAAAGATTCGGTGAGCTTAACGAGATTCTGAGGCTCAAAGGCAGGGAACACTCCCTTGTATCGAACCTCTCCGGCGGCATGAAGAGGAGGGCGAGCATCGAGTGCGCGCTGCTCCACGAACCAGAGGTGGTCTTCTTTGACGAAGCCACTGTGGGTATCGACCCAGTGCTCAGGGCCTTCCTGTGGGACTACTTTCGTACCCTGCGGTCGAACGGACTGACGATTCTCCTGACGTCGCACGTTATGGACGAGGCGGGGAAGGCAGACCGCATAGGGCTCGTGAGGGCCGGGAAGCTTGTCGACGAAGGGGAGCCAGCCACGCTGATGGCAAGACACGACGTGCGGTCGATCGAGGAGGTGTTCCTGAAACTGAGCGGGAGAGAGCTGAGCGATGCGTAGAGGAAGGTTCTCGTTCGGAAGGTCCCTTGCGGTGGCCTGGCGCGTGCTATCTCAGATCCGGAGAGACAGACGGACTCTCGGAATGCTGTTTGCCATGCCAGCGATTGTCATGCTGATTTTCGGATTTGCGCTGGGCGGGCAAGCCAGCAACGTCCCTGTGCTCGTTGACAACCAAGACGCCGGGTACTCGGTCACCCTCGGACCGGCAGCGGTGTCACTCCATGCCGGGAGCCACATTCTGGCTTCTCTTCAGAGCGACAGTGCCGTCAGCGTCACCACAGGGAGCTTCACCTCGGGCAAGACCGGGGTGGACTCGGGGACGTACTTCGCGGCTATTCTGATACCGTCCAACTTCTCTCAGACAGTCTTCATGAGGGCCCAGGGTCGAAACGTAACTGCGTCGATTCAGATCTACATCGACGGGACAAAACCGTCGATAGCAGCCGGCGTGCTCGGAGCGCTGCAGGGCGCGGTCCAGAACGCCTCGGGGATCAAGGGATTCAGCCTTGTCCAACAGTACGCCTACGGAGGGGTCAAGTTCAGCGGGCTGGACGTGAGCCTTCCCTCCGTGACGGCGTTTGTACTGACCTTCCTGGTCCTCCTCATATCCCTGCTCACGGTGTCCAGGGAGACGACGTCGGGCACACTGCCCAGGCTTTACACCACTCCTCTGACTGCCATCGAGAGGCTCCTTGGGTACACGCTCTCCTTGCTAGTCGTGGGCATCATGATGGTGGCCGTGGTCCTGGTGGTAGGGATCGGGCTCTTCGGCGCCGTGGTGCGAGGAGACCCTGTGCTCCTCTTTGCGGCGGCCGTGCTGTATACGCTCAGCCAGGTTCTTCTGGCGGTCTTCCTTTCGAACTTCGCAAGAAACGAGTTCCAGGCTGTGCAACTCGCCCCTCTCATTGGCTTCCCGAGCATGGCCCTAAGTGGAATGCTGGTGCCAATATCCAGCCTTCCTAGTTGGATTCAGCCTATCTCGAGACTCATACCAATGTACTACGCAAACCAGCTTTTCGAAGGAATAATGCTCAAGGGGTACGACGTCGGAAATCTGGCATTCGATTTCTTGGTTGTCATCGTGATGGCAGCGTTGTTCTTAGTCCTGGCGATGACAACGGTGAAGGATCAGATAGACGCCTGAAACATGTGCAGATAGGGCCTGAGCGAATCGCGCCGTGATTCCGATGGACCCCGTTTCACTCGACCCGGTTACTCGGCACGCGGGTCAGGTAATGCCAGTTCTTTATTGACCTCGGCAAGCACGAGTGGAACGGCATTCACAAGTTCAGTGGATAGCCCTTCGCCAACGCTGCAGTCCTTGGGCTCAACGCCGACAATCGTCACCGGGCACTTCAGGAGCCCGGCCTGGCTCGCGATGTCGTACATGTCGCTCATTTGGAGCGTGTGCAGCCCCCGCAGCCGATGAAGAGGGGTCTCGCTCGCCGAAATCTTGTATCTCGAGACTGTCCCAGGGGGCGTGCCTGCCTTCATGGCGTCCACGACTATGATCCTCGAAGCCCCCTCGTACTCCCAAAGAAGCGAAAGGTCCGCGCTCCGGCATGTTTCCACCAGGACGTTCTCTCTCAGGCCGCTGCCTCTGAGCTCCTCCGCCACTCTGCATCCAATCCCATCGTCCCTGAGGTAGGGGTTGCCGAGACAGAGAACGACCGTCTTGCCCGCGTAGGAAACGTCCTCAGGTCCAGCGAGTGGCGTCAGTCCCCGTGTCGGGCGCGCCTCAGACTCGTGTTCTGCCGCGTTGCCTGACATTTGAGCTCAGCCCTCTCATTCGATAGGGGCCACCCTTTCGTTCCTCTTACCCGTAATCATCGAAGTGACTAGCTTGAAGATAAAACTGGCGTAGACGTGCATCATCACGAGGAGTATCAGCAGGTAGGTCGCCAGTCTGTGCAAAACAAGCATGAATGCCACTCCGGTGACTCCCGTCAGAGCCCCACCGACGAAGTCGGTGACCACATAGAGGAAAGCGAACTGCTGCTTGAACGCTAGAGCCAGCCCGGTCAATCCGAGGAAAATCCCCAGAAGGATGAAGGCCCAGAAGACAACTATCACGCTGGGGACAAGCTTCTCGGCGTATTCGTTTCGTTGGGTGTCGTAGGCCACCGGGTTGGGAGGCTTAGGGGCGAAGCCGAACCACCCCTTGGTCTCGGAAAGGATGTACCTGAAGGAGTAGGGGATCCTTCGCAGCGCCACCCACCCGTAGTCTCCCCCGGAGACAATCCCTACGGCGTAGATTGCGGCAGTGCCGATGAATGCGATCCCGACCATCACATGGAAGGTCACGTTGCTGAGGGGGAGCAGCGCTCCGCCTAGGATCCCTCCCAGCTGGAACCCTGAAAGGACAAGAATCACTCCCTCGATGAAGATCGACCAGTGCGCAAGTCGGAACACTAGGTCGTGGCGCAGGACTTCGGTGCGTTCAACTGGGGCCATCTCTATCCCATCCTCAGGTACCGGTCGTTGCCCCGGGCGTCGATTGCGTGAACCGCGCAGGCCATGCACAGGTTGAACGACCTGACGACGTATGCTGTGGGGCGAAAGTCGTCGTTGGTCCCGGTCTGGCCCACCGGGGTTCCGACGAGGGCGCCTTCAAGGGGACCACCAGGCGAGGCGTTCCACGTAGTGGGTGCCAGGACCTGATACCTCGCCACCTTCGAATTCTTGATGCTGACCCAATGAAGGAGAGAACCCCGAGGTGCTTCCCAAATGCCGATGCCTTCCGCGTCCCCTGGGTTCTGATAGGACGGGGTGTAGGACGGCTCGCCCAGCTCCATCTCGTCCAGCCAGGTTTCCAGCAGCCCTGCCGCAGGCAGCCCCAGCTTGTTCAGCACATCGACAGGCGAAAGGTTCAGCGGCTGGCCGAGGACCTGCAGGTTGGAGGTCGCATTGTTTGAACCCACAAGGGCCAGAAGTTCGAGTGCTTCCGCTGTCATCCTGTCAAACGCCGAACTCTTAGGGCTGAGAGGAAGCCCGGGCACCTCGGACACCACGTCGTGGATCACACTGCCCAATTTGGGGATAATGCCCGAGACACACTCCCGGGCGAGAGGGCCGGACTCGCAGATTTTGCCGTCGTAGGACGGGGCCTTTGCCCACGTATATGCGGCAGAGTTCGACATGTCGGGGACTGGAGGTTGTTCGCCTATGACCGCCTCGGGGGTGGGCTGTCTGTACCACGAGTACGACGTGTCTTCGGTAATCCGTGAGGGGTCGAATGCCTCAGGCGACGTGCTGGGGTAGGTGATGACGCCTCGGGGGATCAGCAGCGGCATTTTGGCGGTTCCGCTGGAAGTGGTGGGGTCGAGGAATGCGCCCATGGAGATGAAGTTGCCGGGTCCGTGGCCAATCGCTGCGAGCTGGGCCGCGTTTGCGGTCAGGTAATTCCAGACCAAGGGCACGATCACGTCTGTTAATGCCCTCGCCTGTGATATCTTGGTCCTAGTCTGCTCGATGACCTCCGTCGTCGGTCTCACCGGGTTGCCACCGGGGATGCTGGCCCTTGGATGAGGAGTTTTCCCTCCCCAGAGAGTGATGGTCTGGTTCATGTACTGCTGCGCGGGGACGATGAAATGGCGGAGCAGGTCGGCGTAGTTGCTCAGCCCGTAGGCGGGGCCGAGCGATTCCAGTAGTCCGTAAAGGTGGTAGTCCGGGCCTGCCAGCGCCAGGATGTGAACCATGCTTGAATAGGCCCAGTCGGCCCCTGACACCAGGTTCCTCGCCAGGATGCCGTTCTTCGGAATCGAAGTCTGTTCAGTCGAGTAGTCAGTGGAATAACGTGTCATGCCTGCCGCGTTCTCTACGGCCCGCACGGAGGCCAGGTGATGGTCGCAGTAGCAGACCCCGCATATCGCCGAGAGAATTGGAGCTGCGTCCCTTGGGTCGCGATTCAGAACGATTGTCTCGAACCCGCGGAAGAGGCTCCCCGTCGCCCTGGCTGAAGCGACGGTGTTGGTGGTCTCGTCCACGCTCAGCTCCAGAGAGAGCTCGCCTTCGATTCTTGTTACTGGGTCGATCACGACGGTTTTCGTCATTGCGCCGCCTCCCGAGCTGGCTCTGTCTTCTGAGCGCTATTCT
>Ga0187769_10001060_pt1 | contig 15335 bp, 14 predicted proteins | sample 0116_SJ02_MP02_1_FD_133140 | JGI IMG/M metagenome (GOLD analysis project Ga0187769, IMG submission 133140) | Tropical peat soil microbial communities from peatlands in Department of Meta, Colombia - 0116_SJ02_MP02_10_MG | ecosystem: Environmental > Terrestrial > Soil > Wetlands > Peat | place... | reverse complement strand
TGAAGCAGATGAGCTGGCAGTTCTACACCGCCTATTGCGACGAGGCCTTCGCCGTCCTAAGCCCCGACTGGCTGAACAAGAAGCTCAAAGTAGCGCCCCCCGGCCTTGATCTGCTGTCTCTGCGAGACGACCTCTCTCAGGTGACCAAGGCCTAGGAGACCAGTCCAGCCTTTCGTTCCATTTCGACTATCCTCGGGTCGGACCAGTACTTCGCGAACAACGGGATGCTCCTGAAGTAAAGGAACTCGGGATCGTGCTGCTCGCACGCTTTTCTGAGACACTCGATCCCCGCTTCGTCGTGGCCCATGCCCAGCTCGACCAGGGCTATTGAGACCGGAGAGATGTACTCGCCTACCCTCGAGGTTGCCTCTTTCAGCAGTCTGGCGGCCTCCCCTTTCTCTCCTCCCACGGCCTCCGCATACGCCAGATCAAGCTTCGAATCATTTGACCAGCCGTCCAGTTCGACCTCCCTCTCAGCCTCCTCTATGGCTTCACGAAACTCGCCGAGGGAAATGTGCGCAATTGTCATCCAGTAGCGGACCGCGACCGACTTGGGATACTCGGGGACCAGCATTTCCAGTTGCCGGAGACCCTCCGATACCTTCCCCAGCCCTATCAGGGCGACAGCTGAGGTCTGCTTCAGCACTCTCGAGCGAGGGTCGAGTTCACTTGCGCGCTGCATCATCTGGAATGACTCCTCGTACCTCCTTCTGTACCAGAGCATCAGGCCGTACCAGTGGTACGCAGGCGCGTAATTCGAATTGAGCTCTATCGCCCGCTTGAACTCCTTCTCCCCCGACTCGAAATTCCAGAGATGGTTGACTGTCACGATTCCGAGCGAAGCATGGGCTTCCGGTAGAGACTCATCCAGGGCCAAGGCCTTCTTCGCATACTCCCTGGCCAGGTCCCCAGCAGTCATCGAGTCCATCCATCCATAGTCTGCCAAGACCGCATAGGCGTCCGCGAGCCCGGAGTATGCCTCGGCGAACACCGGGTCCAGCCCAATGGCCTCTTTGTAGCATCGGATTGCCTTCTCCGAACCCTCCTTCGACCTCTCCCCCCAGTGGGCGCGCCCTTGCAGGTAGCACGTGTACGCATCAGTGCTTGTGGTGAGCTTCTTTCCTAGCTGCTGCTTCTCTCTCATCAGGAGCTCCACCTTCAGACCCTCGGCCACCCTCTCCGCGATTTCCCCCTGAACCCCGAAGATGTCAGTTAGATCCCTATCATAGTTCTGCGACCACACGTACCTGTCGGCCTTGACGTTCAGGAGCTGGGCGGCGATCCTAACCCTGTTCCCTGCCTTCCTCACGCTGCCTTCCAGGATGGTCCCCACCCTGAGCTCCTGGCCGACCTGGTCCATCGGGAGCCGCGTATCCTTGTACCTCATTGCGGACGCGCGCGAAATCACGCTCAGCTCTCCGATTCTCGAGATAGTGGAAATCAGTTCCTCCGTAAGGCCATCCGCGAAGTACCCATCGTTGGGGTCTGGGCTGAGATTGGCGAACGGGAGTATGGCCACGCGGTAGGGGTCAAGCTCATGCCTTACCGTGGCCTCGAGGTCTGCAGGTGGCGGGAGGACTCTGAACATTTCGACTTCGCCCGGGATGTTCTTGAGCTCGCGGAGGCCTATCGTGCTCATACCGGACTGTACCTTCCCCTTCACCTGGTCGAACACCTGCCTGGTCACAAGAATGCCACCCGGGTCCGCCAGTGCCTGGACCCTCGAGGCTACATTGACCACATCGCCGAGTACGTCTCCCTCCGAATGGATGACGTCTCCAACATGAATGCCAATTCTGACCCTCAGCATGTCGTCTGCCGCCCTATCACGATTGACCCGCGCCAGCTCCTTCTGAGCCTCAATGGCGCAGTCCACCGCCTTGACCGCGCTGGCGAACTCGACAAGGAAGCCGTCCCCCATCGTTTTCACCACCCTGCCGTCGAACTTCGAGAACACACCCTGGAATAGGCTTCGGAGTTCGGCCACCTGTTCCAAGGCTTTCCGCTCGTTGCGAGCTGAGATGAAAGAGTATCCGACTACGTCGGCGAACATTATGGCTGCGAGTCTTCGCTCGCCCTCTGACAACTGGGTCGCCTCCTCACGAAGCATAACAGAAGATAAAACCGTTTTCTGTCGGCTCGACAGCTTTCCGTACGAGGTGCTTGGAAGCTGGAATCTTTGCTTCGAGTGAAACCTCTTTGAGCATCTCTCGCCGTCGGTCCCAGGGCGGGCCTCATCTCACCCTGGTATTGTTCTCAGAGCCGGTTCAGGAACACCACTTTAATACGGCAGGCCCCTCCAACAGACGGGTCGGTCCGAAGGTGTCATCCGAGGTCCCGAAGCCGAGCAACAAGGAGGGAGATTCCAGGGCAGAAGCCTTCGAGAAGGAGTACACGCAGTCTCACCCTGCAGGCCCATACCCTCCGGTTGAGACAAAGCCCAAGCCCGAAACGAAAACTACCTGATTGCTGGGTTCCTTCGTGGGGCAGTCCGCTCTACTCTTCTGTTTCCTCTTCGTCGCCCCAGCCTTCTTCGTCGTCCTCGTCGTCTTCGTCCAGTTCTTCGTCTTCCTCAGACATGACCGCCCGCCCTTGCGTCGCCGGTATTAACGTCTGACTCCAGAGCCCGAAGGAATCCATTAATGTGTGTCCGAAAGTTGAGCCTCAGGTATGCACTTTGAGGTGTCTCTCGTCGTCAAGGTTCCACGCAACAAAGCTTACTCCACCTACACCGACTTCGGAGCCATGCCCAAGTGGTCGAGCGACAAGCACGAAGTGAAGGTCGCAAGAAGAGAAGGAAACACCGTGTACTTCGAGAGAGCTCCAGGAATCAGTCGCGGAGCCGGGGGGATGAAGCTTTTTCCTCCCGAGAGGGTCGAATCCGAGGGCGAGACCAGGGTCAGCCGAACAAGGAGTGTCGTCAGGTTCGACGAGGTGCCTGATGGGACAAGGATAACGGCGTCGTTGGATGTGGAGCTGAAGGGCCGCTGGTCCTGGGTCTTCAAGACTCAAGGGAAGGCAGACGCCGAATCTTCAGCCATGGAAGAACTCAAATCCTTCGCCCGATATGTCGAAGGTGCTCCTGGTTCTACCGATCAGGCCTGAGCAGCCTGTAGGCGAGGGCGTGCACCATCGGGGTCGCGGCAATAGCCAGTCCGAACGAAGGTCCGACACCCAGCCATACGATGGTGGTGCTCACAATTAGAAAGAACACTGCGGGCGTGATTAGTCCCAACGTAGCACCCCGGACGAGCTGTGCTGCTGGCACCGGCCCATTCAGACGGTATGTCGACGATGCGAGCACGCTGACATAGACAGGGAAGGGGGTCAGGAGCCCGCTCAACCGGGGACCGAGGGCCGTCGAGGCCTGGGTTATGAGGAGGACGAGCACCGTGGCGGTAACCATCCTAAACAATATCTCCCATCGGGCTAGGGGTGGGCTTGCTTCGACTTCGGATTGAGCCCTCGGTAGAAACCTGTAGGCGAGAATCAAGAACAGCACAACGCCGGCAAAGGCGACCATTGGTGCCACTTGGATGCCCACGAAGACAAATGTCAGAAGGAAGAATGCGCCGGATCCGAGCAACAGCGGATAGGGCCACCCTATCCCCTTGGGGCGCAGCGCCAGCCAACAGTAGGCGAAGGCGAAAAGGGTAATCGACGCCAGACCCAGGATCACCCCCACTGACGAACTCGAGGCGAAGGCGTTCCCCTGCTGGATGGCAAGGAAGAAGATCACAGGAGCAGACGTAAAGGGCAGGCTTACTAGCCAGCCGCTCACCACAGGGCCCCAGCGATTCCCTGCTAGGCTGGCGATAAGGATCAGGGCTGGGACCAGAAGTACCTTCAGAAGGAAGATAGTGTCAAACAAACAAGTTAATCCCCGAAGTTGTCTTGACTGGTGCATCCTTCTGACGGTCTGCGAACAGAGCCTTCCTCCGGCGCCTGACAGCAAGGTAGAGGACCAAGACCGCAATTACGGCTGTCACAGTCAGTCCAATGACCAGTAGACATGATGGTGGGGCGGATTGGGTTACGCGAAGGGGTGCGCTTCCTTTGGTCCCGCCGGGCGCTGCAATACCACGGGGGGTGGCCCGGGCAGAAAGGAAAATCGTGCTGAGGCGCCCCTCCCATCCCAAACGGCCTTCACATTCCAAAGGATTTCCCACTCTACGGTCGCCGCTTGGAACGGAATCTCACGCAGGCTTCCCGAGCGGTTGAACATACAGCGGCCTCTCGCCCGTCCCTGCCCCGAGAACCCGCCTGACGGCCCCTTCACTGAAAGCGCCGATCACGACCGTGCCAATCCCCAGGGCAGTCGCCTGAAGGAAAACATTCTGCGCAGCATGGCCGGACTCCTGGAACATAAACTGGGTTCCTCTTCTGCCGTACTTCTCCGCCGTCCTGCTCAGGACGCCTGTGATTACGATCGTAGCCGCGGCCTCCTTGACGCTGTCCTGGCCCCATGTGGCATCCTCCAAATCTGCAGAGAGGTCGCCGTCCCTGACGAGAGTCAACGCATGCGCTTTGGGGTGGTAGTGATACACGCCTTCAGGGAGGCCCTCAACCCCATCCCTCCTCACCACGACGTACACTTCAAGCGGATACAGAGCTCCAGCCGAGGGTGCTGTCCGGAACCCTCCATCCACTTCGGTTATTCCTTGGGCCGCCCAAAGAATCTGTGAAACCGAGCCAAGCGAAAGCGGCTTCGAACTATAGTGTCTGATTGACCTCCTCCTGGCCATCGCTTCCTCGACAGAGACGTTTCCCTCCGTCGCTGCGAGCGGAAGCTCTACAGAAGGGAGGGCGACCGAGGGGGGTGTCAAGAACGAATCGGCAATTCGGGAATTCATGTGCAGTTAACACCGAAGGTCGATTCTCACGACTGAGAAGCGCCCCACGAGCGAATCAAGTTCCGCCTAATCCCGCGAGCCGGGCTGCACCGAACATATTGCCATTCAAGAAGATGTCCGCTGACCACAGCCGTCCCAACCAGTCTACCGGGCCTACGCAGATTGGGATTAATCCTCAGGTGTTCGCCATTTCGAGAAGAACATCCGCATGGCAGTAGACCTTCTCCCATTTCGGATTGGTCAACGGGCACCAGCAGGCCAGATTCTTGCCTCTCAGGGGCTCCAGAAAGTCGGGATCCTGCTCCACCAGATGCTGGATGTGCAACCTGTAGACGTCCATGACGCCCTGCAACACCTTCGGAGAGTGCACCCTGGTGCGGTCGGACAAGAATGGGTTCGCCCACACGCTTGGGCGGCCTACATAGACAGTATCCAATCCATTGACCTTTCTCCCCTCTACTTGGAGATCAAAACCCCTACTATGTTTCCGCTGGACTCGAACAGGTGTCAAGTCGTCGTCATCCGTTGTACCCTCTTAGTCGGTTCTGACAATCTGAACCTCACTCAGATATGACATAGCCTTGCCAACCCCCTCTTGATTTGCCTCTATGCGTTCGAGCCAAGCAAGTGCTCCGTTGCAAGGCGCACAGAGGAGTCCTCTTATTCTATTTGTCACATGATCATGGTCCACTGCCAGAATAGAGTCTGTTCTACCACAGATTGCGCAGCGACCCCGCTGAGTACTGAACAGCTGATCATATTCCTCTAAGCTGATTCCGTACTTGCGTAGTAGTTTCTGTTTGCGGTCAGCGAGTCTCGAATCGGCAGGATGGTTCTTTCTCCAGTTTGAGCCGCTCTTCAGACGCTGTGATCTAAAATTCGCACTGTTAGCGTAGAGCCATTTGTCGTAGCATCGGTCGCACATTCCTCTTGCCCGATGAGGTCTTTCAGGGTGACATGTCGCTCTCGGGCGATTTGGAGACTTCAGCCATTCTCTCTTGTATTCTGCTCTGGTCCTCTTACGCTGGACTCGGTGGGGTTTCTCCACGACACTCTGGACGGCTTCCACATTCCACGACCGAGTTTGCAACACTCCATGACTTCGTATTAACCGTTCTTCCATTGGGGCGTAGCGGGGCGCAATCACTTTCGGAGAACGCGGCGGAACTCCGCGTAGCTCTTGGCCCTGAGGGCAGGATTCATTCTTGCCTCGGCAGACAGCCTCCTGAACGGCACCTCTCCATAATCATGTCCGGGATAGATTACAGTCTGAGGGGGTAGGCTCAGGATTACCGATCGCAGACTTCGAAACATCTGCTTCGGCGAGCCTCCCACGAAATCAGTCCTCCCACAGCCCCCAATCAGCAGGGTGTCTCCCGTAAACAGATGCCTCCCGTCGTACAGGCAGATGCTGTCTTCAGTATGCCCCGGCGTATGCAGGATTCTCACCTCCTGCCTGCCAATTCTCAGTATGTCGCCATCATCGACGTCGAGATCATGGGGGATTGGCGAACTACCGTGCGCCACGATTCTGGCGTCTAACGTCCGGCCCAGCTGCCACAGGGTGGCGGCGTGGTCTGAGTGATGGTGGGTGGCGACGGCGTACCGCACTTCGAGCTTCTCCTCTCTGACGAGGGAGATGATTGGATCGACCTCCCAACCCGAGTCAATTGCGATGGTTTCACCGCTAGGCTCGTCGATGAGAAGGTAGACGAAGTTCTGCTGGTCCCCGACCTTCAACTGTCTGACGGACACGGCAGGGGGGGGTCCGAACATCGCACTACCTACGTCTTACCCGACCGCCTGCGAGCACGCCTTTTCAGGTCAGTGGCACTTGAAAGTCTCCGTCACGACGCGGAAGACGTCGTCCCGCCCAGGGGCGCCTGGCCCTCCCCAGTCGGAGCTGGTGTAGATTACAAAGTACCTGGACGTCCTGTCACAGTGGAAATGCACCGATACAATTTCCTGCTTTGGTCTCTGCGGACCCATTAACCCCCGGGGCACCTCGATCTCGGCTCGTCCGTAGGCAGCCGAGTGGCCGTTGATCTGAACATCTCTCTGCTCTACCTGATTCAGTTTCCCGCGAGAACCCCTTGCCGCTCTCTCCATGCTGTACCTCGAATGTTCCCTCGGCGTTGGCAGCTTCTTGACAACTTTCTGAAGTTCTCCCCAGGTGACAAAAACGACGGACTTGGTGGGAGATTTCACGGCTACGCTCCCAGCCTCCCTGGTAAACTTCGGGTCGAATTCCAGTTTTTGGGACGCGGGAAAATCGAAAGACATCCCGTAGATGCAGAGTCTGTCTCGCTCACCTTCCTGCTGTTGCCCCGCCATCGAGCATTGGCCGGCCCCCCGGCTAGTAAAACATTGGTGGCCCCTTGGCGGTTCTTCGCTCCGTGGGGCACGCGGGGAAGGTTCCCAGAGACCCCCTTTTTTTCGGAGATCCACACGGGATTCTGAATCACGCTGGCGTTCGCAGGGGGTGGTTGCCCCTATCCATCAAGGATAAAAGAGGAGCAACTTGGCGAACCCCATGCCTCCACTTGAGAATCCTGTCGAGGAAGCAGCGCGGGTCATAGAGGCGGCCGAAGCCAACAGCGTAGTGCTACGGCTCTTCGGAGGCGTTTCCTTCTGGTTCCGCTGTGCATCAGCCAAGCACCCTCCGCTGCAAAGGAAATACGTGGATGTAGACTTCATGGGCCATTCGAAACAGTCAAAAGAGATCAAGCAGCTCTTCGCCTCGCTCGACTACATCCCGAGAGACAAGTTCAACGCCATGCAAGGCTATAGGAGACTCATCTTCAACGACATGGCCAACCAGAGGCGCGTGGACGTGTTCCTCGACGTCTTCGAAATGTGTCACAGCTTCAACTTCAAGGACAGGCTGGAGGTCGATACCAAGACAATCTCCCTCGCAGACATGCTGGTCACAAAGATTCAGATTATCGCCGTAAACGAAAAGGACCTGAAGGACGCTGTCTGCCTCTTCATGGACTACGACGTGGGAGCAAGCGACAGGGAAATGATCAACGGCGCCTACATCGCGAATCTGTGCGCCAGCGACTGGGGCATCTACAAGACGTTCACAATGAACCTCGACAAGCTCCAGGCGAAGCTTGGCGACCTCAGTCTCGAGGATGATGTCAAGGACTCTGTCAGTAGTCGAGTGAACAAGCTCAGAACCATGATTGAAGACAAGCCCAAGGATTTCAGGTGGAAAATGAGGGCGAGAATAGGCGAGAAGGTAAAATGGTACGAGCTCCCCGAAGCAGACAAAGAGGTCGTCGACTCACGTATCGTCGGCGACAGCCCCCAGGCCAAGTCCTGAAACGTTGTTAGGGACAGGCGCTAATAATCGGCAGCAGGGGAGGAAACAGCGCCATGACTCTTACGAGAGTGTACTTTGTCACTGACGTGCACGGCTCCGAGAGATGCTTCCGTAAGTTCGTCAACGCTGGGAAGTTCACGGAGTAAACGTCCTTGTCCTTGGCGGGGACATCACGGGGAAAATGATAGTCCCCTTTGTCGTACAGGCCAACGGGACTACTGTTTGCAACTATGGAGGGGAAGAAATCACATTGAAGTCTCAGGAAGAAACGGACAAGATGCTGAAGAAAGTACGAGATTCGGGGTACTACCCTCACATGACTGATTCGATGGAGATGGAGGAGTTACAAGCCGACAGGGCCAAGGTAGACAAGCTTTTCGAACGCGTAATGAAGGAGAGCGTGCAGCGTTGGATGGTCCTGGCAGACGAGAGGCTTCGGGGAACAGGCATTACTTGCTACATCTCCCCCGGAAACGATGACTCATACGCCATAGACGAGGCACTCGACTCAGGGGACTATGTGATCAATCCCGAGGAGAAAGTCGTTGCCTTGGACAAGGAGCACGAGATGATCACCATGGGACACACGAACCACACCCCCTGGAAGAGCCCGAGGGAGGTGGACGAAGACGTCCTAACGGGGAAAATAGAGACGATGGCAGGGCAGGTGAAGGACATGAAGAAGGCCGTCTTCAACCTCCACGTTCCCCCAATCGGCACAATCATCGATCAGGCCCCAATGCTCGACGCGACCTTCAAACCTGTCGTCTCCGGCGGGCAGATTCTCATGACCTCGGCAGGGAGCACTGCAGTAAGAAGCAGCATCGAGAAGTACCAGCCTCTGGCGGGAATCCACGGGCATATTCACGAGGCGAGAGGAGTGGTGAAGATTGGCAGGACCCTCTGTTTTAACCCTGGCAGCGAGTACAACTCGGGGATTCTTAGAGGGCTTCTGTGCGAGTTGGATGGAGACAGAGTAAAGTCGTACGTCCTGACATCGGGATAGATTTCTCCGAAGCCGTGGCCTACTCTGGGGGTATCTCTTTGAAAACCAGGCTGAGGGGGAGCCCTCTTCTCTTGTTCCAGAAATAGCTCACAACATAGACAGCGATTCCAAGGATGTAGATCGTCCCGAAAACCCAGGCCGCCAAGTTGTCAAGAGGCAGGCTCCCTGACGTGTGAGCGAGATAGGTCGAATAAATCAGGTAGACGGCCGTCCCCAGCCCGAGCCAGCTCAGGAGCGGCAGTCCAAACTTCTTGGTGCTGAAGTTCGCTTCAAACATGTCCCGCCTAACGTAGGGGAACAGTATAGCAGCTATCGCTGGTATTATGAAGCCGAAGGAGAATATAGCGAAGGTGAGCGTGGCAAACTCTGTCGAGTTGGCACCAAGTGTAGCCATGAGGGCTGACCCGATTATCCCACCTATGAGCACCAGCACGGTCGCGAGTATGGGGGTATGGAACCTGTCGCTTACCGATGCGAATCTGTCGGGGAGGATTCTGTCGAAGGCCCAGGCGAAGAGATATCTGGTCTGAGAGATAATTACTGCTGGAAACTCAAATACGGTCGGTATCCACAGCGCGAGAAAAGCGGCGACATAGAGCCAGGGTGCCTTGTACGCTACGAGGATGAAGAATGGAATGAAATTGCCTACTCCGGCGACCGGGGGCGTACCCCCCGCGGCCAGCGAACTCCAGTTGTTCAGGAAATTCTGACCGAAGGCCCTGACCATCAGGGAGCTGAAAAGTATGTAGTACGTCGCGATGGCGATGAGAGCGACAATGATCGTTATCGGAAGAGACCTCTTCACGTTCTTCAGCTCCCCTGTCCATCCGAGGGAGAGATTGTACCAAGTGTAGGAGAACCAAGCGAACGGAAGGGCAGCAGCCGTCGCCGCTAGAGATGCAGGCGGCATGGTGATTCCACCCTGGGTTATCACTGAATTGTAGGCCGTGGAGTTCGCCATGAACGAGTTGTAAGCCGTCTGGAAGGAATCGGATGTGACACCCGACATCGCCACGAACATGATTAGCGTCGTAACCATCGCGAGGACTCCGACCCAGAAGATTATCCTCCAGACGTTCTTGGGGCGCATCACTGACATCGCGCCGAAGACAAGAATGATCAGGACGGCTATGACAAAAGTCCAAGCGGGACCGACGAGGGATGCGCCTTCATTCGCGAGATTGGTGTTGTTGTAAAAGGCGCCCAACCCAGAAAGGAAGTACCCTAGATAGGACGAGCCGTAGTAGGCGAATATGCCTATGTTCAGAATGAACGCTATGTTGAGCCCCCAATAGTTGACGAACCCGATTATCGATCTAGTCGCTCTAGTGGTGAACACGTAGTCGGCGCCGGCCCGCGGCAAAGACGAACCGATGATGGTGAACATTCCTCCCGCAAGGAGCGAAGGCAAGAAAGCGACGAAGAGTGCTAACGGCCAGTTTGCACCCGGCGCCGTGTACATGGTTCCCAGCAACAGTACAACGACGCCACCGGTCACCAGAAAGAACACTGCCATAAACGAGGACCATGCGCCCACCTCGCGAACGAGTCCCGTCGCCTCTCGTACGAATACTGTCGGCTTTGCGGTCTTCGTTTCGGTACCCGACGCCAACGAAAGGGACCTACGAGCGCACGAGTTCGAGTTTGTTATTTATAGCGGCTGTCCCTAAAGAGCCAACTCGTATTTTTCCCGAACCCCTAAGGCCGCAGATGTTCGCTGCAGGTCAAGACGCATTCCGACAGAAAAAGGGAAAGGGCGTTTATACAACACAGCAGAGCGCGCTGATGGTGAAAGGGTGGAGAAGATAGGAGAGAAGGAGGCAGAGGCGCTGAGGAAGAGGACAAAGCATTCCGCGAAGATATTCGAAGAGGCAAGCAGGTGGATGCCCTATGGAGTGAACAGCAACTACAGGTATCTGGATCCATACCCGCTCTACTTCACCAAGGGTCAGGGGTCCAGGCTCTGGGACGCCGATGGGAACGAGTACGTGGACTTCAACATGGCCTTCGGTTCACTTGGGATCGGACATTCCCACCCGATCCTCGTCAAGGCGATTCGAGAACAGGTGGGCAACGGGACAATATTCGGGTTCGAGGGAGAGGACGTTGCCGCTCTGGCCAAGACCATCTGCCAGAGATTCATGGTGGACAAGGTCAAGATGTCGTCGACAGGACTCGAATCGACGATGCACGCCGTAAGGCTGGCGCGCGCATACACGAAGAGGAAGAAGATTCTGAAATTCGAGGGGTGCTACCACGGTTCGCACGACACCCTCATGGTCAACGTTAAACCATCTCTCGCGAAGACTGGGAGCTCGAGCGTCCCTAACATCGTCCCTTCATCGCAGGGGATGCTTGAAGAGATACTCCAGAACACAATCGTGGCGCAGTTCAACAATCTCGAGTCCGTAGAGAAGGCTGTGAAGAAGGACAGGGAGAACCTTGCGGGTGTGATCCTGGAGCCCATTCCCATGAACATGGGCTTCGTCCCACCGAAGCGGGGGTTCTTAGAGGCCCTGCGCCATCTCTGCGACGAAACGGGGGCCCTCCTGATCTTCGACGAAGTGAAAACGTGCGGGAAGTTCTACCACGGCGTCGAAGGAGAGTTCGGCGTCGCGCCGGATCTGAAGACCATGGGGAAGGCAATAGGAGGAGGCTATCCGCTCTCCGTACTTGCCGGGAAGGAGAAAATCATGGACGCCATCGTGCCAGGAGTCGTGGCCCACGCGGGGACCTTCAATTCGAACCCAGTCGCAGTGAAGGCTGGCCTGGTGACCCTCACAGAAATCCTGACCAAGGAGAGGCTGGCTCATGCGGCCAAGCTGGGCGAAGAACTGGCTCACGGATACACAGACATCATCGAAGACGCGAAGCTCAAGGCCAGGGTCCAAGCCATCGGGGTCAGTGGCACCATGCACTTCACTGACCATGAGGTGACTGATTGGAGGAGCTTCCTCGATGTGAACGTGGGCACTTGGTGGACCTACTACACTGCGATGCTGAACCGAGGTGTGATTCCCATGGCCACGGGACCTGACGAGCAGTGGACCGTGTCGGTGCAGCACACAAAGGAGGAAATCGAAAACCACCTGGAGACCTTCAAGACGGTCGTGAAGGAACTCCTGAGGTCAGAGGTCTCCATGGAGATGGTGGAGGCCATCTAGAGTCGAAGCGGTTTGCGGGCTTTCAGTAGAACTTCTTCGTCTTGGTGAAGTGTTCCTCCACTCTGATCTTCCTCTTGCCCATCTCGACGAAGAAGGGCTCAGGGTCGACCGTCGCCTCGGGCGGGAAAACTCCCGGCTCCCTGATTTTCCCCGTTCCCTGCCAGTATGAAATCACAGCCGGAGGCACCGATGTGTCCCTGGAAGAGGGTATTCCTCTCTCAGGGTCGTTCCATGTCATTATGTAATAGGTGACCTTTGCAGGGGTTTGCTCCAGCGCTCCGAAAACGTCTATCCTAAAGGCGTCGTATTCGTACTCCTTCTTCGGCGGTGCGTCATGCCTTGACCTGGATATTGCCCTCGTGTACATTGCCGTCAGGTAGTCGAGCGGCGATATCCTCTGGTCGCCGAACTGAATCCCTTCGGTATCGGCGAATCCTAGGCTCCTCAAGGTCTTGAAGGTGGCGAGGTCGGTGTTTGGGAAACCGATGCGGAAGGTCACATTGCGGCACCCCTTGCCTACATACCTTCCAAGAGTCGCAGGTTCGGAGTGTTTCACATAGTACGCGGTGACCTCGCCGATTGGGTCCTGCATTGTCACGGTCATCCCCCCGGAAAGAACGGGCTGCTTGACGTGCTTTCCGCCCAGCCACATCACAGGCTCCTGAGTGAACTCGTCCATCACTGTCCGGATGGAGTAGCCTGGCCAGCCAGGCTCCTGCACGGGCAGGGTGTTGCCCCAGGAACAATACAGGTTGATGGTGTCCACCTCGTCGAGCTTCGCAGCACCGGCTGCTCCCGCGACGTTGGTCAGGCCAGGCGTGCTCCCAAGACCTATGGTCGCGTTTACGCCCGCCTTCTTCCATTCCTTGTCGAACTCGAGCTGTTTGAGGGTGGTGTCGAAGAAACCGCCTAGGTCCGTGTAGTGGGCGCCCGCCCGAAGGCATGCCTTCATGACGGCTATGTTTGTCTGGTACCAGGCGCAGTTGACCACGGTGTCGACATCTTCTGATTTCGCGACCTTTGCCACGGCATCGGTATCCCTGGCGTCCAATTCCATGACTTGGACCCGAGCCCCGAGGCGCAGGTCATCCATCGCCTTCTTCACATCACCAAGTCTAAGGCTTGAGGCTATCACTTCGGCCCTGGAGAATTCAACCAAGTCTTGGACAGTGTATGCCCCGATCTGGCCCGCCGCGCCAATGACAAGAGTCTTCATGCCGCCCAATGGGAACTCGTTTCATCACTGTTATACGCGCTTTCCCGAAGTTGCCTTCTGCACATGAAAATGTAGAACATTTCGAAGATTCCAGCGTTGTCAGAGTCGAGAAAGTCCTCGGCACGTTAATAAGCGCTGGAAAGGCTCCGTCGTTCGTGTCGTGGAATGGCACAAGCACACACGATGATGGCGCCGCACATAGTTGTGAAGCCTCCCGGTCCCCGGTCGAAGGAGCTTCTCGGGAAACAGGAAGAGCTTGAGACGAGGGCCGTTGTCTATAGCAAGGCGTTCCCCTTTGCTATCGACTCGGCTGAGAACGCAACAGTCAAAGACGTTGACGGGAACCTATACATCGATTGGGTCAGCGGGATCAGCGTTCTCAACCTTGGGCATCGCAATCCCGCGGTAGCCAATGCTGTCAGCGCCCAGCTGGGCAAGATCTGGCACGCCCTTGAAATCCCCACCGAAACCAGGATCGGCTTCCTCGAAAGGATGCACTCGGTCCTCCCCGGAGGTTTGAAGGGACACGCCAAAATCATGACAACGGTCACAGGCGCCGACGCCTGCGAGACAGCGGTCGCCATTGCGAGGAGAGTCACCAACCGGAGGACGATAGTTGCCTTCGAAGGTTCCTACCACGGAGTGCACCAGGGCGCTGTGAGCCTCACTTCCTCCCGCCACTATCTCGAGTATGCAGGAGTCCCGAGGCAGGGCGTCTTCAGGCTCCCCTACCCCTATTCATACCGCTTTCCGCTTCCTGTGGAGAAGATGGGAGATGAGGGGAAGGTGGTCCTGCGGTATCTAGAGCATCTGGTCGAGGACGAGCATTCGGGCCTCGACGACCTCGCCGGCATCATAGTCGAACCAGTAGAAGGGGAAGGGGGGTACATCCCTCCTCCAAGCGACTTCCTGCCTGGGCTGCGAAAGATTGCGGACAGGGCACAAGCCCCACTGATCATCGACGAGGTCCAGACTGGCTTCGGAAGAACGGGGAAGTTCTGGGGGTGCGAGCTGACGCGCACGACTCCTGACATAATGTGTGTGTCGAAATCAGTCGGGGCCGGAATCCCGCTGTCTCTCGTCGCCTACAAGTCGGAGTACGACAAGGCGCTGGGTGACGGATTCCACCTCGGCACCTATAGGGGGAACGCGCTCGCAATGGCCGCTGGTTCGGCCTCCATCGACTATATGATAGCCAACAAGATACCTGAGCGAGCTGCCAAGCTCGGCATCAAAGCCAAAGCCGAGTTCGAGAAGACAGCCTCCAAATCAACCAACATCGGCGATGTCCGAGGTGTCGGATTCATGATAGGGAACGAAATCGTCGAATCGAAGCAGACAAGGACGCCCTCCAAGAAGCTTGCAGTGGAGTTCAGACGGCGCATGTTCGAAAGCGGCCTCCTGATGCACACCTGCGGGCATTACGGGAACGTCCTCAGGTTCATGGCCCCTCTGACAATCGAGGAGCTGCTCCTGGAGAAAGGACTGGAGGTCTTCGACCGGACCGTCCTGACGTAGACCAGAGGGCCTCCGGTGGGGCTGCAGTCGTGCCAGAAGGCATGGAACCTGCAGGGCATCCCCGACGATCCTAAGGAGGAAATTATGCGCCGCCGAATAACTCCGTGGTCGTAATCGAGTTCTCTTCGCTCGATTACCGTATTAACCCCCCACGGGGCTGCGAACTCAATGACAGTCGGTCTCGTGATAAATGGAAAGAAGGTCGAGAAGGCGGAGACGGTCCCCCTGGTCAGCCCCGGTTCAGGTAAGG
>Ga0187769_10001059_pt1 | contig 15339 bp, 8 predicted proteins | sample 0116_SJ02_MP02_1_FD_133140 | JGI IMG/M metagenome (GOLD analysis project Ga0187769, IMG submission 133140) | Tropical peat soil microbial communities from peatlands in Department of Meta, Colombia - 0116_SJ02_MP02_10_MG | ecosystem: Environmental > Terrestrial > Soil > Wetlands > Peat | place... | reverse complement strand
GTGCGCGTCGGCGGGGAATTCAACGCGTTCACCGATTCGGATTTCACGGTCTACATGACGACCGTCCCGAGGGAACACCTCTCCGTCCCGCTCGACATCGAGTCCGACCGGATGACGCGGGCGCTCATCGCCGACGAGGAGGTCGAGCGAGAACGCACGGTCATCCACTCCGAGCGGGAGGGGAACGAGAACTCGCCGGAGTTCCGGGTCGAGGAGGAGCTCTACCAGCTCGCCTTCCGGATCCATCCGTACCGCTGGGACCCGCTTGGACGGCGCGAAGACATCGTGCGGCTCACCCCCGGGGAGCTGCGGGAGTACTACCACCGGTACTACGGCACGCGCAATGCCATCTTGGTCATTGCCGGCGGGTTCGACCCCGTCGCGGTCGAGGCCGATGTTCGGGAGCGGTTCAGCTCGCTCCCGCCGAGCGGAGAAGACGTGACGGTCCACGAGGTCGAGCCTCCTCCCCGCGGAGAGCGGCGGGCGGAGCTCTCCGGGCCGGGCACGACCCCCTATCTCCAGGTCGGATGGCGGGCCCCGGCCCTTCGGGACCCGGCGACCCCGGCGACCATCCTGGTCGACATGATCCTCGGGGGCGAGACACGGCTCTTCTCGGCCGGCGCGGGGTGGGGCCGGGCCGGTGAGCACCCGAGCGCTCGCCTCCATCGGGACCTGGTCGACACCGGGCTGGCCGTCCGCGCGACCAGCGAGTGGCGCCCCCGGACGTATCCAGGGATGTTCACGATCCAAGCCCAGACCGCCCGTGATGTCTCCCTCGACCGGCTGGAAGCAGCGATCTACACGGTCCTCGAGGGACTTGCGAAGTCGGGTCCGACCGCGAAGGAACTTTCGGACGCGAGGGCGAAGCTTCGCTGGGGCGCGGCGCTGGCCTACGAGGGCGCCTCGCGCACCGCGTTCCGCACGGGGTACTTCTCCGTCCTCGATTCCCCCGCCTACGAGGACCAGCTCCTGGCCGCGCTCCTCAAGGTCCGACCGCAAGAGGTCCGCGACCGAGCCCGGTCACTCTTCGGCACAGAATCCCGCGTCGTGGTACGATACCACCCGAGTCAGGAAACCGCACATGGCTAGCCCCACCGACCCCCTCCGGTACGAGTACGGCGCTGAATGGCACGGGCTCCGGCTCGTGCACCAGCCATCCCCGCCCCACGCCGCCAGTTTCTCCGCGACGTACGTGGGGCCCGCCGGTTGGGGGTTCGACTCGCCCGAGACGGCCGGTCTCGCCCGGATGGTCAACCAGCTCGTGCCGAGCGCCGCCGGTCCGTTCGACCGCCTCGAACTGGCCCGGCGACTCGACCGCGCCGGGGCGACCCTCTCCCGCCAGTGCGCCCCGGAGTCGGCCGAGGTGACGATATGGGGTCCGACCGACAGCTGGCGCCCGCTCCTCGGACTCCTTTCCGAGGTGGTCCTCCGACCCCGGTTCGACCGGGAGGATATCTCCCGAGTACGGCGCCAGATGCTCGAACGGCAGCTTCGCGAGCTCAACCAGCCAGCGAGCCGCGCGGAGCGGGAACTGCTGGGCGCTATCTTCCCCGAACGGCACCCGTACCGGTCGATGGGCCTGGGGGACCGACGGTCGGTCGGACGAATCAACCGGGAAGCCCTACGTCGATTCCACCGGGACCATTACACGAGCGGGGGGGCCCTCCTCGTCGTCACGTCGACCGCTCGCCCGGGCGAGGTCGAACGGGCTGCGCACCGGTTCTTCCGCTCCTTCCCGGTGACAGAGGGCCCTCGCCTCCGGCTCCCCCCGGTCCGGCCGCCTCGGTCGCACCAGCTCATGGTCCACCTGCCGGGGAACGCCCAGGTGGAGGTCCGCATGGGGGGCCCCTCGATCGCCCGGTCCTCTCCGATGTTCCACGCCGCATTCCTCGCGAACGAGGTACTGGGGGCCCGCCCGCTCCTCTCCCGTCTCTTCCAGAAGGTCCGGGCGAAGGGAGGTCTAGCCTACCACGCCGCGAGCGAGCTCGAGGCGATGCGGTTCGGAGGTTACTGGATTGCCCTGGCCGGGACGGGGGCGGACCGCTGGCGCAAGGTCGTACCGATGCTCCGCGGCGAGGTGGAGCGGCTCCGCTCGGAAGGGGTCGAAGAGACCGAGCTCCGCATGATCCGCGAGAGTGTGATCGGCTCGCTCCCGCTCTCCCTCGAGTCGACCGTGGAGGCCCACGAGCTCGCGGTCGACGCGTCGTACCACGGGCTCCCGGGCGACTACTGGGCCACCTGGCCGGAACGATTGAGGGAAGTCCGTCCGCGCGACGTTCGGGAGGCGGCCGACGCCGCGTTCGGTCGATCGGGTGAGGTAACGGTCCTCGCGGGTCCTGTACCCGCTACCTGATAGCGAGCGGCCGGAGGGGTCCGGGCCGGGGGCAGACGTGAACAGCGCTTCGTCAGGACCAATACGCACTTATACGTCCCCGCCAATCGGAAGGACGATGCCCTCCCGACCAAAGGCCGACCTGCAGGTCCAGGGAATGCTGAGGAAGAACATCACGATCACTCCGGAAGAGGCAGAGTTCCTCGAGCGCCACCCGGAGATCAACCAGAGTGCCCTCTTCCGCCAGATCGTGGAGAGCCTGATGCTCGCCGAGCGCACGCCCGGGATCGCGTCCACCCAACCCGTCCGCTTGGGGAAGGCAGTCTTCCGCTCCGGCGCGATCATGTTCCAGAAGTCGAACGAGCGTCGGGAGTAGACCCCCCGCCTTCGCTCGGTCGCGCGGGCGCTTCCGAATCCCGCAAGCGGGCCGCGAGGCCAGCGACTGCCGGATGGTTGGCGTCCTGCGCCCGGGCGTAGAGGATCCCCTCGGCACCGACCGAGCGTTCGAAGGCCGCGCTCGCCATCGAACGGTCCAGCTCCTCCAGCGAGTGGCGCGAGATGATGTGGCCGAACGCCCACCGGCGTTTCAGGGCGAGGTCCGTGAAGTGCGGGGCGTAATGCCCTCCGCCCACCGCGAGGGCGACCTTGTCGCCCGGCTCGGCCGCGATGCGTGGGATCACGTGGGAGAGTGTGCGGATGGCCTCGGGCGACGGACGGGAATGCTCCCCGAAGCCGATCTCGACGAAAAAGGAGGGGAGGTCGAGCGAAGGTCCGTGATGGGTCGCCTCGTAGTTGGCCCGGAGATGGTGCTCCGAGCCTTCTTGGGCGAGGGCGCGCAGGGTGGCCACCATGCCCGCGGGGTCGGTGGGATTGACCCGCCGAGGCATCCCCCCGAGGTCAGCCCCGGGGCCGAGGTTGCCCAGCGGGTGGACGGTCAGACATTCGACGTTCTGCGCGCTCCGGTGGATGGACGGGAAGACCAGAGACACTGGCTCTTCCCGGAAGCGGGACGGGAGTCGCGCATCGAGGAACTCGTCGTGGATGTGGACCAGCCTACGCTTGAGCAGCTCGACGCCCGGGCCGAGCGCTCGAATCGGAGCCCCGTCCACATGGTCGTCCGTCGCGGGAGGGGTCCCCCAGGACTCGGCGACCCGCGGCGCGACAGGGTCCGCCTCGGAAACGACAACCAAGAACATCGTTCGCACAGCGATGTCACTCCGACCGGCCAGATGAACGTGATGCGTTCCATCCGGCGTCGCTCTGGGCCCGGGAGGAGGATGGTGCTCCCGGCGGGAGTTCCCCCGGGCGGCCCTTTCGGGCCGCCCGGATTTGAACCCGCGTCAAAGGCTCGAGAGGCCTCTATCCTTGACCACTAGACTACGGGAGCGCCGGCGCCGTGTAGCCGGTCGGCTCTTTGAGCCTTTCGTGGCCGACGTCACCGGAGGGAGACGGGCTGCGTCGCGGCCCCTTCGGGGCTCACGACGACCGCGGTACCGTACGCGAAGATTTCGGTCATGATCTCGCTCATCTCAGAGGTGTCGAACCCGACCGACACGATCGCGTTCGCGCCCAAGCTGCGCGCGTGGTCGACCAGGCGGGACAGCGCCTCGTGACGGGACTGCTCGAGGAGCTGCGTATACTCCTTGATCTCGCCTCCTCCGATGCTACGAAAGCCGGCCACGATGTTCCGTCCGAGGCCCCGTGACCGGACGATGAGCCCGTAGGTGAGCCCGATGACTCGGTCGATCCGGCATCCCGGGACGAACGGGGTGGTGACGACGGGAAAGTTGGTCGGCGGGGCGTAGACGGGGACCTGGGTCGGCAGCGGAGCGCCGGACATGCCGTCCTCACTCCCGTCGCCTCCATAACGCCGCCGCTCGGCGGCAGGCGAAGCTCCTATACGGCCGACCGCCTTTTTCGGTCGTGTCTCCTCCCGTCAAGGCCCGAAGTGGTCACATTCTCTTGGACCCGAAGAAGTCGTACCGTGACCTCGTCCGGGTCTACCCGGAGATCCACCGCCGAGTGGTCGAGATGAATCGGCCGTTCGTGAAGGAGTCGGACCCGCTGCTCCCGGATGTGCTCCTGGACGAGAATCTGCGCGACCTCAAGGGGAACCGAAAACCGGTCGGCTACAACCGGCAGGACGCCTTCGGCCTCCGACTGATCTTCCCGATGGTCGAGGAGAAGCGAGCGGAGTTCTACTTCACGAAACCCGCGCGCTGTCAGGAGGTCGTGCAGATCACCGAGCAGGTGTCGGCCTTGCTCCGGCGCCGGGGCATCAAGCACACGGTCGAGTACGACCGCCTCGCGCTCGGCCCGCCGCGGGGGCTCCCCGGACAAGCCCCACCGGGAACGACGCCCGGCTTCCTCTCAACCTGAGCGGTCTCACGGTTCGGTCGGGGGCCGGCGGAACGGCCAGAACGGATTCGCCGCCGGTTGTGCGGCCGCCGGAGTCTCCGGGGCCGCCGCTCCCTCGGCCTGGAGCTTCTTGAGCGCCTCTCGGGCCTTCTCGAGCGCGGCGGCGTAGTCCGTCTCCCGGAGCCGGAGCGACTCTGCGAGGAGCGCCTGGGCCCCGGAGGTGTCGAGGTGCCGTTCGTGCGCCCGGGTGAGCGCCGCGTCGATCAGGAAGTGGAGGTTGAGGAGCTCGCGGTGAAGCGACTTCCTGAGGTTGAGTTCCTCTTCCGCTTTGAGGAGGAGACGGCCCGCGTCCAGGGGCCGGTCGGCGGCCGAGAGCTCGACCACCTCGCGGAGGCGGTCGCGGACGGGGTTCACGAGGACGTGAAGGCCCTCTTCAGCGAACGTCACCTCGGTCTGAAGGTCCCGGAGCCGGCGCTCGAACGGCTCGCGGACCGCCGGGTCGAGCGCCTCGGCGGCGCGGGCGAGGAGCGTCTCGGCCTCCTCGACCCGTGACTGGTCGAGGGCGACCCGCGCCTCGCTGAACGTCTGCATCATCGGGGTCGTGTCGACCCCCAGGCGCTCGCCGACCCAGAGCCGGTCCTTGAAGACGGTCATCCGCTCGAGCACCTCCTCACGGCGACGCTTCTTCGCGAGGTCGGACTCCGAGCGAACCAGGCGCAACGCCTCGGCGAAGTTACGACGCTCACGGAGCTCTGCCAGCTGCCGCTTCACGCCTTCGCGGCGTTCGGTCTCGGCCGGCGTGGAAACCCCGGACCGGGCGAATTCCGCCTCGACCTCCCTCCACCGACCGTCCACGACGCCCTCGAACAGTCGCCGGCTCGCCGTCTCGCCCCGAGCGAGCGCCTGCTTCACCTGGGGCCACTCTCGCGCACGGAGGGCGCCCTCGGCCTCAGTGACCAGGCTCTCCAAGGGGTCGAGCTCCGCCCCCAGCCCCTCGGAGCGGGCCGCCTCGACCTGTCGGCGGAGCTCCCCGAGCGGAGCGGCGAACAGGCGCTCGATCGACCAGCGGCCCATCTCGGTCGCCTCGCGGGCGGCCCGGGTCGCCTCGGCGTACTGTCCCAGGGCGGCATGGTGCTGTGCCTCGGCGAGCCGGTTCGCCCCGTCCGGCACTTGCGCTCCAAGGTCGACCGACTCGGCGATCTGACGTTCGGCCGACCGCATCGCATCGCCCGCGCGGCGGTGACCTTCCCGGGCAGCACCGAGGGCGTCCGACGCGGCCATCGCGCGCTCCAGGACGTCCGGGTACGCGTGCTGCTGGAACGCCGCCTTCGCGAGCTCGAACTCTTCCTTCGCCCCGGCGGCGACAATCCCCTCCTCGACGGCCCGGGCGAGGGAGCGTTCGGCCGCCTCGAGCGACCCCTCGGCGAGCCTCCGCTGGAGCTCGACCCGCTCGAGCTCGGCCTCGCTCTTCGCGGCCAGCTGGAGCGCCTCGACCGCCCGGCCCTCGTCGAGGGCCATGCGGGACTGGTGGAGGAGGTTCTCCGCGATCGAGGTGTTGGCCCCCTGGTGGCGGAGACGCGTCACGGTCGCCTGGAACCCCGCGAGCGTCTTCGACACGTGCTGGTAGGTGACCTGGAGGACCTCCCGCTCGAGCGGACCTCCGAGCTCGATGACGCGGGCGTACTGTCGCTGGTGGAGCATCTGGTCGAGCCGCTCCATCTGGGCTCGGTGAGTGGTAGCGTCGACGTGGAGGAGGTCGGCCTGGGCGAGCGCTTCGCGGGCCCGCTTCGCGACCCGGTCGGCGTGCTCGACGAACCCGCGGGTCGAGATGAACTCGGTGCGGGCCTGGTCGAGAAGGGTCGCGGCGCCGACGGGGAGCGGAAGCGCGATCCGCCGCCGCGCCTCGGCGAGCGGGGAGAGGATCTTGTCGACCTGGACCCCGGCCGCGCGGGCGATGTCGAGGTCCCGCTCGAGGCCCCGCAGGTTCTCCTCGAGGATGGGACGGAGGAGCGCGATCAGCTCCTCGTGGAGGAGCCGCGCCCCCGTTCGGGTCGCTTCGGGAGGGGCGGTCGCCCGCTCCGTCTGGAGCGTCTGGAGGCGATGCTGGAACGGCTCCATCGGGGCCGAAAGCCGACGGCCGTCCTCGAGGAGGAGGGCGATCTCGCCCAGCCACCGGTCGGAGTCGAGGCGGGCCTCCTCGACCTGGAGCGATTTGTCGACTCCCTCGAGGAGCGTCCGGGCCCCGTCGAAATCCAGGGCCTGGTAGGCGAGTCGGGCGTTCCGCAGCGGCTCGTAGAACGGGGTCGGGTCGGCGCCCGCGGCGCGGAGCCGCGAGAGAAGCTCCTGGGCGCGCGCGATCCCCTCGAGGACCATCTGGGCCCCGGCCCGCGACCGGGCCGCGGCCTCTTCGAGCCGGCTCGCGGCCTGGTAGGCTTCGAGATAGTGACCCGCCCGCGCGGCCGTCTGTGCCTCGTCGAGCTGGGTCCGGAACTTCGTGAGGTCGAGGCCCATCGCTTCGAGCTCGACCAGCGAGAGCTTGGCGTGCGAGACCGCCTCTTCGCTGCGGAGCAGCTGCTGCTGCTGGGCGCGGGTCCGGATCTCCTGCGACGCCCGCGAGGCGGTGACGAAGTCCCCCATGTTGAAGATCTGCTGGACCTCGTCGATCTGGCGCTGGACCTCGTCGCTCGGCCCGCCCATCGACTCAAGCACGCGGACCTCCGACTCGAGGAGCTCGACCAGCGCCGAGGCGTGCGCCGCGAACACCGCCGCGAAGTCCCGCTCGGCCCGGCGGAGGCTCTCGACCGCGCCCGAGAGGTCCTCCTTCACCCGCAAGGAAACGTCCGCGTCCGCGAGAAGGCGCCGGACCGGGGCGGTCAGCGCCTCGTCCGTGATGTCCGCGAACCCCTGTTCCATCTCCTGGACCCGGCGCGCCACGTAGGGCGCCGCGGCGGTCCTCAGGGTCACCTCCGCCTTGGCGACCATCTCGGCGGCGTCGACCAGTTGCCCGGCCTCGAGGAGCTCCTTCGAGGAGGCGACCTCGCGGTTCGCCTCTGGCGTGAGGAACCCACGGTCGCGCGCATACTCGCGCACCTTGTCGAGCGCGGTCCATCGCTGGCGGAAGAACTGGAGGGCGTCCCGGCCGAGGGCGAGTACCGCCTCCTTGAGGACCTGCCGGGCCGACTCGACCTCGGTTCGGTCGAGGTGGGTCCGCGCCCGCTGGAGCAGCGGCTCCAACGACTCGATGGAGAACCCCGCCGCCTGGAACCGGCGGGCCATCTCCTCGAGGGAGGAGAGCTCGTCGCGGGCGCTCTCGAGGTCCTCGGTCAGCTGGCTCACCCGGTCGAGCGCTTCCTGGCTCGCGGCCAGAGCCTCGGAGTAGATCTTGAGCCGTAGGGCCTCGCGGGCCCGGTTCATCGACGCGAACACCTCGGTCGGGTCGCGCCCGAGCCGTCGGGCCTCGACGATCCGTGGCCGAACCTCATCCAAGAGACCGGCCACGACGCTGACCACCGGCTCTTCGGCCGCACGACGCGCCTCGTGGAGGAGCCCCGCGATTTCCACCGGGGCGACCTGGGGAAGCCGCGCCAGCGCGGCGTCGATCGCCTCGCGCGCAGCAGTCGGGTCGACCCCGAACTCGACCGTGCTCCCGAGCGAGGTGCGCAACGATTCGAGGGCTTGCCCGCATCGTTCCCGCAGCACGTCGGCCATGTCCGCGAGCACCGTTTCGAGGTTGAGAATGGTCGCGGGCCATCGGTCCGCGGGCGCTTCCGCGTCCTCCCGCATCGCGGTCTCGAGCCGGGTCGTCGGGGCGCCAAACTCCTTCGCCGCGGCGAGCAAAAGATCGGCCCCGGCCCGCGTCTGGGTGCGTCGCTCGACCGCCTCCGGCAGGCCCTCGACCAACGCTCGGGAGAGCCCGTCCATCGCCTGGACGAGCCCGCCCTCCTTCGCGGGCAGCGTCGCCTCCTCGAGGCGCTTTTCGAACTCTCGGATCCGCTCGGGGGAGAGGCCGGCCCACTTCGCGACCTCGACCGCCCGCGCGCGGCCCCCCTCGATATACTGGGCCTCCGAGGTCCGGAGGCTCTCCTCGATCAGGACGAGCTCCGCGGCGATGTCCGCCCACGCTGTGCTCGACGTTGGGTGCCCGAGGACTTCGAGACGGGCCCGAACCCCTTCCGGCAGGGGCACTCCGACGCCCGACAGACGGTCGACCGCTTCGGCGATCCGCTTGCGCCGGTCTTCGACGGAAGCCGGTACGGTCGAGTTGAGGTAGTCGAGAAGTCCCTTGACCTCCGCCTCCACGGTGTCCCAATCGGAACGGCGGACGGCCTCCTTCGCCTTCGAGAGTCGCTCGGCCGCCTGACCGGGGATGATCCCGAGCTTCTCGAGAAGGGCGAGCCGGTCCTCGGCGTCCTTCTGGAGCGCCTCGGCGGCCTGCCGTTTCTTCTTGAGCGCCTCCGCCTTTTCCTGGAGGATCCGGGTGAGACGCGAGGAGGGGAGGGAGCCCACTCCTCCGGGTCCGGACATCGTACTTCCCCCCTAATCGCGACTGCAGCTCTCGGCGGAACGGCGGGGTCGCGGCACTCGTTTCATGCGAAGGCGCCCTTATTAATGAAACGCGAGGGAGGGCGGCCCCGCCGACCCAGCTCTCCGACTACGTCCGGCTGATGCGCCGCTTGCCCATCGCGTCGATGTACTGGATTTCGGCCCCCGGAGAAAGGAGGGGTTTCGTCTCGGCGTCCACCGGGAGACTGAACGTCTCGTAGTTCTCGAGGTCCATCAGCTGGACCTCCGCTTCCGTCATCGAGAGCACCTGCGCCTGGCGCTTCCCGATCATCGGCACCTGGACCTTGTGCTTCACCGGGAACACGACGCTCCGCTTCGCCCCGTCGAACAGCCCCACCGCATCGATGCGGGCCTTCGCCTCTCCGTGCTTCCCTGGTTTCGAGGTCTGGATGTTCAGGATACGACAGGGCTCTTCGTCGATCAGCATGTAGCGGCCCTCCTTGAGCTCGCGGACCTCCTGCTGAGTCCAGGCCATCGGAATCGTCCCCGGGCGTCGGGGAGGTGCAGGGTCGGATAAGAGTTGCCCCGGTCCGGCGGAGAACGCCGCCGAAGCGGAGGAGGGTTTATTCGCGTCGGCCGCCATTCTTCCCGCGGCCCAAGGACCTCGGGCCCTAGCATGGTCGAGCCCGAGTTGCGCTATCCCCCTCACATCCTCGAAGAGGAGGCTCGGACCCTCTGGCGAGCGCGCCGGCTCCCACCGCCGGGCGGGGTGCTGGGCCGGGCCGACGCGCCGGTCGTCCACCAGTTCCTCGGGTCGTTCAGCGGCACCGACCAGCCGACCCGCGCCGCGCAGCGGGCCATCACGGCGGACGTGGACGCGCGGTACTTCTCGATGTCCGGGCGCCGCGCCGTGGGGACGCTCCGTCTCGTCTCGAGTCCGGCCGACTCATCGGCCGCACCGCTCGGGCCCCTGCTCACCGCCCTGGGAGTGTGGGTCGGGGGCGAGGGGGACCACCCGTGGGACCAGGCCGACCGAACGGCGACGGTCGCTACCATCGTCGGGCGTCTCGCGCACGCCGGTGTGCTGGTCGTGCGGGACTTCCCGTTCCGTGTGTGCCCGGCGTGTTCGGTGCCCCGCACACCGGAGGGGATCATCTACCAGGAGGAAGAGGGTGCGACCCACCTCGTCCGTTTCGCGGTCAGCTGGGGGGAACGGAGGGTCTCCGCGCTCGCCTGGGTGGACGCTCCCTGGCGGCTCCTCGGGATGAGCGCGCTACTCGTGAACCCGGATCTCCCGTACGTCATCGCCCGGTTCCAGCGGAGAGAGGTCGACGAACTCGTCCTCACCTCGGCCTCTTCGCTCGAACGGCTGAGGAGCTGGCTCACCGACGCCCGGATGGAGGTCCTCGAGGAGGTGACGGGTCGGTCGCTCGTGGGCAAGCCGTACGAGTACCCTCTTCGTCATGAGTTCCCGATGGGAGGAACCCTCACTCCTCCCGCCGGAACGATCCAAGCGGTCCCCGACGTGGGAGACAGCGGGACCGGCATCGTCCCCCTCGTGCCCGGTCACGGCGGAACGGATGGGCAGATCGCCGAGCGACTCCATGTCTCGGGCTGGCCTCTCCTCACTCCCCGCGGCCAGCTCGACCTCACTCTGATGCACAAATACGCCGGCCTCGACCTCGACACGGCGAACGACTTCGTCGTCCGGGACTTGTCGGACGGAGGTGGGCTGTTCGCGGAGCTTCGGGTCCGCCGGGGAGTCCCCCGCTGCGTGGTCTGTGGGACGGCGCTCGTCTGGGCGCCCGGGCGGGCCTGGTGCCTCGAACCGTCCCACCTCTCGCGCGCTGCGACCGAGGCCTACCGCCGCCTCCTCCCGAACGACCCCTCGTTCACGCAGATGGAGGTCGTCGCGTGGCCCGTGAGCGAGTCGTCCACCAGCAGCTCGCCCTCGGCGGTCCCGCTCCTCGAATGCAGCCGATGCGAGCGTCTCGAGGCCCCCGAAGCGGACCTCGCCTGTCCGTGCGGGGGACGGAAGCGGGTCGCAGCCCGTCGGCTCCTCCCCGCCTTTGCCGGCGCGATCGCCGCATGGGCGAGGACGGACCCGTTCCCACTCGGTCACCTGGCCCGGGTCTACCTGAACGACCGGCGGCGAGGACCCGCGCTGGTCCACCAGCTAGCGGCGGCCTCGGTCGTGGACGGGGTCTCTGGGGACTTTGCGATCACGCTCGTGCCCACCGTCGGCGGATGCGACCTCGCCACCGCGCTCACGTCCTTCGGCGCGGACGCGGTGCGTTCCGCGGTGATCCGGGCCGAGGGTACCGACGTCTCGGCGAATGCCTGCGCCTCCTGGTGCGCCCACGAGTATGCTCGACTCTCCCGACTGTGGACCTTCGCGCGGCGGCTGTCGGGTGAGCTCGACGCGTCGACCCTGGTCGAGTTCTCCCGCCCGATTCGTGAGTTCCTGAGTCAGCTCGAGCCCGAGGACCGGGCCCTCCTCGCCCGCTGGGAACGTGTCCGAGCTCAAGCGCTCGCCGACTACGCCCGCGGGCGGCCCTCCGCCGTGCTCCGTCGGTTCCACCATTTCATGGAAGGTGACCTCGCCGATTACCGGGAGTGGACCGCCGACCGGATGCGCCTCCCGGGCAAGCCGCCGACCAAGCGTGCGGTGCTTCGCACGTTCGTCTACGTCCTCGTGACCGGGGCGTCGTTGATGGCACCGGTCACCCCGTTCGTCAGCGAGTCGCTCCACCGGATGCTCACGAACGAGCGCGTGAGCGTGTTCGAGGGCAGCGTCGGAGAAATCGACCGAGCGCTCGCCGACGACGCCCTCGTGACGGCTTGGGACCGTTGGCGTTCGGTGTTGCATGCGCTCGCCACCTACCGCGGATACCTACGCCTCCCTCCCGTGGCGGTGCTCCCGTCCGTTGCGCTCGTGGTGGCCACGGACGACGTCGGCGACCAGCTTCGGAAGGACACCGCCACAATCGCGCGAATCGCCCGGGTCGATCACCTCGACGTAGGTTCCCCGCGCGCACCGTGGACCGGCCTGCAGCTCAACCTGCAGCCGAACGAGGAGGAGATTCAACGGGCGTATCCGTCGCAGGCGACCCAGATCGTCCACCTCCTGCAGCGGATGCCGGCGCGGACCGGAGGGAAACCGCCCAAGGCGGAGGACCTCAGCGTGGTGATTGCGGGCCTTCCGCGGTCGATCACTCCCGCGATGTACGAGTACGTCCCCACCCTTCCGCCCGGGATGGTTACGGTCCCGTGGAGCGCCGGGGAGATGTACGTGGCGCGGCCCGCCGACGCGGCAGCGTCCACCGCCCTCCCCCCGCTCTCTTCGGACGCCCTCTGGCTCGTGCGACGTATCGACAAGCGGCTCCGTCGTTCCGCTCCCGCCGCCCCGGGCACGCCTCGAGTGGCGATCGTCGCCGCGGTCGACCCGCTCGCGAGCGAAGTGCGGCTGCGGGCCGAGGTGATCGCGAAGTGCCTCGAGCTGGACGAGCTCCGGGTCATCGAGAAGAGCGCGGAGCGTCCGCCGAAAGACCGCATCACGGGGAGGACTCGGTCGGGCACCCCGTGGTGGGTCGACCTTCCTGGGCTTCCCCCCGAAGTCCGACCTCCCCTTCCGTCCAAACCGCTGGTACCCAAGAGTCGCGTCTCGGCCCACGTCACCGCTCCCTCGCTCGTCCCGGGCGAGGTCGACTTTGCCGACCCGGCGGTCGTGGAGCACGGCCAATCCGTCCGCTCCCTCGGTGAGCAGCTGGACGCCGTTCTCGAGGCGCCACTCCTCGGTCCGTCCAAGGTTGAGCGAGCGTGGGAAGTGGGACTGACCTCGGTGGAAGAGTTCCGCAACGCCCCGTTCGAGAAGGTCGCCTCTCTGCCGGGGTTCGGGCCTGCCCTTACAGGCGAACTGTTCGTCCGTCTCGGACGCCCTGTCCCCGAGGGGGCCGCTCGGCCCCCCCGCGCCCGTGACGGCCTGCGTGCGCTGGTTCAGGATCGGCCGGGCCTACCGCCGGAGGCGACGTCTCCGCGCCTCGCAGTCACTCTTCCATCCCCATCCGTAGCATCTTCGCCAACGGTCGCAGAGCCGGTAGCGCCTGCGATGCCAGGTCCGGCGGAGACAAGGCCGCCTCCATCAGTAACGCCGGAACCTTCCCTGCCTCCTGTAGTCGAAGAGGCGCAGCTGGCGGCGGGACCTGACCAAGAGGCCGCCGAAGCGGAGGACGTGCCGGCTCCGGTTCCAGAAGTGCCCGAAGCCTCGCTAAACCCACCGATCCCCGTCGAAGCAGAGCCGCCGCCGCAGACTCAGCCGACCCCTCCGGCAGAGCCAGGTGGGGAGCCGGAGCTCGAGTCGCCGCCGTCGACGGGGAGCGAGGAGGTTCCGTCTCAGGGAACGGCGGAGGAGCTCCCGATCCCCGCACCTGGGGAGCCAGCCCCATTGACGGAGGAAGGTGCTGCACCAGCTCCGGAAGCTCCAATCCCTGAGCCCGAGACAGAGGGCGAAGTGCCCCAGCCCGAGGTGGAGACCCCTTCGGAGCCCGAACTCGGAACCGAGGTCGAGACTTCGACGCCGCCCGAGGTGGGCGAGTCGGTCGAGGCCCCACCGGCCGCTCCCGAAGTCCCCGGTACTTCAGGGATCGAACCGGAGGAGCCGGGAACCGAGGCGGCGACGACCGCAGAACCAGAGACGCCGGTCACTGAGGTCGTCGTTCCGAAAGAGCCAGAACCGGCTGCGCCAGCCCCCGCACCTGTAGAACCAATAGAACCAGAGATCGCCCCCCAGCCCGAGGTCGAACCCCCGCCGCCGGTTGGTGAAGCATCCCCTTCCAAACCGGTTGCTCAACTTACCCCCCCACCTTCTCCTGAAGTCCGAGCCCCACCTTTGGGGGCCGTACCGCCGGCTGGAGTCCCCTCGCCCCCACCCCCTCCCTCTGAAATTCCAAAGGTGGGAATCGGAGTAGAGCTCGAACCGGGCGGGTCATTACTGACCTCGCTTCAGCCGTTCCTCGACGCGTCCGCGGCCGGCCACCGAGGGGTGGCCGTCGTCCGGGAATCTCCGGAGCGGATCCGCGCCCATGCGGGAGGACGGCCGATCGAGGTCTACTGGCTGACCAACTTTGGACGGGGCCCGACCGTCCGCCCGGGGGACTTGGACGGGCTCGGTGCGTTCCTCCGGAAGTCCCTCGAGGAAGAGCATGTGACCGTGTTCTTCTTGGAAGGGCTGGAGTACCTGATCCGGCTTCACGGGGTTGGCCGCGTGCTCGGTCTATTGACCGAGTTCGACGCTCGCCTCCGAGAGAAAGATGCCCGGGCCTGGGTCCACCTCACCCCTGACTTGCTCTCCCCGTCGGACTTCGACCAGATTTGCGCAGCGTTCGGGGGTCCCAGCAGCTAGCCTCGCGGCCGCGCACGGAAGGTCGGTCGGAGCGCGCGCTCAGAAGCAGGTTCCCAGGGCCGGACACTGTTGGGCGAGCACCATCGCACTGTTGAGGGTGATCGTGCCGCTGGCCGGCGATCCCAGGTCGTAGTAGAGTGTGAACGTGAGAGCGCTCCCGGGCGCCACGGCCTGAGTCTCGATGTAGAGTGTGAGTTGGGTGACTGTCGGGACTACGCCTGTCGAAACCCAGAATTCGAGCTCGATCTCCGTGTTCACCGGGGCAGAGGTCGATTCCGTGTAGACCCAGTACTGGGTCGCGTCTCCCGCGGTCAGCGCGTTGAGTCCGTAGCTCGCCGAAGCACCCGCAAGGACCGTCGGCGTGCCGACCGCAGGTGAGAGTACCGCGAGCGCCGCATTCGTGATGATCGTGACTCCCGTGCGCGCCTCGGCGAAGTAGGTCAGGAAGGCGGTGGGGTGGAACGTGCCCGCCCCGTTCTCGGTGACTCCCAGCTGGACAGCGATCGAAGCGGCCAAAGTCCAAGCCGCACCGATTGCCAGTAAGGCGACTACAGTCCCGCCCCAGACCGCGCGTCGGTGAGACCGGCGCAGCACGCCGGGTGAGGATTGGGAGAATCGGGAGGGATAAGAAGACCCTCCGGGCAGGGGTGGCTCCCGCCCGGGGGCTAGGGAATTGAAGGGGTTGGACCGTCGGTCAGCAACCATCACCCTACGGGCAGGTTCCGACCGCTGAGCACTGCTGGCC
>Ga0187769_10001058_pt1 | contig 15343 bp, 17 predicted proteins | sample 0116_SJ02_MP02_1_FD_133140 | JGI IMG/M metagenome (GOLD analysis project Ga0187769, IMG submission 133140) | Tropical peat soil microbial communities from peatlands in Department of Meta, Colombia - 0116_SJ02_MP02_10_MG | ecosystem: Environmental > Terrestrial > Soil > Wetlands > Peat | place... | reverse complement strand
GCTCTCTTATTTCGATCCGGAAGAGAAGGTCAACACGCGCGAAGCCAACATGCGCAAGGCCATCCGCCTCACCTCGCAACTGGCGATGATCGTGGCCTACTACGACCGCATCCGTAAGGGCCTGCAATTGGTCGAGCCGGACCGCTATCTTTCGCACGCGGCGAATTTTCTGCTCATGCTCAAGGGCGAGCCGCCGTCGAAGACCGCCGAGCGCGCCCTGGACATCGCCCTTATCCTGCATGCCGATCACGAGCTGAACGCTTCGACCTTTGCCGCGCGCGTCACCGCCGCCACGCTCTCGGACATGCATTCGGCCATCACCTCCGGCATCGGAGCCCTGAAAGGGCCGTTGCACGGCGGGGCCAACGAAGAGGTGTTCAAGATTCTGGAGGCGATCGACCGCTCCGGCGCAGATCCGGTTGAGTACGTGAAGGGCATGCTGGCGCAGAAGAAGAAGATTCCCGGCTTCGGCCACCGCGTCTACCACACGGAGGACCCGCGCGCTACGCACCTGCGGCAGATGTCGCGCGAACTGGGCGAATCAGCGGGCGAGCCCAAGTGGTTCCAGTTCTCGCACAAGATCGAGGAATTCATCAAGGCGGACAAGAAGCTCAACGCCAACGTCGATTTCTACTCCGCCTCCACCTACCACACCCTGGGCATCGATATCGACCTGTTCACGCCGGTGTTCGCGGTCTCGCGCATCAGCGGCTGGACGGCGCACGTCCTGGAGCAACTCGACGACAATCGCCTCATCCGCCCGCGCGCCGAATACACTGGCCCGCAGTATCCGGCCCCGTATGTGCCGATTGACCGGCGGGCATAGTTGCTAACTCTGCCGGGAACGGCAATTCAAGGGGTGCTGGACTTCTTCCCCACCGCCGCCGCCGACAGCGCCGTGATCAATACGATCGTCGCCAGCGAACCCAGGCACAGGATGCACCAGACTCCCAGCACGTAGGCCTCGATATAAGTGAGGTACAGAGCAAAGGCCAAGCCTCCCAGCGCGCCCAGAAGCATCAGCCCATGCGCCCTGCGCTGCCGCAGACGCGACAATGCAAACAGCGCCATGTATCCCACCAGGCCGATTGCCGCCACCGGAACCGGCCCGATGTGTGAATAGACGCTGCGGTTTACGAGGTCGCAGTTGAAGGTGTCGCCCAGGTCGCAGTACTCGCTCTTGACCCCACTGTAGTGGTTCTTGAGCGAGACCCCGGAAAGCACCATTCCGGCAAGGGCCAGAAGCGTGATGACAAGCAGCAGGCGGCTCACGGCAGCTTGCATCCCGTTTTCTGGCTGAGCTCCTCGAGCGAGAGCACCTTGCCATCAAGGCGCTCGCCGCTTTCCTCGAAAATCCACGTGGGGGTGCGGCGGATGCCCAGCGTCTTGCACTGATCGGTGACCTTGCGCGTGCCTTTCTCGACACACTCCACGTACGGCAGGTACTGGGCGGAATCGCCGAACAGGTCTTTCTGCTCTTTGCAGTGCTCGCAATAGAAGGCGCCGTACATGACGGCCTTCTTGTCGCCCAGGCAGCGGGCGAAGGCGTCGAGCTTGGCTTTGTCGGCGGCGCTGAAAGACACCGCCGAGAGACAAAGCGCAAGCAGCACGCCGGCGCGGAAAAACGGTTTCAGGGGCATGGGCATTATGCTACCGCGCAAGGGCGGCCGTGAACAGGGCTCACCCTGCACCAGAGGCCAACCACCATCAACCGCCATGTTGTTGCCCCCAGCGACTTCGTGCCCCCGCTTCAAAAGGTCAGCTTGTCTCCCGGATTGATGGGGAAAACCTTGGTCGAGGTCTTGCCCAGCGCCTGTATGTATTCCTGCGGTGAACCTTTTAACTGCGGGAAGGTCGCATAGTGAATCGGAATTGCGAATTTCGGCTTCAGATACTGATTCGTCGCATAGGCGGCGTCCTTCGGGTTCATGACGAAGTGCCCGCCGATGGGAATCAGGATCAGGTCCGGCTTGTAGTACTCGCCGATTAACTTCAAGTCGCCGAACAGCGCCGTGTCTCCCATGTGATAGAGCTTGAAGCCGTTCTCGAATTCGATGATGAAGCCTCCCGGCTCTCCCCCAGGGTAGGTTTCGTCTTTGCCGGTATCGGGGTTCTTCCAAACGAATTCGGAACTGTGATTTGCCTGCACCATCGTGATTTTAATGTCGGGTCCCAGTGGCGTTATGGTGCCGCCCTTGTTCATGCGCGGCGCCAGTTCGGGCGGCAACGCGCCCAGCGTCTGCAGGGACTGATCGAGCCCCGCCGGCCCCCAAAGCTGCGCCTTGTTTTTCTTCGCAAGCTCAACCCCATCTCCCAGATGATCGTTGTGGGCGTGTGTGACCAGAATCAGATCCACCTTGCCGAGGGCGTCGAGGTTCTTGTACTGCGGCGGTGTCTTCGGGTTCTGCGTCAGAAAGGGGTCGATGACGATCACTTTACCGCTGACCGTGGTTATCCTCGTCGCCGACTGACCGAGCCAGAGAATTTCGATCTTGCCTGTCTGGGCCTGCAGCGGGGTCGCCGCAGCCATGGCGAGCGTGATTCCTAGGATGAAAGTGGAAATGCAGCGATCAGTTCGGTACACCAAAACCTCCATGCCATAATTTTTGTCCTTCGGTCCCCCGTGCGCGGCATGAGCAAGGCACCGGCGGAAAAACGGATTCCAGCGCGCCGCAATCGCGCTCCTCTGCCACCTGTGCCGTGAGGTTCGAGCGATCAGGGGCAGTCTTTTCCGCGCCGGCTGCTGGGAATGATCTACATCTACTTGAGGGCGTCTACACCCGCCTTGGCGCACTGGCCGTCGTGTTCGACCGTGTCGCCGGAGGAACCAATAGCGCCGACCAGTTTGCCATCCGTGATGATTGGCAGGCCGCCCTCGATCGGCGACGCGCCTTTCAGCGCGAGGACGCGCAGGTTAGCGCCACCCTTCTCCAGTGCGTCGCCGAAAACTTTCGTCGGGCGCTTGTACAGCGCCGCCGAACGCGCTTTGTCGATGGCAAGATCCGCGCTGGCCAGTTGCGTGTTGTCCATCTTCTCGTAATAGACCAAATAGCCGCCGGGGCTGACGATGGCCACCGCCTGCAACCAGCCGTTCTTGCGCGCCTCCGCTACCGCAGCCGCAGCCGCTTTCTTGGCATTTTCCAGACTGATCGTCTGTCCGATAGGCGTGAGATAAAAGCTAGGGCCCGGCGCAGCAGCAGGAGGGGCTTGCGCGAAGGTGCACCCGGCATACAACACCAGCATCAATACGATGAGAGACTTCACGACAGAATGCGTAGTCATGTTGGTTCTCCTCTAGCGTTTTTTAAAAGTGACTATGGGGTCCGACCGGCCCGTGAAAAGCGACCAATTGTACTCCTAGGGCAGGATGCTTTTGCCGCCGTAAAGGGCAGCCGGAACCTCGGTATCCTTTTGCGGTCGGTCGGCATCTGAACCAATAGGGTGGGGGTGCGGTCCCATGCCAGGGTTTAGCCAGTTCGCCGGGGCTAAACGGTCCCTTGCTTCGTGGCAAGGAGCGTTGATTTGCCTGGCTATCCTGTGCCTCAACGCACATCTGGCAAATCGCTTTCACCTGCCCCTCTCCGGTAGCACCACCGTTCAGTCCAATGCGGCCAAGGTCCAACATATGGACCGCGACGCTCATCGCTGGATGCCGCCGGCGCCGGCTGCGTCGATCACCCTGGTAGCGTTTCCCACTACTCTGCTCCTCACCGAGGTCAGAAGTTATCAATCCCTGATTGTTCCTTGCCTCTGCGACCGCCCGCCGCCAACCGCTCTGTGAATAAAAGGCAATAGAAGCCGAGTGCGCGTCCGAGCCTTCCGCCGTTGTGAACATGGTCAGGAAGGCGCGCCAGCACAGCTATTCCGGCGTCCCAAGTGTGGCGTTCACGCCTAGTTCAAGGTTGGAGGAAAATCATGGATAAGCAGGCTATACAAACCCGATCAGTTGCTGTGTTGGCCATTCTCGTTTGCTCTCTCGCTTTGGCAACCACCCCCCTGGCGGCGCAAAGCCCGGACGCAAACGGTCAGTCGGCGGTGATAATCGCGCACCTGCCTTTGCCGGGACCTTCCGCGAGCCAGATGCTGCTTCAAAGGCAAAACGGCAAGTTGGCCCTCTATGTTGACCAGGGCGACAGGCAGGGAGTGGCGGTGGTGGACATCTCGTCCCCAGGCCATCCCAAGGTGATTAACCGTGCAGTCTGGCCGGGTCGCACAGCCGATGGCCAGGTGCAGATTATAGGCTCCGGACTGGCCATCTCAGAACAGGCCGAGGGCGCACTCAGCCGGCGACCGGCATCGCAGACCCTCAATATTCTGGACATAACCGACCCGCAACACCCGCAGGTGCTGCAGACGTTCACCGGTGTGACCAGCGTTTTGCCGGACGCCAGTCGCAACCTGATCTTCATCGCCAACGGTGATGGACTTTGGATCGTGCGGCATAGAGTAGGAGAGGGAGCTTACGCTCTGCGGCACCTCTGCACCTCTGAGGCAGCGCTCACTCCTGAGCCGGATTGTTACTAGTTAACGGGGCTCCAGCTCAGAGTCGATGCGGAAAAACTGACGCCGAAAGGAGGACCGACAATGAGCCGATGGAGGTCAGTTGTCTTGCTGGTCGCTGTCAGCTTCGCGGCGGGCGCATTCGCGTCGCGAAATCACGGCCAGAAGAATGCCGGCAGCCCTCAACTCAAGGTGAACCGCAAAGATTCGGCCTTCGTTGCCGGGTTCGATGACGGTTATCGCCGGGGTGCGAATGACTCCCAGGCCCTGGCCAACTATAACGATCAGGGCACCGCTTCCTACCAGGATGCGACCGACGGATACACCGCGCAGTACGGCGAAAAAGCTCTGTACCAGCAGCGGTACCGGTTGGGATACATCGCCGGCTATAAGTCCGGCTGGGATTACAACGCGGGTATGTACAACCCTATCGGAGCTGGAAGCTGGTGAAACGGCGTCCGGCTATACGGCGAGTGAGAGCGGCAACGAAGCACGAACGGGTGGAGATTGGAGGTCGCCTTCCATGAAACCGCTGTCGATCGGACTGCTTGTGTTCTCCGCGGCGGCTTGGGCGCAGAACAGCATCCCGGCTGGTACTGTGCTGCCTGGCCGCCTGACTGCTTCGCTGGATTCGCGGAAACTTAGACCCGGGCAAGTGATCGCTGCCAGGATCATGCAGGATGTTCCTTTGCCGTCCGGAAGGATTCCAGCCGGCACGAGGATCGTCGGCCATATCCTCAGCGTGACTCCGGTGCAGACAGGAAACGGCGCCGAAGTTGCCTTGCGATTCGACACGCTGCGCTTTTGCCATCGGGAAATCCCGATTACAACAATTCTGCGCGCATGGGCCTCGATGACCGATGTAGAAGACGCGCAGATTCCCAGCACGGGCACCGACCGCGGGACCACCTTTGACTGGATGACAACCAACCAGATCGGTGGAGAAGTCGTGTATGGCCAGGGTGGTCCGGTCACCAACGGCTCCCGTTTCGTTGGCCACGCTGCACCAGGGGGCGTGCTCGTCCATCTCACCGACGAACCTGGGAGCAAGTGTTGGGAGAATACAGAAAACAACGGCAGGCTCCAGGCACTCTGGCTTTTTGCTTCCGATGCCTGTGGTCTCTACGGCTTTCGCGACCTGGAGATCGCTCATGCCGGACGCACAACTCCAGTTGGACAAATCACGCTGGCGTCCAAACAGGGGCCGCTCCACATCCAGGGTGGCAGCGGCCTGCTGCTGCGCGTGATTGCGCAGTAGCGCAACCTTGCGAGGTGTTTATGATGTTTCTTTATCGAAGGTGCTTGCTGGCCGGAACCCTCGGATTGTTGGTTTCAGTCGCTCTGCTTGCGCAGGGACAGCAGGCTAAGCCATCCCAGAAATCCGGCACCACCATCGGCCCGGCGGTGCAAGAGGGTTCTCCGGCCTATCAGGTGGGATACCATCGGGGCGTCAGAGACAGGAGTGCCGGCAGGGAGCCCAGCGACGGCGATTCGAACTGGAAGGACAACCCAGACGGTCAAGCCTACAGTAGCGGCTATCATGCCGGCTATTGTCGCGACGAGAAGAACAGAACCGGATACTACAACGGCGTCTATGGCTACGGACCGCCCGTGATCCGCAACGGCTACTACGGTTACAACGCCCCCGAGCCTTACTGCGAGAATGACGGGAAGGTCGCCCCACAAAGCCGCGGTAATCCTCAGGCGCCGCAAAACCGGGTGGAGTACGCCGGAGGCGGCTCGTAATAAGCGCACCCAGGATTTTCAGTGCGCCTTGATGGCATTGGCGCCGGCGGTGGCGCATTGCCCGTCCTCGTTGCTCTGGCCGCCGGAGAGCCCGATGGCGCCCACCAGCTTGCCATCTAGCTCCAGCGGCACTCCGCCCTCGACCGGCACGGCGCCGCGCAGTGCAAACACACGGAGTCCGGCGCCGCCGCCGGCGATCGCATCCTGTAGCGCCTTGGTCGGACGTTTGAACAGCGCCGCCGAACGCGCCTTGTCGATACACACGTCCGCGCTGGCTAGTTGCACGTTGTCCATCTTCTCGTAATAAACCAGCGTCCCGTGGGGATCGACCACGGCCACCGCCATGAGCCAGTTGTTCTTGCGGGCTTCGGCCAGTGCCGCCCCTGCTGCCTTCTTGGCGGTTTCAACGTTCACCGGCGGGCCAATCGGGGTGAAGGCATCCATCGCGCTTCTCCTCTACCTTTGAAAGGCGACCATTCTACTCCTGCCTGCAGCGTAAAATAGGGACATGCGTCGGGTCTACCTGGACAACAATGCGACTACTCCCGTGCTGCCGGAAGTGCTGGAGGCCATGCGTCCGTACTTTGCCGAGAGCTTCGGCAATGCATCGTCGATCCACCATTTCGGGCAGCAGGCACGGGCGGCGGTCGAGCGGGCGCGGGAGTCCGTCGCGGAACTGGTCAACGCGCGGCCGGCGGAGATCGTTTTCACCAGCGGCGGCACCGAAGGCGACAACCTCGCCATTTTCGGCATGGTGCATCCTGGAGATCACGTCATTACTTCCACCATCGAGCACCACGCGGTGCTGAATTCCGCCAAGCGTCTCGCCGAACGCGGATGCGAAGTCACGTTTGTGCCCGTCAACCCCCGAGGTGTAATCGATCCGGAAGATGTGAAGCGCGCTGTGCGTCCGGGCACGCGGCTGATCACCATCATGATTGCCAACAACGAAACCGGTGTGCTCCAACCGGTCGAAGAGATCGGGCGCATCGCCGCTGAAGCCGACGTTTACTTCCACACCGACGCGGTTCAGGCGGCGGGCAAGGTGAAGATAGACGTCAAGAAGATCGGCTGCGACCTGCTCTCCATTTCCGGCCACAAGATGCACGCGCCCCAGGGCACGGGCGCGCTCTATGTCCGGCGCGGGACGCTGCTCGATCCGCTGTTTGTTGGCGGAAGCCACGAGCGCTCGCGCCGCGCCGGCACCGAGAACCTGCCCGGAATCGTCGGTCTCGGCAAAGCAGCCGAGATCGCGCGCGAGTCGCTGCTGCACGGAGATGACGCCAGGTTCGCGGCGCTGCGCAATCGCTTCGAGGCCATGATCCTGGAGAAGATCGACGCCGTCGGAATCAACGGCGCAGGCGCGCCGCGGGTGCCGACGACTACGAATCTGTGCTTCGATTACATCGAAGGCGAAGCCCTGGTGATCGCCCTCGACCTCAAGGGCCTGGCCGTCTCAACCGGCGCCGCCTGCTCCTCCGGCGCTCTCGAGCCTTCGCACGTACTGTTGGCGATGGGCCTCGCCCCCGAGCGCGCCCGCGCCAGCCTGCGCTTCAGCCTGGGCAAGCAGAACACCGCCGAGGAAGTGGAATACGCGCTTTCGATCCTGCCGGAAACGGTGGCGCGGCTGCGTGAGTTGTCGCCGCTGTATCAAAAGAGCGTGGTTAGCTCTTAACCTCCAGCCTGTAGAGAGCTGGCTTGCTACGTCTCCCTTTTATCTCGCGCCTATAATGGACCCAAGGCCGGGGGAGGCCTCCCGGGACCTGGTAAAGCCAAGAGCTAATGGCCACTGACACGATCGCCGTTGCCATGTCGGGCGGGGTGGATTCTTCCACCGTCGCGGCAATGTTGTGTGCCCGGGGACACCGCGTCATCGGCCTAACAATGCAGCTCTGGAACCAGCGGCGGCTGGCCGGGCATCCGGGTATGCCCGGAGTTGCGCACGGGCGCTGCTGCTCGCTCGATGATGTCTATGACGCGCGCCGCGCGGCCGAGCACCTTGGCATTCCGTATTACCTCGTCAATTATGAGCAGCGTTTCGAGCAGGAGGTTGTGCGGCCGTTTGTCGCCGACTATCTCACCGGACGCACGCCCATCCCGTGCAGCCTGTGCAACAACGCCATCAAGTTCGACCAGTTCCTGGTGACCGCGCGGCAGATCGGCGCCGAACGCCTGGCCACCGGTCACTACGCCCGGGTTGAATTCGACGAGCAGCGCGGACGCTGGCTGCTCAAGCGACCCGCCGACTTCGCCAAGGACCAGACGTACTTTCTCTTCGGCCTCACGCAGGAGCAGCTTAGCCGCACGCTGTTTCCGCTGGGAGAGTTGCTAAAGTCGGAAGTGCGCAAGCTGGCGCGGCAGCATGGCCTCGCGCTCGCCGAAAAGCCCGACTCGCAGGAGATCTGCTTCGTTCCCACCGGCGACTACAAGGCGTTCCTCGATGCCTACGCCGCCGAGCAGGGCGAGAGCTTGCCGGACACCGCCGGCGAACTGGTCACTACCGATGGCGAGGTAATCGGCTGGCACAACGGCATTCATAACTTCACTGTCGGACAGCGCAAGGGGCTTGGTGTGGCAACCGGCTCGCCTCTTTATGTGCTCGAGATTCGCGGCGATTCGCGCCAGGTCGTAGTCGGCGCTAACGACGAACTCTACTCGCATACGCTACGCGCCCGCGGCGTGAACTGGATCGCCGTCGACGCCCTGCCCGAGCCCACGTGCGTCTCCATCAAGATCCGCAATCGCCATGAGCCGGCGCCGGCGGTCATCGAGAGTTCCGCCACCAACGAAATCGTTGCGACCTTCGACCAGCCACAGCGCGCCATTACTCCCGGCCAGGCTGCCGTGTTCTACAAAGGCGACATCGTCGTGGGCGGAGGCTGGATCATCTAGCACGCTCCTTTCGCGCAGCGTAATCCCATTCCGGTGCTGTCTCCGAATCGGAAAACGGGATTGTCGGTCCTCGCCCGCCACGGGAGGCCTCAATTCTGCCGGGCGCCTGTTTTCATTTGGCGATCACCTGTGCCATGCTGTGGGAGTGGATCACCTGCTGGGCACAGTGACGCTCATCGCCGCCGGCGCCGGGGTTCTTCTTCTGCTGCGGCGTCTTTCACGGCCGGTGGAGGCGGCTATGCTCGAAACTCCGGCCATCCAGACGCTGCCCGTCGCGGCGGCGGCCGAGCCAGAAGGCGGACCGCGCCTGCGCATCCGCAATCATTATTTCCGCTCCTTCGACACAGAGACGGGCCCGCCCGACCCGGACTGCTTCTACGACGAGCTGTTTCTCGATGTCACCCAGCCTGACTCAGGTGATTCCTGGACCGTTTCCTTTTACGTGGGCACTCCCAGCGGTATCGCCCAGGTGATGCGGGAAGAGAGCTGGGACTATATGTTCAGCATCGACCTGCTCATTGTCCGGCGCTTCGATCGTGACCTCATCCTACGTGAGCTGCTCGAACGCGTATTTGAGCAATATGAGGTCGCGCCCGAGGCGCCGCGCGATCCGCACCTGGGATAATTGGAGATCCCGCGCTTACTTCGCGGCCCTCTTTTCGAGCGGATGAGATGAATCGAGGTCCAGGTTCAGCTCCAGGACGTTGACTCTGGGCTCACCCAGGAAGCCGAGCTGCCTGCTTTCCGTGTGCTTCGCGATCAGACGACGGAGTTCGTCCTGGCCCATGCCGCGTTCGCGCGCCACTCGCGGTACCTGGAAATCAGCGGCGGCAGGCGAAATGTCGGGATCAAGCCCGGAAGCGGAAGTCGTGACCATATCGATCGGCACCGGTTGGCCGGGCTGTTCAGCCTGCAGGGCCGCAACATCCTGTTTCACACGGTCGATGAGCTTCTGATTCGTAGGCCCCAGATTCGAACCGCCAGAGTTGGCAGCATCGTAGCCGTTATTGCCTGCTGCCGAGGGGCGCGGGTGGAAGTATGCAGCGCCCGTGAAAGGTTGTCCGATGATGCGCGAGCCGATGACCTTGCCGTCGCGCACGATGAGCTGGCCATTGGCTTGTTTCGGAAAGATTGCTTTCGCGATGCCGGTCACGACCAGCGGGTAGATAATGCCCAGCAGAATCGTGGTCGCGATGGTCATCAAAACTGCGGTGATGAGATTCTTTCTCATTGCGTACTCCCGTTATGCGAGCCCGACGCGCGTGATCAGCAGATCGATGAGCTTGATCCCGATGAAGGGCACGATGATGCCGCCCACACCGTAGATCCACAGATTGCGCCGCAGCAGCGCCGCCGCTCCCATGGCGCGGTACTTCACTCCTCGCAGGGCCAGCGGAATGAGCGCGATGATGATCACTGCGTTGAAAATCACGGCCGAAAGGATCGCCGAGGCCGGCGTCTGCAGATGCATGATGTTAAGCGCGTTCAGCACTGGGAAAGTGCCAGCGAACATGGCGGGAATGATGGCGAAGTATTTCGCCACATCGTTGGCGATGGAGAACGTGGTGAGCGAGCCGCGCGTCATCAGCAGCTGCTTGCCGATCTCCACCACTTCGATCAGCTTGGTGGGGTTGGAGTCCAGGTCCACCATGTTGCCGGCTTCCTTGGCGGCCTGGGTGCCGGTGTTCATAGCGACACCCACGTCGGCCTGCGCTAGGGCGGGCGCGTCGTTGGTGCCGTCGCCGGTCATCGCCACCAGCTTGCCGGCGGCCTGCTCGCGCTTGATCAGGTCCATCTTGTCTTTGGGCGTGGCCTGCGCCAGGAAGTCATCCACCCCGGCCTCGCGCGCAATGGCAGCCGCGGTCAAGGGATTGTCGCCGGTGATCATCACGGTGCGGATTCCCATGGCACGGAGCTGGTCGAAGCGCTCCTTGATTCCACCCTTGACGATGTCTTTGAGCTCGATCACACCCAGCGCCCCGCGCCGCTTCTCCGCCACCACCAGCGGCGTGCTGCCGGCGCTGGCGATGCGGTCCACGAGGGTCTGGACCTCCCTGGGCACCTCGCTTCCATTCTGCCGGACGTAGTTGGCGATGGCATCGGCGGCGCCTTTGCGGATCTCGAAGCCGTTCAGGTTCACGCCCGACATGCGGGTCTGGGCCGTGAAGGGCACGAACTCCGCCTGGTGCGACGCGAGTTCCCTGCCGCGAATGCCGTACTTCTCTTTGGCCAGCACGACGATGGAGCGGCCCTCAGGAGTCTCATCCGCCAGCGAGGAAAGCTGAGCCGCATCGGCGAGCTCGCGTTCGGTCACACCCGGCGCGGGGATGAACTGCGAAGCCTGACGATTCCCCAGCGTGATCGTACCGGTCTTGTCCAGCAACAGCGTGTTGACGTCCCCGGCCGCTTCCACCGCCCGTCCAGACATGGCCAGCACGTTGTGTTGAATCAGGCGGTCCATTCCGGCGATGCCGATTGCGGAGAGCAGGCCGCCAATCGTAGTAGGGATCAGGCAGACCAGCAGCGAGACCAGCACGAACACCGTCTGCGGAGAGCCGGAGTAAATGGCGAAGGGCTGCAGGGTCACCACCGCCAGCAGGAAGATGATGGTCAAACCGGCGAGCAGAATGTTCAGCGCGATTTCATTCGGCGTTTTCTGGCGCTCGGCGCCTTCGACCAAGGCGATCATGCGGTCGAGGAAGGTTTCGCCGGGGTTCGACGTAATCTTCACTTTTATCTGATCGGAAAGAACGCGCGTGCCGCCGGTGACGGCTGAGCGATCGCCGCCAGCTTCGCGGATCACGGGCGCGGACTCGCCGGTGATCGCCGATTCATCCACCGAAGCCACACCTTCGATAATCTCACCGTCTGAGGGAATGAAGTTTCCTGCAGAAACCATCACCATATCGCCGGCGCGGAGCTTCGAGCTCGGCACCGGCTCGATCTTGCCGTCGCTCATAATCCGATGGGCAACGGTTTCCGCGCGTGCTTTGCGCAGGGTATCGGCCTGGGCCTTGCCACGGCCTTCAGCCATGGCCTCGGCGAAGTTGGCGAATAGCACCGTGAACCACAGCCAGAGAGTGATCTGGAGATTAAATTTGAATGCCGTGCCGCCGCGGAACAGCAGCACGGTGGTGATCACGCTGCCGATTTCCACCACAAACATGACGGGATTGCCCATCATTTTGCGGGGATCGAGCTTGAGAACCGAGTCCCAGATCGCGCGCCGCACGATCTTCCATTCCCAAACAGCTTTCTGCTTTGCCATAAACTCCTCTAGGAGGCGACGGTGGCTTTAGCGCGCCCACTCAGCCACCAGCGCCGCACTGCGACGAACGACCACACCAACTCGACCAACCCGAAGGGCCAGGCACCCTGGAGAAATCCGTAGGCCGAAGCCAGAAGGCACGCCCCCGCAAATGCCAAGATGAGCCAGCGGCCGCGGTCCTCGAAGGCGTAGAAAATCAGCATCAGGCTCACTGCAACCAGGCCGAAGATTGACAGTGGAGTCACAGACGCCCCTTACGCGAAGGTTTTTCCCACTCCCATCAGCAGGTGCTCCAAAATCGGCCCCAGGCTCAGCGCCGGGAAGAACGTGAGCGCGCCCACGATCAGGATCACGCCGACCAGCAGCACCGTAAACAGCGGTGTGGTCACCGGGAACGTGCCGACCGAGGGCGGTGCCGCCTTCTTGCGCACCAGGTTGCCGGCCAGCGCCAGCATGGGGATTTTCATCCAGAAGCGGCCCAGCAACATCGTCAAACCGATGGTGACGTTGTACCAGAGCGTGTTGCCGTTGAGCCCGCCGAACGCCGAACCATTGTTGGCCGCGCCCTCGGTGTAGGCATACAGGATCTCGGTGAATCCATGCGGCCCGGGATTCGCAATGCTCGAGGTGCCAAATGGCTTCAGCACAGACACGCTGGTGAAAGCCAGGATTATCAGCGGGAAGATCAGCGCCACCAGCATGGCCATCTTGACATCGTAGGCTTCTACTTTCTTGCCCATATACTCCGGTGTGCGACCGACCATGAGTCCGGCGATAAACACGGCCAGGATGACAAAGATCAGCATGCCATACATTCCGGAGCCGACTCCGCCGAACACCACCTCACTCAGCATCATGTTGGCCAGCGGAATCATACCCCCCAGCGGGGTGTAGGAGTCGTGGGTGCTGTTCACAGCACCGCAACTGGTATCGGTCGTCACGGTGGCCCACAGAGCGGAGTTGGCAATGCCGAAGCGGACCTCTTTGCCCTCCATGTTGCCACCGGGCTGGGAGGTGCTGACTCGCTGATCGGCGCCCGCCAGCAACGGATTACCGCGCGACTCCGCCCAATAGGCGGGGATCACCCCGGCCAGAAAGAGAACGGCCATCGCCGCCCACACCGCCCAACCGTGCCGCTGCGATCCGGTCATGCGTCCCAGCGTGTAAGTCAGGCCGGCCCCAATCGCAAAAATGGCCGCCATCTCGATGAGATTGGTGAGGGGCGTGGGGTTCTCATAGGGATGAGCGCCGTTCGCATTGAAGAAACCACCGCCATTGGTCCCCAGGTTCTTAATGATCTCCTGCGAGGCGACCGGGCCTTGCGCGATGGTCTGCTCCGCGATGGTGTCCATCAGCTGCTTGCCGTCGGGCCCCAGAACGGGCTTGCCGTTTGCATCGACCTTGGGAACCTGTTGCGGTTCGATCAGCTTCACCGTGTCATAAGACTTCAGGTTCTGCGGAACGCCCTGCCACACCAGCGCCAACGCGCCGATGATCGAGATGGGCAGCAGGACCCACAGACAGCCGCGTACCAGGTCCACCCAGAAGTTGCCGATCGTTTTCATCTCGCGCCGCGCAATGCCCCGGATGAAGGCGATAGCGAGCGCGATCCCCGTAGCTGCAGAAACGAAGTTGTGGTACGCCAGCCCGCCCATTTGCGTAAAGTAGCTCATGGTGGTTTCCGGCGTGTAGGCCTGCCAGTTCGTATTGGTAGTGAACGAGGCGGCGGTGTTGAACGACAGGTCGGTGGCCACTTTGCCGAGCTTTTGCGGATTAAACGGCAACACGCCCTGAACGCGCTGCAGTAGATACAGCAGCAGCATCGAGACTCCGCTGAACAGCAGCACCGAAACCGCGTATTCCTTCCAATCCATTTCCCGGTCTTCATCCACGCCCGTCGTGCGGTAGAGCAGTCGCTCGATCGGCCGCAACACCGGATCCAGGAACGTCCGCTCGCGGTTGAACACGCGCGTCATGAACATACCCAGCGGCTTGGTGACAGCGAGGGTCAGCAGGAGAAAGACGGCGATTTGAAGCCATCCGTTGGTGGTCATCTCAGAACTTCTCCGGACGCAACAGCGCGTAGAGCAGGTACACCAGGGTGAGGGCGCTGACGATAAGCATGATCAGGGATTCCAAATGCATGGCTGAATATCCTTAAGCTTTTATGGAGTCACTTGATATGGTCGCAGAAGTGGACGTAGGCAATCGATACCAGAAAAAACGCGATCGTAATCGCCACGAAAATCAGGTCTTGCATGCTCAATCTCCAGTCAACGATTCGTCCCGATTGATTACATCGGGACTCCCATAAAACCGGGGTAAAGAGTTCATAAAAAAGTCGTAAACGCCGTTACTCGAGAACCCGAGGCTAGCATGCGCCTCCCCTTCGTTCCCGCCGCCAGACTCAGCCCGACGGCATGCGGCCGAATCTTTACGAACTATTTATAAACCTTTTACTCCGGTTTTATGAGAGGCGGTATCGAATAACTTTATGGTTTCTCGCTATGCCGGAATGGAACGGGGACGGCGAGGAGGATGGGCGTGACTGCTACCCTGATCTTCGGACTTCTTTGCGTTGCCGGCCTGGCTTTTATGGTTCGGTTCCTGACGTCACTGCTCAGAGAGGGCACAAGAAGATCTCGCTCTCAGATCATTTACTCGACACTGCCTCATCGAGGAATCCGGCACAATTCTTCTGGACTAGTGACGATGGCGGGAGGCACTTTCCCGCGTCATCGAGATGACCGCCCTCAATTTGAGACCATCACCGGCGGACGTGTGCCGACTTCGCGAAGAGCGGGATGAGACCACAGACAAACAGATGACAACCATCTTGGGCTTCCTGGCGCTGACCCTTCTGCTGTTAAGGCGGGTCTGGCGCGCCAGGTAACCGAACCGGCAAAGATTCCGCCAGCTCCCAGCCATCACCAGCGC
>Ga0187769_10001057_pt1 | contig 15345 bp, 14 predicted proteins | sample 0116_SJ02_MP02_1_FD_133140 | JGI IMG/M metagenome (GOLD analysis project Ga0187769, IMG submission 133140) | Tropical peat soil microbial communities from peatlands in Department of Meta, Colombia - 0116_SJ02_MP02_10_MG | ecosystem: Environmental > Terrestrial > Soil > Wetlands > Peat | place... | reverse complement strand
GTTTCCGTAACCCAATCGTCGTAATCTGCCGCCCTCATTTCATGTGGGTAGCCGTCCTTAAGGGGCCAGCCGATTCCGTAAATGAAGATTCCAGGGTAGTCTTGTAGAATTCTTGTCTCCCGTTGTTTGCGCGGTAGATTTGGGTACTTGTCAAGGATATCCTCAGCGTGTAGAAACGTGAGTTTCTCGGGGAGGTCTGGATACTTGTCCGTCTTCAGTTGGGGATAGAGCTTCTGGACGTGTTTCTCAGCGCCTTTGATGACTCTCCAGATCTTCTCCACGGTTTCGGTCAAGTACTTGAGATTCCGCTCCTTCTCAGTTATCACTTTTTCCCAGTCCCACTGGTCCACGTATGCGCTGTGGTCGTGGTCGAGAAAGTAGTCCTTGCGCACGGCGCGCATGTCGGTACACAAACCTTCTCCAGGCTTCATTCCAAACTCTTTCAGGGCCATGCGTTTCCACTTGGTAGCAGCTTGGACTATTTGAGCGTTAACAGGGTGTTTGTCATAATCGTTTGAAATGTGGAACTGGATCGGCGTGCGGGACCCATCGCGGTCTAAGAGGTCGTTGATGCCGCTTTCCACGTCCACGATAAGAGGAACCTGAACCATGATCAGATTAAGCTCTTTGCACAGGTTTTCCTCAATGTAGGTCTTTATGGCAAAGATCGCTTTCTGCGTATCTTTCGGGTTCAAAATGGAGTGATAGTCCTTCGGCAAAATCTTCTCCAACTCCTCGTATGTGCCGATGCCCGGACCAGCTAAATCCGCTTTTTTGTCCGACATGATAATCACGCACTGCATCGGATATCCAAAACCGCAATATAAATTTTCAGTAAGAGCACCTGTTTATCTACTATTAGCATTCAATAATGATGACAACTAAGCGCTCTGGTAACATCTCAGTTGCGGCGAGAAGTCAAATCCCCTCATTGACGTCATCAATGTCATCAACGCCATCTTCAGCGCGTACTCATACTGCCTTTTTCATCTCTGCTATCGCATCTTTAATTATTGAAGCAGATTTTTCAAAGGCCTTCTTTGCTTCCGCATCTAGCTTAAGCTCCAGAATTCTTTCAACCCCATTCTTTCCGAGGACGCACGGAACGCCAATCGAAAGATCCGAAAACCCGTATTCGCCCTGCAAAAAAGTGGAAACACTCATCACTCTGTTTCTGCCTCTCAAAACAGCATCAGCCATTATCGCAATGACAGCAGCAGGAGCGTAAACCGTAGACCCTTTAAGCTTTATCACGTCTGAACCTGAAGCCCGGGTTGAGTCCACCACCTTTTCGACCTGCTCCTCGTCAAGTAAGGTTGTTATCGGTATTCCTGAAACGGAAGCGAAGTTGACGAGGGGGACCATTGAGTCCCCGTGTTCCCCAATCACCAAAGCGCGAATGTCCTCCCGTGAAACGCCCAGTTCCGATGCGATGTAGGACCTGAACCGGAGAGTGTCAAGAATGTTTCCCATTCCGAAAACACGGTTTCTTCTAAACCCTGACTCATCATAGGCAACGTAGGTCATCACATCTACAGGATTACTGACCATCATCAACATGCATTCAGGAGCATACTTGACAACCTCTTTCACGATCGATTTGACTATTTTCGCGTTCTTGCTCAAGAGGTCAATTCGACTCATCCCAGGCTGCCTCGCCAAACCAGCAGTCACGATGACGAGCTCTGAACCTTTCATTTCGCTGAAATCACTGGTGCCTTCAATCTTCCCGTCAAACTCGATCGCAGGGGCCGCCTGCATCATATCCAAAGCCTCGCCCCGAGCCAAATTCTCAGCGATGTCTATCAGAACAACGTCGCTGATTCTGCGTCCCAAAATGTTAAAGGCAGCAGAACTTCCAACTTTTCCAGCGCCTATTATCGTGATCATATCATAGAAGTGACAAGCTGGCTTCACATAAACCTAACTAGAAATGGTCCAAAATAGAACCAAGAAAGCTTAATTAATCAAAATATTTCTTTAGTCACTGCGGCGCCTACGCCATGATAGCCCTGGTAGTATAGTCCGGTCACATTGATGAAAACAGCATCAATGTCGGAGTAGTATATGCGGCTGTCGCCCGCAGGACCCGGGTCCAAATCCCGGCCAGGGCGCCACTTCTATAAGAGACTTCCTTTGTAATTGACTGAGGCTGGCAGCCGAGGCATCGGTTGTTTGTGTAAAGAGTGCAGCGGCTGCAATCTGTTTCGGTTTCGCATGGGATAGTCTCCTTTTTTTCCCATAAACTTCGTCAATGCACAACTGCAACTTCTAAACACGCATGGTGAAAAACATACATCAAAGAACTGAGAGAAGAAAACGCTGAAAGCAGATGCCTGAAAAGATAGCATAATTCTTATTCGTTTTGTTGAGAAAAGTTGTAATTACATGAATAAGATGTAAGTGTTAAGTGATTTTTGGTAAACGGCTAATCGTTCGTGCTCTCCTTTGTTTCCTGCTTGCCGACTAACTGCTTGAGCTTCTTCTCCATTTTCAGCTCGTACTCGTGTTCCTTCACAGGCCGAGGCAGGCCTTTTTTCTTGAAAAGTGAGTTTGGAGGAACGATCCGTTTCTCTCCTACCCTCACGTTGATTTTTTTGCCGTAAACTTCATCTTCAAATGGCTCCAAGGCTTCCACGACCCAGTTGCCACGACTTTCTGATAACACAGCGACCTTGTGCTTTCCTTTGTAGTAGCGAACTTCTCTGCTCATGACATCTCACGCTAAAATTTCTGACGCGAGGATCTTATAAAATAGACGTTCTATAATAGCCTACAGGTCCAGAAAACATATGAACACCTTCAGACCATGTTCTGGATCGAAAAGGGTTGACGTTTTCTCAAGTACGGAATGAAAAAAAGTATTCAGATAATTGGCTACATGATGTTCTCAAAAGCACTGGTGTAGGTCAGGATGAGGTCCCAACGATCACTGCCAAATCCTCGCGAAGCGGTCTGTGCGTAGTCTGCAAAGGTTCAAGACTCTTGTGCGGCAAGACACGATGTCCGATAATTGTGAAGGTCAACTACTACCTGAGAAGTGTGCCTTTGATGAGTAGCGAAGACATCGCAGGCGCTTCACCACCAAGTGTCTTCATCGGCAGAATGGGCTATCCTAACGTTTATGCAGGACCACTGGTGCCGCCCGTGCAAGATGACACGAGTATTTATGACTTGCCGGAACTCTGGTTTGGAAAATCAATAGATGAAATCGTGGCTTTTCGGTCGATGCTCATTCGAGGCAAACAGAGAGTGCATGTTCAGAAATTCGTTGAAGCAGGAAAAATAATTCAGAAAACCCGCGAACTGGCCCTAGCAATTAAGCCAGTGGATGTTGAATTGATCTTGACCAAGAAGCCTCATGGTTCCATATTCTTGAGCGACGAAGTCCAACCTTTTGGGCCGTCGGCTCCTATCAGAGACTTGAACGTTGGCAACACAAGATGGGACCAGCACGTGGAAAAAGCGTACTCAGACACCGACCTCAAGGCTGTCCAAGCAGTGCTTGAACTCTACGGCAATGGTGTGTTTGAAACGAAAATTCAGAGGGCCTTCAGCGTAGGAGCCTTCGGCATCGAGAAGAACCGGCGATTCGTGCCAACACGCTGGAGCATAACGGCTGTGGATGACATTATTTCGAAAAACCTCATGAGCCAAGTCAGAGAATTGCCTGAGATCAGCGAGTACCGCGTTTACGAATCTCACTACCTTGACAACGTCTTCGAAGTCCTCATGATACCGCGGGAATGGTGTTATGAAGCGATCGAAGCGTGGTACCCTGGCACCGTTTGGAACCCAGATGGTGAACACGTTGTTATGTTCGGTGATTCGGAAGGCCACGATGGTAGAACCTCCTATGCAGAGATAGGTGGATGTTACTACGCCGCACGGTTGGCAGTCTGCGAGCTACTGGTGAAGGAAAGAAGGCAAGCATCGGTTATCGTTCTGCGGGAAGCTCACCCTGGCTATATCATGCCGGTTGGAGTATGGCAGGTCAGAGAAAATGTGAGACATGCTATGGGCCAAAAGCCGTTAACCTTCAACACATTAAACGAGGCGCTGGAAGCGATTGCAGGCAAGTTCAAGATCCCTCTTCAGAGTTGGATAAGACAGAGCCAACTCATTCGCAACGCCTTGTTCCAAAAACGAATAACAGACTTTCTACGCAAACCCAAGCCTGACTGACACGGAAGACGACGCGCTTTTCTCGGCCGAAGCCTGTTCCAGCTAGCCTGCTGAGTTTGTTGTTTCATCTTCTAACTCTGTCTAACTCTGCTCAGGGCCCAAGTTGACACGCCCTTCCTGATCTCTTCTTCGTCCATGAACTTTGACCCGCTCGCAACTTTTTCCGCCTTAGCCTGTTTGTCGTAATCTTCAACTCGCTTGTTCGTTGCGGTGACCAGCTTCTCAAGCCAGTGCAGCTTTTCCTCCACCCTGTCACGAGTTGTCACAAGCTTTATTGCACTTCCCACAATTAGCACTTTCCTGTCCCAAAAGTCTAAGCTAGACCACAACTCTTGTTCAAACAACGTGTGCCAAACGTAGGAAGGATCGGAATCCAATGGCAAAGTTATAATGTAGGCTGTTGGGTGGAACGGATCCTTCTGTATGTCAACGTGCATAGGGTCCACCGGATGTTTGATATTCACTTTTTCTGCTATTTTCGCCAACTCTGACCCCACGTTAGACTAAGCTAGTCTCAAAAAGTTAAAGCTTGCGTCCCGATAAGAAGATGGATCCACGAAAATACTATTGAAATCAATTCTTGATTTCAGAGGACACATGATTCTGAGTTTCTCGAATGTTACGAGGTCTGAAGCAAATGCTATCTTTGAGAAGTTCCCGTCATTTTCTTGTATTTTTCCATAGAAGAAGTCACTATTACACATGCGTCTTTGACGTTCTTCCATTCTTTGAAATTTGCCCATTTGATCGGCTCTAGCCTCTTGTATGTTTCAAAGAACTCTTGAATCTCTCTGAGTCTTTGCGGATGCACGTCTGGAATGTCGCGGTAACCATCGAATCTTGCGTCGTTGACTGGGACAGAGAGAATCTTTGGGTCTTCCCCTTTTTCGTCTTCAACGATCAATGCTCCTATCGTTCTCACTTTGACTATGCAACCAACCTCAAGCGATTCATAGCTCATAACCATTATGTCGAGCGGATCATCATCCTCAGCCAAAGTCTGCGGCACAAAACCGTACTCCACTGGAAAAACCACTGATGAAGGTATCACTCTGTCCAAAACAAATGCCTCCCACTCGGAGCGGAACTCGTACTTGTCTCTTGACCCGCTTGAAACTTCAATCACGACATTTAAAAGCGTCGGAGGCTTGTCACCTGCTGGAATATCCTTCCAGAGATTCATCACGATCAGCGGTTATGACAAGAGTCACACCGACTAATCTGTTTTTCCTGAGAACGGCCTACGCTCATTGAAAAGTCGACCTTTTTATCATTTCTGCTCTGACAAAATCGACTTCATTCACGATGAATCCAGTGGCCGGCGAAGAGGGATTGGAATTATCTTGGAATGTTGCCAATTTAGGTTTCCTTGAAAAACTCGGCCAACTTTTTTGTCTCAACTCGAGAAAGTACCTCGGCGCATTTTCTTGGATCTAGGTGCCTAAACTCTAGGCCAAGAGTCGTGAGGATCCTTTGAACGTCTTTTGCGATGCTCGGTGCTACGAGTATTCCTCGCACGGCACGGTCTGCCCTCGTTCTTATCGCTTCAATGTATCTTGCAAGTTGGAAGGCTGCGGCTTTCCCAGCTGTTTTGCGCTTGATTTCGACGACTACAAGCTTTCCATCCTTGTCCATGCCATAAACATCCACGAAGCCTGGTTCAACCTTCTTTTCATACGTTATAGGTCTGAAGCCTTCCTCTAGCAGGTCAGGTTTGAGCAAAATGGCCTTTTGCATGTCCTCTTCACTTGCGTAGAGCGAAAACTCTCCCGAATCGACCAAAGCAAGCGAGGCAACGAGCTGAATCGCGTCAAAGAAGACCATAACTGTCTCAACAGGCTTCTGCCTCAGGGCACGAATCTCCAAGACCTCGCCCTTGACATGTACGTTGAGGACCACATCCCCACCAGGCATCCAGTTAACCGGTTCGTAACCCATGGAACGATGAACGAGAAGCGAACCGTCTGCCTTCACGATAAGTATGCGTTCTCCAGGGCCGAGCTTTGACTTTGCCCTACCAAGATAGTGCACTGAGCATCTGCCGATGATAAGCAGCGTGTTGTTACGTGACACGGCCTCTTTGACCAAGTTTTCGGCCTCTTCAACGCTGGGATCAACCAGCACCGTCGGAAGCTTTGAACCAAGCATTTTATCGTCGCCAATAGCTTTAGAAGATATTGCACTCATAAAATTTCTGAAGGTTTGGAATGAGCGGTTGGCACAAAAAACGTAGAGTCATTAAGGGCTACGATACGACGGCAAGCATTTACGACAGACGCTACGCTGAGGAGCAAGCAGCCAAGGTTGAAGCTGCATTGAAAAACGTGAGGATTGAAAAAGAAGGGCTGATCTTGGACGTTGGCTGTGGAACCGGCATCCTCTTTGACCATGTCGCTGACCAGGTAGACGAAATTGTCGGCCTTGACTTTTCCAAGAAATGCCTCCTCCAAGCGAAGGAGCGCATAAGCAATAAGAGCGTGCGAAACGTGCAGCTGATTCTAGCAGATGCAGACAACATGCCCTTTCACAACAAAGTGTTCAGCACGGTTTTTGCCATGACGATCCTACAAAACATGCCACGCCCTAGCAAGACTCTATCTGAAATCAAACGCGTCTCAAGAAATGACGCCTTTTTTGTGGTTTCTGGTTTGAAAAAAATCTTTACCAAGAAGAGTTTTGAACGGCTATTGAAAGATTCTCAGCTAAACACTCTCATGCTTGACGATGAAAAACTGAAGTGCTACGTTGCTGTCTGCACCAACCCGCGATCATTGGCTTTACTGCAAGCCCGAAAGAGATTTGACACTTCGCATTGAGCGAAGGCTAATGAATGAGACTTGAAGTTCTTCCAAAGAAGAGGGAATGGTGCTGGAGAAAAAAAGACTTCCACCAATAGGGCAATGGCCTTTTTTCAATTATTGCGAACGTGAGCGCGTTGACATAATCGATCTCACATGTCTTATATAGTCACTAATCAGTGTTTTAGAACAAGGCGCCTTCATGAGGATCCGTGAGACCTTTTCGGGACACAGATCGTTAGTGGAGATATGCAGCTTCTTCACTTCCACAAGGTTGCTGATTCTTCTCATTGGCTGGCTGTCAAGTCTCGTAATTCTAAAATCAGAATATTACAACAATCCTCCATCCGTAGTAGGCCTTTTTGTCAGATGGGACTCAGGATGGTATCTTTCAATTATCCAAAATGGCTACTCTTACGTGCCAGGAAAACCGTCAAACGTGGCGTTCTTCCCTCTTTATCCGTTGCTCGTGAAGGTCTTTTCCTTTGGCCTTGCAGATGTAACGATAACGGGAATCGTTCTTTCAAATGTTGCTCTACTCTTAGCGATGATCTACCTGTTCAGACTAGTCCAGCTTGACTACCAAAACACGAAGATACCTTTGAATTCAGTTATCTTTGCCCTGATATTTCCGGCTTCTTTCTTCTTTTCGATATTTTATGCTGAAGGTCTTTTCCTTTTTCTAACCGTTGCGTGCTTCTACTATGCCAGAAAAAATCGTTGGCTCTTATCATCACTGTTCGGATTTTTTGCTGCGTTAACGAAAACGTTAGGTGTTTTCATATTCATACCGATCTTAATCGAATACTTGGCCCCAACTTCTATCAAGGACCTCAAATTCAGCAAGATCAAGAAAGACATACTTTACTTGCTGTTGATTCCCGCAGGCTTGCTTACCTACATGACCTACCTGTACATCAGGTTTGATGAACCTCTGGCGTTTCTGAAAACAGAAACGGCATGGAGCAGAGGATTCGCACCAGGAATTTTGACATTAAAAACCCTTTTTTCTTACCCTCCCTTTTACAAATTCACCTTTCTGGGTTTTGTCGTATTGTCAATTTTTATGCTAGTCTACCTGATCTATTCCAAGGTTAGAATAAGCTACATAGTGTACACTGCTGTCCAATTGTTCATCATCCTTTCCTCAGGTCTAATGGAGAGTTTCCCAAGGTACATCAGCGTTTTGTTTCCAATTTACATCGGTTTCGCCATAATGGCCAAAAACAGATTCTGGGAAGACACCATCAAATTCTTCTCCGTCTGCCTCTTAACGCTCTTTGTGATCTTGTTTGTAAACGGTTACTGGTTCACTTGAACACGCTACTTCTACTTCAGACTCGTATAAACATCTAAGTATCGTGCACAAAAGCAGGGGCTTATTGGGTTTTTCCAAAGTCCTTGCCTTTCAGTGAATTTGGACACAGAGTTGAGTATTTCCAAGAAGTTCAATAATCCAACTACTTTCCTCGATGGTTAATCGAGGTGTCGAAATTGGTATCTGAGAAAGTGATGCGGTTTCAAGGAAAGAATAAGGATCTTAATCAGCTATCGCAGCAGATTGTTCAGCAACTGACGAGTGACGGATACAAAACCCAGGCAACCACTGCACCTTTGGGACAAGTTATTCAAGCTAAAAAGGCTGGGATTTTGCGGGACATAATTACTGCAGATAGGGCGTTCAGCATTCTGATAACGGGACAGCCGAACGACTTTACAATCCACATCGGCGTAGGCAAGTGGATTCAGAACATTGCAGTAGCAGCGGCTGAGGCAATCCTTCTATCTTGGCTGTTCCTCGCCGTGGACGTCCCAGAAATGCTTTGGACTCAACATGTTGAGAGGGGAATCGCCAAGGAAATAACGCAGATCGTAGGCTAGTCTGGAAAGATCAGCACGCTTTTTCAACTCCCTTTTTCTTAAAGAATCAAAATTAATATCTTTCCGACGCATTCGTGCTTGAGGACTTGAGAATGAGGCGAAATTGTGTATAGACTTCAAGTTGCCCATGCGCCAAAATGAAGTTTCTATTTATTCTTTTCCTTAATTTCGTCAGGGTTCTCCTTCCTCAACGCTTACAGAGCGCACGTAAGACTTAAGCCTAGAACCTGTCTACTTGATCGTTGGTTGTTATGAGTAAATCAAAAGAAAACAGAGCTGTTCATTCAGGATTTCGCACAGTCACGCCCTATCTCGTGATCAACGGAGCCGCAAAGGCTATCGAGTTCTATAAGAAGGCTTTCAACGCCAAAGAACTCGCAAGAAACCCTCTTCCAGACGGAAGAATATTGAATGCACGAATCAAGATAGGCGACTCCATAGTGATGTTGTCTGAGGAGTTTCCAGGGTCCGAGGTTAAATCACCGACCTCACTTGGAGCCAGCACAGTGACGCTTCACATTTATTCAAAAGACGCAGAGAAACTGTGGAAACAAGCCATTTCTGCAGGAGCAAAAGTAACGATGCCGATGGAAAATCAATTCTGGGGAGAGCGATACGGACAGCTTGCCGATCCGTTTGGTCACCGTTGGTCAATCTCGAAACACGTCAAAATGAGTGATGAAGAGATGGAGACCAAACGAAAAGCTTCATTCGCAATGTTCAAGCAAGATCAGCATCCTGGAAAAACCAAGTAGATCTCCTCTAAACAACTCACTTGCGGAAAAATCCTCCCCACCTTCGATGGCTAAGGATCTTTTGCGCCTGACTCGGTGAAGACTGATTCAAGACTAGTTCGCGCATGCTACAGCCAAACTTCTAAGCGTTCTTCCTTATTTCCGTCCCTAATGTTCGATTTCCGTTTAATCAAGTGGTTAAAATTCGCCTTTAGCCATACAACAACTCGCACGGTTCAAAAGGCGAGAATCCATCGGTAGTTCTGAAGGCACTTTTCTTGCGAAAGGTAGCTAAGTCCGCATTGCCTTCAAAGTTGCCTTTGGCACGTAATCAAAGAACCTTTCGGTTGTATTGCCCAAGGTCCATTCTGCGCGGATTCTGGTCTTCTTCTCCACTTTGCGCAACTCTGAGAGCAGCATGCGGTTCAGGTCTCTGGCGCTTTCTCCATCAAGCTCTGCGATAATTTCGAATCCTCCGCTCATGGACTTGATGGTCCCTTCATTGCCTATAATTCGTTCAATCACTAGTTTGATCGCTTGAGGATTGTCACTACTTACTCTTGCAGATAATTTAAACCTCTTATCAACCATAACGCATCCAGACCTTAAACAAAGCTGGAAGTTCCAGTATAAAAATCTGCATTTCATCCTCACACAATATTACAGTAGCTCTGGAATAAATTTCGCATAAGTGCCAGACATTGCAGCCGACGGCCGAACCTCAGTTTCAATGCGTTTAAATAGCCCAAACGGGCCAGACACTATTGATCCAACGAACGTGTTTTGGGAAGACGAGCCAAGGGTCTGGAAAATGAAGGGAAAAGCAGTTGTTAGTTTCCTCTTAGCCGCGTTGTTCTTGGTATCGATGTTTTCCCTGAGCACTTTCTCAAGAGCAACGGATTCTCACGGTGCTGTTCCTGGCGGTGTCACCACCGTGGGCTCAACGGACGGGCAAATCTATCCCCTCGGTGATCAAGTCAATGTTCAACGGTTCTATTCCAAAGAGCCAGCTCCGATGGGAATGGCAGACTTCGGAATCCGCCCAGGCGGCGCCTACGAATACGCGACTAACGATTCGATTGGAATAGTTACGATTGCGTCTCTCTCGACCAATAGCAGCCTCAATGATACTGCGATGACTTTTCAGCTTAACGTTAACCTTGTATTTAACACTAGTTCTAGGCAGTACGTGTACTGGATACAGGATGTGGCGCTCATCGATACTGCTTCCAATTGGGTCGATTTCGTGGACAACGTGTGGAATTCTTCGGCCCCCAGCGCTAACATGTTCGCTTCCGGCGTATCTGGAAACGGCCAAGTTGCATCCTCACCAACAGGTGAGTCTTTTTACTATTATGATTGCATAAATGCAAGCCAACCTTTGCCCGGGAACAACATCACTCTCACTTACCCTGCAACTATTACGTTTAATGTGACTTCAACGGTAGGCTCTTCAGGAGAGCCAACCGTAAGTTTCGCGTACGACGATGGCTATGGGTTGATAACCTATGACACGGTCACTTTTACAAATGTAACGGGACTGACGTCTTTAACAGGTTTCGAGGTAAACGGGTTTAATTACACTCCCTATGGGACTTTCTACGATTCAGAGTTGATACTCGGGGGACCCGGTGGTGGAAGCGACACGACGGACATTCAGTCTGACGTTCTGCTTCAACTAGAGTACTGGAACGGTCACAACTATCAGGTCGTGCCTAACGCCTACAACTTCGGAAGCGACACGGCAGAAGGAATAAACGACACACTTTCGCAACCCTTCTACTACCCGACGAATGGAACGATAAGTGCAAGCATACTGCCCGGTGCGGGCAAACTTGGCGAACTGTACGATCAGTCTCAGATGGGAATAATCAATATCACTTCGCCATTAGATTCAGGAACACTTTACGTCACCAATGCGTCGGATTTGAATGCTACTGCATGGCAAATCCAATTTGTCGGCGGGGGAGTTACCGTCACACTGTATCCCGGATACTACGACCTGCAATTATACAACCAATTTGGCGCACTCTTCGACCAAGGAAACTTCACGGTCAGCGCGGGCCAAATTCTGAACCTCCAAATACCATCCATCAATGCAGTGTCGGCCAAGACCGTGATTGGAAAAGGCTTCAGCGACAATGTGACTGTTCTAATCGCCGAAAAAGGTGATTATGCTGAAACTTTCAACGTAACCGCATACGCAAATTCAACGGTAATAGGCACTCAACAAGTCAGCTTGAACGCGACAGATCAGATGACTCTAACATTCACTTGGAACACAACTGGCTTTGCCTACGGCAACTACACCATAAGTGCCTACGTCTCGCTTGTCCCAGGCGAAACGAACACGGCGAACGCCACCTTCACGGGCGGCACAGTGACAGTTACTATTCCAGGAGACATTGACGGCAACGGCGTAGTCAACATGAGCGACATAATCAGCCTCCTCAAGGCTTTCGGTTCAACAATCGGACAGCCGAATTACAATCCAAACTGCGACATAGCCAATAATGGCAAAATTGACCTGAGTGACCTAATCATCGCCTTACGCAACTTCGGGCAACACTAGCCATAACGCGTTCAATGGGCCGCGAAGAAAGCGGCCGTGGAAGCTATAACACTCGCTAACGCCTTTCTCGCTATGCCTAGCAGTTCCAACTGGAACCGCGAACGCGGATTATTGCTTGCCGGTTAAGCTGACCGAATTTTAAACCAAACACGATGCACTAAACGTTTTGGTTAACGTTCAGATTCTCGGTCTTGGAATTGGGAACTTTTGGAAACGCAGACGTGAATCGTAAAAAAGGACTTGTCTGAGGAAACCGCCTTTTTCATTTAAGGATTGATGGGGCTGCCCGGATTTGAACCGGGGTCACGAGCGCCCGAGGCTCATAGCCTAGACCAAGCTAGCCGACAGCCCCTTGAAGCTGAAACTCTGGTTTCAGACTTGAAAAACAAATGTTCCTCAATCCCTTTAAACCCTTACGCCTAAATAATACGCTTGCGCTTTGAGGGCTGGAGAGAAAGGTGTCTGTTCCCCAACGGGTCCGCGGAGTCAGGATCTTGAAGGCTGTCTCCTCACCTTTGAGGCTGCAGATTTTGAACCTGCTTTTTGACGAGGGTCCGCTCTCTTACACCGAACTAATGGGTTCTCTCAAGATGAACCCCAGCAGGGATGCTGGAAGGTTTGCCTACCACCTGAAATTCTTGCTCAAAGCGGACTTGATTGAAGCGAATGTCGAAGCAAAGAAGTACTGTTTAACCGAACTGGGAAAGATGGTCATTGACGTTGCGGACAAAATTGACAAGAAGGCTTTCAAGCCGAGAAGTGCGCTTGTTCGCACGAGCCGTCTTGCGCTTGAAGAGTTTGATGCTAACAAGATTGCGAGCTCGCTGACGAGAGAAGCGAAAATGCCTGCTGAGCTTGCTCAAAGAGTGGCCAAAGAAGCGGAGAAACAGCTGATTCGAGCAAGAACGAAGTATCTGACGGCACCACTCGTGAGAGAAGTCGTGAACGCGATCCTGATAGAGAAAGGCTTGGAGGAGTATCGACACAAGCTCACACGGTTGGGGATACCTGTTCACGACGTGACCAGTCTTTTAGAATCGATGAACATAACCCTTCATGAGACAGTCTCAGCGCAGGAATCAGCTGGCGAAACAGTCTTCAAGGAGTACACGCTGCTGAACGTACTTCCAAGAGACGTTTCAGATGCTCACCTGTCAGGTTCGTTACACATCAACGGCTTGAGCTCATGGATCCTGAAGCCAAATGAAATAATGCACGACCTCCGATTCTTTTTGGCAAACGGTTTAGACCTGGAGAGAATTGACCCGTTGCAACAGTCCCAACCTGCACCTCAAGACTTGCAGGCAGCGCTTTCTTTGACTTTCAACGTTCTTATGCACAGCGCTAAAGAAGTCGACACGATGCAGACACTCGACTACTTCAACGTGTTCCTAGCCCCATTCGCCAAGGATGCTGAGCCCTCCAAGGTCAAAGAAGCTTTGCGGTTGTTCACTACAAGCTTGGCTCAGCACGTGCATGTTTCTATAGGCTTGGAGCTGACAGTTCCAAGCTTCTTGGCCGAGAAGCAAGCCGTGGGCCCTGATGGAAAACATGTGGGCACCTACGCAGATTTCACTGAGCAGACCCAGCTTTTGGCATCTGTCTTGCTTGAGGTTTTTGCAGAAGAGGGCAGCCGTAAGCCCGTGACGGACTCGGAGCTTATCCTGAAACTCCGCGCAGAAACCACCTCGAATGAGAGAGCAAAAGCGTTGCTGTTGAAAGCTCACAGCGTGGCTTCAGAAAGAAGCGGTCTATACTTTGCCAACGCAATAAAGAAAGAGAGGAAACACTCTGTTTTTTCTTCATCAGGGCTTGTGCTTGACGCAGATTTGAACGGTGACTGGGAAATTGACACGTTGCGCACAGGGTGTCTCGGAGCCGTGACGATCAATGTTCCTCGGATCGCGCATGAATCGTGTAGAGACCAGACAAAATTCCTTGAAATCCTAAAGGAAAAGATTGAGATGGCAAACAGGGCGCTAGAAATCAAACATAGGGCCCTGACGCATCGCGGCAAGAATCTGCTACCATTTATCATGCAGGGCGGCAGTGGTGACGAGTACTTCAGACTTGAAAGCTGTTCTCGCATAGTAAACTTGGCGGGGTTAAAACAGGGCGCTGAGATGTTCTGTGAAAAAAGTGTTGACGACGAAAAGACATTGGCCTTCTCCGAGGAAATCGCGCGAGAAGTCTTTGTGTACGTTCAGAAGATCGGCAGAAGGCGCGGAAAACGCTTGTCCGCTGCGATGTTGCCTAACTGCGAGGCTTCTGAGAGACTGGCCCAGATGGACATCGAAAGGTACGGAGTTGCGAAAGTGAAGTTTTCAGGCGTGAGAGAGAAGCCTTTCTACTCCACTGTCAACCGAGTACCGATCATTGGCGGAAGAGTCGCCGAAGAATCGTTGACGTTTGAAGACAAATTGGCCGGAGCGCGTGTTGGTGGAAGCCTAACGGTCGTCGACCTTGGCGAGGGCAAGCATGAGCCTGAAGAGCTTATGGCAATTACGAAACAGCTCACTGAAGGTCACGACGTAGACGTCTTTACTTATGACCGCAAACTCACCTATTGCGTCAGCTGCAAGAAAAGCTGGTTTGGCCTACTGCACAAGTGCCCCTCATGCGGAGCATTGGGAACGTTAGCCTTCTTTGACAAGTACGTGGGCACGTGATCTATGAACGAGAAAGCAGTCTGCTATTTCACTGCGCCAAGTATCAGGGCAAGGAGTGCCATTCGAACCACGATGCCGTTTCGAACCTGTTGGAAGTAACGTGCGTATGGCGTGCTGTCAACCTCAGTGGCGATTTCATCAAGCCTCGGGAGTGGATGAAGAATTGTCAGGTCCTTCTTGGCTTCTCTCAGGGTTTCAAGGTCTATTCTGTAGGAGCCCTTAACCTTGGCGTACTCCACCGGGTCGGGGAAGCGCTCCTTCTGTATTCGTGTGACGTACAGGACATCCACTATCGGAACTATTTTTTCAAGGCTCGTCTTCTCCATTACGGGTATGCGTTCCTTTATCGTCTGAAGAACTTCTCGCCGCATTCTCAGAGTTTCCGGAGAAACTAGGTACAGCTCAATCTTGTAAAGTGAAAGAGCGTAAGCCAAGGAGTGAACGGTCCTCCCGTACCTCAGGTCGCCTACAAGAGCAACTTTTAGCCCTTCGATTCCACCCTTTTC
>Ga0187769_10001055_pt1 | contig 15347 bp, 8 predicted proteins | sample 0116_SJ02_MP02_1_FD_133140 | JGI IMG/M metagenome (GOLD analysis project Ga0187769, IMG submission 133140) | Tropical peat soil microbial communities from peatlands in Department of Meta, Colombia - 0116_SJ02_MP02_10_MG | ecosystem: Environmental > Terrestrial > Soil > Wetlands > Peat | place... | reverse complement strand
GCCGCCGGCGGTGTTTACCGGGGTGCGCATCAGGGCATCGACCGAATCGACGCGGTACTGCGGGGTCTGAACGGCGATGTTGTAGACAATACCGTTGGCGGGATTGAGCCAGAAGGAAGGCGCCGTCTGAAAGCTTCCGGAGAGCGATACGAGCACGTTTTGCGCAACGTCACTCGCGCTCATGCCCAGCTGCTGGACCCGGGTTCGATCAATGTTCAGGCGCAAGCCCGGTTCGTCCAGGCGCTGTTGGATATGGGCGTCGACCGCTCCGGGAATTTTTCGCACTTGCGCCAGGAGCTGGCTGGCGAGCGCGTAGTTGCTCAGCATTGCCGCCCCGGAAAACTGCACGTCGACCGCCGCAGGCAGACCAAAGTTCAGGATCTGCGTGACGATGTCGGCCGGCTGAAAGAAAAACTCGATGCCGGGGAAGCGCTGTGGCAGCTCCGTGCGCATGCGCCGAATGTAGACGCTGGTTGAGGCGTGCTCCGGGCGCAGCGCGATCTGTATCTCGCTATCGAGTGTGCCGATGGTGCCGGAATTGCTGTACGAGAGGTTAATGCCGCTGTAGGGCACCCCGATGTTGTCGAGAATCGTCGCCAGCTCGTTGGCGGGAATGATCTCGCGAATGGCTGCGTCGACACGTTCCGAGAGGCGCGCGGTTTCCTCGATTCGCGTGCCCGTAGGCGCTCGCATATGCAGCCGGATGAGGCCTGCGTCCACCGAGGGAAAAAAATCACGTCCGAGCACCGGGGGGTAGGCATACAGAAGGCAAGACAGCAGGCAAAAGGCGAGAAACCCGCCCCCGAAACGCATGCGCCGGGTGAGCAGCTTGCTCAGGATCAAAATGTAGCCCCCGCGCATGCGCTCAAAACCGCGGTCAAAGCGCCGATAGACGCGCTGCAGCCAGTTCGACGACTCACCGCTGCGCGGATGGCTGCGATCCATCAGCAGCATGACGAGCGTGGGCACGAGGGTGCGGGAGAGCACGTAGGAGGCAAGCATGGCGAAAACGACTGCCTCAGCCATGGGAACGAACAGATGTCGGGCGACGCCGGTGAGAAAGAACATCGGGACAAACACGATGCAGATGCACAGGGTCGATACGAATGCCGGTACCGCGATTTCGCCCGCGCCCGTCAGGATCGCCTCGTGCATGTCGGCCCCGAGGTGCAGGTGGCGCTCGATATTCTCGATCGTGACCGTGGCGTCGTCGACCAATATGCCAACGGCCAGCGCCAAGCCGCCCAACGTCATGATGTTGATCGTCTCCCCGATGCCCCAGAGGGCGAGAATCGACGCGAGGATCGACAGCGGAATCGACACGGCGATGATGCAGGTGCTGCGCCAGTTGCCCAGGAAGAGCAAGATGAGCGCCGCCGTCAGGCAGGCGGCGATCAGCGCCTCGCGCGCGACGCCGGTGATGGCAGCCTTCACGAACAGCGATTGGTCGAAGAGCGGCGTGATTTTCAGGGTCTGCGGAAGGGTTTGCAGCACGTTGGGGAGCAAGGCCCGCAGATCGTTAACTACCTGCAGGGTCGAGGCGCCACCCATTTTGAGGATCGATAGCAGCACGCCGCGCTGACCGTCTTGCCGCACGATATTGGTCTGCGGCGAAAAGCCGTCGCGAACGTGGGCGACTTCGCGCAGGTAGGTAGTGGCACCGTTGATCGAGCGCACGGGCAGATTGTTCAGGCCCTCGATCGTGCCCGGAGAACCTTCCACGGCAACATTGAATTCGGTCGAGCCGATTTTCGCGGTCCCCGACGGCAGCACCAGGTTTTGCGTATTGACCGCGTTGACGACATCTGAAGGCGTCAAGCCCTTGGCAAGCAACGCCGACGTGTCCAGATCCACGGAGATCAGCCGCGACTTGCCGCCGTATGGCCAGGGAACCGCCGCGCCGGGGATTGTGATGAGCTGCGGTCGCAGAAAGTTAATGCCGGTGTCAAAAAGCTGCTGCTCGGACATGGTCGGATCGGACAACCCGAGTTGGATCACCGGGATGCTCGAGGCCGAGTACTTGATGATCAGCGGGGGCGTAATCCCCGGCGGTAGTTGGCGCAATTGCGCCTGGGATATGGAGACGACTTGCGCGATTGCCGTCGGTATATTGGCGGAAGGTTGAAAAAAGATTTTTACGATCGCAACACTCGCCAGGGATTGCGATTCGATATGTTCGATGTCATTGACCGTCGTTGTCAGGGCGCGTTCCGTCACCGACGTGATCCGCTGGCCCATCTCTTGCGCCGACAGACCGCTGTAATTCCAGATCACGCTCACGACCGGAATATTGATTTCCGGGAAGATATCGGTGGCCAACTTCGACAGCGCCAGGGGCGTCGCCAAAACGATGAGCAACGCCATCACGATGAACGTGTAAGGGCGGCGCAGCGCGATTTGGACGATCCACATAAATGCGTGGAACCTTCTACGTGGTGACGAGGCAGATATTACAAGGGCCGATGCACGACTCTTGCCTCAGGCATCGGCGCGTAACTGCGAAGGACAGCGCTCCTTTATGGTAGTGCGAATAATCTGCGCAAGACGCGACGCGCCGGGTCGCACGGCCTCGGGATCGGCGAAGATCAGATGCAAAATGCCGAAACGCTCGGCACCCTGCTGCAGGGGCAGAGGCCGCAGAGATCCTGTGCGCAGCTCTTCGCGGATGTTTTCCTCCGGAAACCACGCAAAGCCCAGGCCCATACAGGCTGCCCGGATCGAGGTGGCGATGTTCGACACGGTCCAGCGTTCGTCGGCAACCAGCGTTGGCTCGCGTGAGCGCTCGGTCCCCGTTTCACGCACCAGCAGATGTCGGTGCTGCACGAGATCGGACATCGTCAAAGTCCGGCCCATGTGGTGCAGGGGGTGATCCGGATGTGCCGCGGCAATAAAGCGCACCGGCATGAGACGCTCCCCGAGAAAACCCTGTGGAATCGACGGCCCGATGGCGAAGTCGACGCGTCTTTGCAGTAGCGCTTCCTCCGTACCGCCCAGCACGGACTCGACCAGTTCGATGCGTGTCTGCGGACGCTCCTTCGCGAACTGACCCAGACACTCCAGCAGAAGCCAGGTTGGGAAGATCACTTCAACGGCGAGCACGATCTCCGATTCCCAGCCTGCAGCAAGGTCCGCGGCCAAGCGTTCCACGCGCCGAGCCTGCTCGACAAGTCTTTTGCCTTGGCGGTAGAGTGCTTCGCCAGCCGGGGTGAGCACCGCCTTGCGTCCCTGGAGCGCGAATACCCGAACGCCTGCGAGCCGTTCCACCTGGCGCACGGCGTAGCTCACGGTCGACTGGCTTCTGTGCAAGCGGTCCGCGGCATTGGCGAAGCTGCCGGTTTCAACGACTTGCTGCAGCGCCGACCACTGGTCCAAGGTGATCTTTGGCAAGTCCATCCATCGACTAAATCGATTGCCTTGGTCGAAATTATGCGCTTGTCAATCGAGACTCTGGAATTTTAAATATCGGCCGAATCACATTCCTCTTCTTTATTGGGAGCAAAACATGCAAGGCAATCTTCCGAAGCTCACGGATCTGGTGGGCCGCATTCTGCTTGCGGTCCTGTTCTTAATCGCCGGCGTAGGTAAGCTCAGTGGCTACGAGGGCACTCTGGCCTACATGCACTCCCACGGTGTGCCCGGTGCGATGCTGCCGCTTGTGATTCTCACGGAAATCGGGGGCTCGGTCCTGATCATCTTGGGCCTTTGGACACGGTGGGTGGCTGTGGCGCTCGCCGGGTTCACCGTGTTGACTGCCGTCTTTTTTCACGAGAACTTTGCCGACCAGGTCCAGCAGATCATGTTTTTGAAGAATCTCTCAATCACTGGAGGGTTTTTGCTGCTGGTTGCCAATGGCGCGGGCGGCTGGAGTCTGGACGCCCGCCGCGGCGCTGCCAGGGGCTGAGGGTAGCGCGCTGTGGCCGCTGTTGCCGGGGGATAGCGCCCGCAACGAGCCGCGGCAGGGCTGCGGAATGTTCGGACACGGCATCGAGTTTTTGGAAAGGGAGAAGAAAATGACGACTCGCACACTTGAGCGGATCATTGCTTCGGTTGCCACCTCCGATGGTGCCGGGGTGAAATTGCGGCGCAGCCTTGGTAGCGCCCAGGCACTGCGCTTGGATCCTTTTCTCATGCTCGACGAATTTTATTCGGACAACCCCGACGATTACCTTGCCGGATTTCCCTCGCACCCACACCGCGGCTTCGAGACGGTCACCTACATGCTCGATGGCCACATGCGCCACGAGGACAGTTTAGGCAACCGCGGCGACCTGAAGCCGGGCGATGTGCAATGGATGAGCGCGGCGCGCGGCATCATTCACTCCGAAATGCCGCAGCAGACCAAGGGCCGCATGCGGGGCTTTCAGCTTTGGGTCAATTTGCCCGCGAAGGACAAGATGAAGCCCGCCGCATATCGTGACATCGCGGCCGCCGAAATCCCCACGCTGGCATTGGACGGGGGAGGCGAGGCGCGGGTGCTATGCGGGACCCTGCGCCAGAATACGGGCGCGGCCACGGGGCCCGCGCAGGCGCGCTCCGGCGTAACGCTGTATGCCGATGTCCGGTTGCCTGGCGGGGCGCTGCTTGCCGCTGCCGTTGAGCCGGGCGACAACGCTTTTTTGTACCTCTACGAAGGCCAAGCCTTTGTCGGCGAGGAGGCCAAAGAACTCCCGGGTCGCGCCGCGGGGCTGCTTAGCCTTGGCGATAGGCTCCAAGTCCGGGCGGGCGACGGCGGGGCACGCTTTTTACTTCTCGCGGGCTCTCCAATTGGCGAGCCAATCGTGCAATACGGGCCATTTGTGATGAACACCCGGGCCGAGATCGACCAGGCGCTCGACGACTATCGATCGGGGCGTCTGACCACTGGCTGACGGGCACTCGCGGCGGGCCCCGCCGCTAGCTGACGGTAATCTCCAGGGAACCGAGCTTTTCGATCGTGGTGACGACCCTATCGCCGGGTTTGAGCCAAACCTGTCGCTCTTTGGGCATGCCCAGGATCACGCCCTCGGGCGTGCCCGTGAAAATGATGTCGCCGGGCTCCAGCGGGAAGAGACGGGAGCAGTACGAGATGAGCTGCTGGCAGTTGAAGATGAAATCCGAAGTGTTCGAGGACTGGCGCACCTCCCCGTTGACTCGCGTTTCGAGCTGAAGCGAGTTGGGATTGCCGACGAGGTCGGCGCTCACGAGGTACGGGCCGATCGGGGCGAATCCGTCGCTTGTCTTGCCGGCGACCCATTGACTTGTGATCATTTGGTAGCTTCGCTCCGAAAAGTCATTGCCCGTGCAATAACCGAAAACGTAGTCGAGCGCCCTGTCCTCCGCGACATCGACACAACGACGGCCCATTACCACCACGAGCTCGCACTCGTAGTCAAAATGGCTTCCGGGCAGGCCTCGGGTGGGCACGCTGGCACGGTGATGAGTGAGCGCGTTATTGAACTTGTTAAAAAGGATGGGCACCTTTGGTTCCGGCAGGCCCACCTCGCGCGCATGGCGCCGGTAATTGAGCCCGATGCAAATGATCTTCTGCGGATTGGTCACGCACGGGGCAAAAAGAGCCGCGTCTTCCGAAACGATCCACTTACCCCGATCCGATTCCAGGGCAAGGGCCATGCATTGGCGTAAATCGCCCTCACCGGAATCGATGAGTTCATCCGTGCACTGAGGGACGGCGAGGTGCAGCGCGCTGGCTGCGCGGGTCACATCTAGCAGGCCATCGGCCACCCGCACCGCGAGTCTTGCTGCACCGTCCTCGCGCAAATTGGCAAGCACGAGCCCGGTTGCCGGCTTGCGTGGGCCCGATCGGCCGGAGCGCGGCAGCGGTTCGGACCGTGTCTCGGTATCGGTTTGCGGCGACTCCGAAGGCGAGGACGAAGCGGTCAAGACGGGAATTGCCGCGCCGCCGGCGGCTGCGGCCGTGATAAATGCGCGTCGTTTCATGCTCGTCTCCCCTTAGCGCTGGTATTGAGACGCAACGCAGCTAGCGCGAGCAAGTATACGGCCGCCCGGTGCCGGTGCCGGGCAATAGGCCATCTTCGGTGCGGGCACCTCCAAGTCAACGTTTCGCGCGGCAGGTCGTCCGGTGGCCGTCTGAATTTGGCCCGCAGGGGGCTGTAGCAAGATGTGCGGCCTCGTTGCTCGAGGCAAACGCTGCGCCGCAGAGCAAGGTCGGGCAAGGTCGCGAGGGAACTGGCGCCCGCCCAAAGAGGAGCACGCGGCGCCAGGCCCCGGCGCCTGGGGGCGCGCCGAGCGAGCCGTCCGGGACCGATCCCAACCCGGTGCCCACCTTCGGCATCAAGGGCACCGCATTTGGGAGGAACTTTTTGGGCCGCGCATGTGGGGCGCATCCTTGTGCGCGCCTGCACCGCAGCGGCGCGCTTTTCGGCCGCTTGCATCCGTTTGGTGCATCGGCCCATGAACCAAGCCCCGCCGGCGGCGTGGGTTGTGGGCCGATGCGCCCTTTGCTGGGTCACAGAATAGGCCGGAGACTGGCGCGCTTATTGCTCCCGGAATCCTGATACCCCGTCACGCAGGCGAACGCAGCGCTCGAGGCGAAAAGATGGACAGCTCAGTCTTCAACGAAATGTACGTGCCGCAGGGCGGCGCCCGCAGACACTACGGCGAATTTGATCAATGGCTCGCCCGCCAAAGCGAGGATCTGATGCGCCTCAAGCGCACGGAGGCCGATCAGGTGTTTCGGCGCGTGGGGATCACCTTCGCCGTGTACGGCGATGGGGCCGGCACCGAGCGCTTGATTCCCTTTGACGTGATTCCGCGCATCATTCCGGAGCCGGAATGGCGCCAGCTCGAGGCGGGACTGCGCCAGCGCGTGCGCGCCCTGAACTGTTTCTTGCACGATGTCTATCACGATCAGGAATTCTTGCGCGCCGGCAAGCTGCCGGCTGCGGAGGTGCTGCAAAACTCCCAGTACCGACCGGAGATGCGGGGCGTCGATGTGGCCAGTGGCATCTACGCCCACATCGCCGGCATCGACATCGTGCGCGCGGGCGCGGGCGAATACTACGTTCTGGAGGACAATCTGCGCGTGCCCAGCGGCGTGTCCTACATGCTGGAGAACCGCCGCATGATGATGCGGCTGTTTCCGGAACTCTTCGAGCGCAACCGGGTCGCTCCGGTGGAGCACTACCCCGATTTGCTGCTCGAGAACCTCCGATCGGTGGCACCGCAGGGTGTCGATGACCCGACCGTCGTGTTGCTCACGCCGGGCATGTACAACTCGGCGTACTTTGAGCACACCTTTTTGGCTCAGCAAATGGGCATCGAGCTCGTCGAGGGCAAGGACCTCTTCGTTCAGGACGGTGCCGTGTTCATGCGCACGACGCGCGGACCAATGCGAGTAGACGTGATTTACCGGCGCATCGACGACGATTTTCTGGATCCGACCGCGTTTCGTGCCGATTCGACGCTGGGTGTCTCCGGGCTGCTGGACGTGTATCGAAGCGGACGGGTGACCTTGGCCAACGCAATCGGGACGGGCATCGCCGACGACAAGTCGATCTACCCTTATGTTCCCGAGATGATCGCGTTTTACCTCGGGGAAAAACCCTTGCTTGCCAACGTACCCACGTACCGCTGCCGGCAGCGCGAGGACCTGCGCTTCACGCTTGAGCACCTGCCGGAACTCGTCGTCAAGGAGGTCCACAACGCGGGCGGTTACGGGATGCTGGTCGGCCCGGCTGCGACGCGTGCCGAAATCGAGGAGTTTCGTGTTCGCCTCGAGGAGCGACCCGCGAATTACATCGCGCAGCCGACGCTCGCCTTGTCGACTTGTCCGACCTACGTCGAGGCGGGCATCGCTCCCCGCCATATCGATCTGCGGCCGTTTGTTCTTTCGGGCAGGCAGGTCACGATGGTGCCCGGGGGACTCACGCGCGTGGCCCTGCGCGAAGGCTCGCTCGTGGTCAACTCCTCGCAAGGCGGCGGCACCAAGGACACCTGGGTGCTCGAGCAATGAATCCTCCCGGTACCGCCCGGCGATGCTAAGCCGGACCGCAGATCACCTCTTTTGGATGGCGCGTTACGTCGAGCGGGCCGAGAACACCGCGCGCATGCTCGACGTCACTCTGACGACCTCGCTGCTGCCGCAATCGCCCGAGCGGGCGGAACGCAGCTGGCGGGCGCTGCTCGGCATCTCGGAACTGCAGGCCGGTTACGACGCGGCGCACGCCGAGGTGCGCGGACCCCTGGTGCTTGATTTTATGGTGCGCGACCCAGACAATCCCTCGTCCATTTTCAGCTGTCTGCGCGCGGCGCGCGAAAATGCACGCGCCGTGCGCGGGGCGCTGACCACGGACCTGTGGGAGACGCACAACTACACCTGGCTGCAGCTGCAGGCGCAGCTGCACGATGGTCTGTTACAGCGCGATCCGAAACAGTTTTTCGAGTGGGTGAAGTTCCGCTCGCATCTTTCGCGGGGCGTCACGATCGGGACGATGCTGATGGACGAAGCGTTTTATTTCACGCGGCTGGGTACCTTTCTGGAACGGGCCGACAACACGGCCCGCATCCTGGACGTGAAGTTTCACGAACTCGGGGACGGTCAAGTGCAGCGCAGCGGCACCGAGCCCGACGGCTCGCCGCCGTACCTCGAGTATTACTATTGGGCCGCGGTGCTGCGCTCCGTGTCTGCCTTCGAGATCTACCGGCGTGTCTATCGCGACGCGATCACGCCACTGCGCGTCGCGGAGTTGCTAATCTTGCGCCGGGACATGCCCCGATCGTTGGCGGCCTCCGTCGAAGAGGTATGCGAGAACTTGGAGCAAGTGAAAAACGACCGCTCGGCCGAGACCTCGCGGCGGGCAGGGTTGCTGGGCGCCGAGCTTCGCTACGGCCGCATCGAGGACTTGTTGGCGCGCGGAATGCACGCGTTTTTGACGAGCTTCCTGGAGCGGGTCAACGACATCGGCGAGCGCATCAGTCACGATTTCCTCGTACCCTTGGGGATTCCCCAGTGAGAGCTCATCGGGGGTGCGCGGAGTGCGTCGAAACAAGATCTCGAAATGTCGATAGGGGCGGCTTGCGATGACCTACTGTGTGGCCATGCGACTCAATGACGGTCTGGTCTTTTTGGCCGATTCCCGCACCAATGCCGGCGTCGATCAGATTTCGACGTTTCGCAAGCTGACCGTCTTCGAGCATCCCGGGGAGCGGCTGCTCGTCATGATGAGTGCTGGCAACCTCGCGATTACGCAGGCCGTGCGCCAGATTGTGTGCGAGGCCAGCGCCGATCCGGCTACGGCAACGGTTTGGAACGTAAAGAGTCTTTTCGATGCGGTTCGCATCGTCGGTGACGCCGTGCGCACGGTGCACCAGCACGACGGGGCGGCGCTCCGGGAGGCGGGAATCGAATTTAACTGCAGTTTCATCATCGGGGGTCAGATCCGCGGCGAGGCCACGCGCCTGTTCCAGGTGTATTCGGCCGGCAATTTCATCGAGGCCACGGCCGAGACGCCATACTTGCAAATCGGCGAGTCCAAGTACGGCAAGCCGATTGTCGATCGCGTGGTCAGGCCGCAGACATCGCTCGGAGAAGCGGCGAAGTGCGCTTTGATATCCATGGACTCGACTCTGCGATCCAATATCTCGGTGGGATTGCCGCTGGATCTTCTGGTCTACGAGGTTGATTCCTTGCGCGTGACCAAGTTCGTGTACATCGACGAGTCGAACGAGTACATGCAGATGATCCGTTCGACCTGGGGTGCACGTTTGCGCCAGGTGTTTGGGGAGATCCCGGATCCGGCATGGCGTGATGCTCCCGTGCCGCCGGGCGCCATGCGCTTGCAAACGCAAGAATCGGCGCCGGTGCGCGCACCGCTTCCACCGGGGCTCGAGTCGGCGCCGCAAGGCATTGGAAAGCCCGTATCGATTCAGCTCGTGGCCCAGCAGCAGCGCGGCTCGGACAGTCCCCGAGGATGAGACCGCGCCAACTCTATTGGTGCGGGCCTCGCGACTGGTCGGCCGCCCCGTGCCGGGCTTGATGCCGAGCGTCTCTTCGCTGCAACATGTCCATCCACGTAGCCCTGCATCACCGCACGGAGTACCGCTACGACCGGCTGGTCGCCTTGTCGCCGCAACTGGTGCGGCTGCGCCCCGCACCGCACACGCGTACCCGCGTGCTTTCCTATTCGCTTAAGGTTCAGCCGCGGGAACACTTCATCAACTGGCAGCAGGACCCGTTTGCCAACTACTTGGCGCGCCTGGCTTTTCCGCAGCGCACCCGCCAGCTGCACCTGGAAGTGGGCCTCGTGGTCGAGATGGCGGTTTTCAATCCATTCGATTTCTTTCTGGAGCCCGGCGCAGAGTTCTTTCCTTTTTCGTATGAAGCGGACCTGCGGCGGGATTTGCAGCCGTATCTGGCGGCCGAGCCGTTGACCGGGCCTGTGCGCGATTTCTTGGCGACCTTAGACCGCAGTCGCCAGCGCAGCATCGACTTCCTCGTGAACTTGAATCAGCGGCTGCAGCGCGAGATCCGTTATGTCATCCGCCTGGAGCCTGGCGTGCAGACGCCGGAGCAGACGCTCGCGCTCGCATCGGGCTCGTGCCGCGATAGCGCCTGGCTGCTGGTCCAGTGCCTGCGCCACCTGGGACTGGCGGCGCGCTTCGTATCGGGGTACCTGATTCAGCTCAAAGCCGATGTCAAGGCCATCGAGGGGCCGTCGGGAGCGGAGTCGGACTTTACGGATTTGCACGCCTGGTGCGAGGTCTATCTTCCCGGCGCCGGCTGGATCGGCCTGGATCCTACTTCGGGTCTGCTCGCGGGCGAAGGACACATTCCGCTCGCCTGCACGCCGGAGCCCGGCAGTGCCGCGCCGGTGACCGGCGGACTGGAGCCATGCGAGGTCGAATTCGACCACGAGATGAGCGTAACGCGCATCTTCGAGTCGCCTCGCGTCTCGCGACCCTACAGCGACGAGCGCTGGGCGCAGATCAACGCCCTGGGAGAGTCCGTGGACGCGGATCTTGCCGCGATGGACGTCCGCCTGACGATGGGAGGCGAACCCACTTTTGTGGCGGCCGACGACCGCGACGCAGCCGAATGGAACACGACCGCGCTGGGACCGGGCAAGCGCTCCTATGCGACGGACCTCGTGCAGCGACTGCGTGAGCGCTACGGGCGCGGCGGTTTTTTGCATTTTGGCCAGGGCAAGTGGTACCCCGGCGAGCCCCTGCCGCGTTGGGCATTGTCCGTGTTTTGGCGCAGCGACGGGGAGGCCGCTTGGCGCAATCCGGCCCGATTTGCCGACGAACGCGCGGCGCGCGGCTACGGCCTGGAGGACGCGCAGCGGCTCATGATGGCGCTTATCGATCGCCTCGGCCTGGACCGTGCCTTTGCGATTGCCGCCTATGAGGACGTTTGGTACTACCTGTGGCGCGAGCGTCGTCTGCCGGTGAACGTTGATCCGTTCGACAGCCGCCTCGACGACGAGCTCGAACGGGCGCGTCTGCGCCGCGTCTTCGACCACGGCCTGGCAGGCGTGGTCGGTTATGCCTTGCCGCTGCGGCGCGCCGACCCGGACGCCGGCCCGTTGTTGCATGGTCCGCACTGGCAGACAGGGCCATGGTTTTTCCGCGACGAACGCATGTACCTGTTGCCGGGGGACTCGCCGATGGGCTGGCGCTTGCCCCTGGACTCTCTGCCCTGGTGCCGGCCAGAAGATCGGATCGCGGAAACGCAGCGCGATCCGTTCGCGCAGCGCCCGCAGCTGCCTGGCGCGGCGCAGCTCCTGGCCCAGTACCGCGTGGGGCTTTCAGGCGCGGAGGTGTCCCGGAGTCGCGACGCAGGCCTCGGGATGACTTTGGTGCAGCACCCGGCCTGGAGCGAGCAGCCCGCGCGCTTTGTTTCCGAGGGTGGGGTCGCCCGCACCGCGCTGTGCGTGGAGCCCCGAGGGGGCAACCTGTATGTGTTTCTGCCGCCCTTGGCACGGCTTGAGGACTATCTGGAATTGCTCGCCGCCGTCGAGGCGAGCGTCGAAGAGCTCGACTTGGTAGTCGTGCTCGAGGGCTATCCACCGCCGCGCGACGCACGCTTGCAGGGATTGCAGGTGACCCCGGATCCGGGTGTGATCGAAGTCAACATACATCCGTCGGCAAGCTGGAGCGAGCTGGTGGAGCGCACCGAGTACCTGTACGAGGCCGCGCGCCTGTCGCGACTTGCCGCGGAGAAGTTCCTCATCGACGGTCGCCATACCGGCACGGGCGGAGGCAATCACTTCGTGCTCGGAGGCCCGACGACGGCCGACAGTCCGCTGTTGCGCCGGCCCGACCTATTGGCGAGCCTGATCTCGTACTGGCACAACCACCCAGCGTTGTCCTACCTGTTTTCCGGTTTGTTTTTGGGGCCCACGAGTCAGGCCCCGCGGGTCGACGAAGCGCGCAACGATCAGCTCTACGAACTGGAGATCGCCCTGCGCGAACTGCGGCGGCTGGCCGCTCCCGGCGCGGAGGTGCGCCCCTGGCTCGTGGATCGGCTGCTGCGCAATTTGCTCATCGACGTCACGGGCAACACGCACCGCGCGGAGTTTTGCATTGACAAGCTCTATTCGCCCGATGGCCCCGGTGGCCGGCTGGGCTTGCTCGAGCTGCGCGCCTTTGAAATGCCGCCGCACGCCCGCATGAGCCTGGTTCAGCAATTGCTTCTTCGAGCGCTCGTGGCGCGGTTCTGGCGGCAGCCCTATGCGCAGCGGCTGACTCGCTGGGCGACGCAATTGCACGATCGCTTCTTGCTGCCCACGTTCATCGACATGGATTTCGAGGACGTGCTCGCGGAGTTGAACGAACACGGTTACGGATTTGAGCGCTCCTGGTTTGCACCCCATTTTGAGTTTCGCTTTCCGCACTACGGCGAGATCGCTGCGCGCGGCATCACAGTTTCCTTGCGCGGAGCGCTCGAGCCCTGGCACGTCCTGGGCGAAGAAGGCGCTCCGGCGGGCACCGTGCGCTATGTCGATTCGTCCCTGGAGCGGCTCGAAGTGCTCGTGAGCGGACTCAATGAAAGCCGCTACCGCATCGCGGTCAACGGTCGGGCGCTGCCGCTGCAGCCCACGGGTCGCACGGGCGAGTATGTCGCAGGGGTGCGCTATCGTGCGTGGCAACCGGCTTCTGCCCTGCACCCGACGATTGGCGTGCACGCACCATTGGTCTTTGACATCGTCGATTCGTGGATGAAGCGTTCGCTGGGAGGATGCACGTACCACGTTTCTCACCCAGGCGGGCGCAACTACGAAACATTTCCGGTCAACGCGTTCGAGGCGGAGAGCCGGAGGCTGGCCCGCTTTTTTCGCCTCGGGCACACTCAGGGCGAGGTCGATGTCGCCCCGGCCGTCCGCAGTCTGGAATTTCCCTTTACCCTGGATCTTCGACGATGATTGTGGCTGCAAGCCACGACGATCCGCCTTACCGTGTCCCAGAGTCTCTTTGAGTCCCAGCAGGATGCCACCGGCGCAGGCGCCGCCCTTGGGCTCGCGGTGCCTCCGACACCTGGTCACTATGACGAGTTGCGCGGCCCAGACGGAGCTTTGCGCCCCCCGTGGCGCGAATTTTTCGACAAACTTGGCACATCCGGCCTTGGCGATTTGCCGCGCCGCGAAATTTTGCTCAAGCGCCAGATCCAAGAGCACGGCGTAACGTACAACGTCTACAGCGACGAGCACGGCGCGCCGCGGCGCTGGTCCTTGGAACTGCTGCCCTATATTGTCGGCTCGGAGGACTGGCGAGTTATTGAGTCGGCCGTCGTGCAGCGCGCGGCTGTGCTGTCAGCCGTAATGCGCGATGTCTACGGCCCCAAAGAACTCATTCGCGAAGGTCTCCTGCCCCCGGCACTCGTGTTGGGCAGCCCGGGCTACTTGCGGTCCTTGCACGGCGTCGAACCGCCCGGCGGGATCTATCTGCACGTGGTGGCATTTGACCTGGCGCGCGGTCCGGACGGACGCTGGTGGGTACTCAGACACCGAACGCAGGCACCCTCGGGCTTGGGTTACGCGCTCGAGAACCGTCTCGTCGTATCGCGACTTTTCAGCGAAAACTTTGCGGCGATGCGGGTGCAGCGCTTGGCCGCGAGCTATCGCCGTTTGCTCGAGACACTCATGCGCCATGCGCCTCGGGACCGCGGCGAGTCCTCGGGGCCGCCACGGATCGTTTTGCTCACGCCGGGACGCTACAACGAAACATATTTTGAACAGGCGTATCTGGCCCACTATTTGGGTGTTGCGCTGGTCGAGGGCGAGGACCTGACCGTGCGCGAGGACCGACTGTATTTGAAGACGCTGCACGGACTCGAACGCGTGCACGCGGTAATCCGGCGCCTGGACGATGTTTTTTGCGATCCTTTGGAATTGCGCGCGGATTCGGCGCTGGGGGTCCCGGGCCTGCTGCACGCCATCCGTCGCGGCCAGGTGCTGGTTGCCAATGCCCTGGGTACGGCGTTTTTAGAATCGCCGGCCATCCATGGTTTTTTGCCGGCCGTGGCGCGGCGCTTGTTGGGCGAAGAACTGGTTCTGCCGCCACGCGATAGCTGGTGGTGCGGCGAGGCCGCGGCGCGCCAAAGGGCCTTTGCCACACTGCAAACCGCGCGCGTGCGCGCAACGTATCGCGGTTCGGAAGGCGAACCGGCACTCACCCGTGGCACCGGTTTGTTGACGCTGTCGGAAGTTCGCGAGCACATCGAACAGTGTCCGGATGCGTTCACCATCCAGTCCTACCTGCCGTACTCGAAGGCGACTTGCTGGAGCCAAAATGCACTCATTGCGCGCTCGGCGGTGCTGCGCGTGTACGTCATCGCCTCGGGCGACGGGGGCTGGCACGCCATGCCGGGGGGGCTCACCCGTATCGCCGAACGGCAAGACGAGGTATCGATGCAGCGCGGGGGCAGCAGCGCCGATACCTGGATCGTGACCGGCGAGGAGGTCAATCCGTTCACCATGTTGCCCGATCGGCTCCGCGTCGATGACGTCATCTTCCGGCGGCGCATCGTGACGAGCCGCGCGGCGGAAAACCTCTTTTGGCTGGGCCGCTACAGCGAGCGCACCGATAACGCAGTGCGTGCCGCCCAGTCGATCCTCACCAACCTGCATTCCAGCAATCCCCTGCCCGAAGCCGTGCGGCTGGGCATCGGGCGTGCGAGCGCGTCCTTGGGCCTGGTGCCGCCCGGCGCACCGCCGCCCGCGCCGGGACAGCGGGTCTTTGAACGCACAATGCTGCATGCGCTGGCAGATGACGAGGCCAGCAGTGTCGCGTTTGACCTGAGCGCGCTGGCCGGGGCGGCAGCACAGATCCGCGACCGCCTTGCTTTCGAGCACTGGCACCAGATCACGGCCACCGTGGAACGCTACGCG
>Ga0187769_10001054_pt1 | contig 15349 bp, 13 predicted proteins | sample 0116_SJ02_MP02_1_FD_133140 | JGI IMG/M metagenome (GOLD analysis project Ga0187769, IMG submission 133140) | Tropical peat soil microbial communities from peatlands in Department of Meta, Colombia - 0116_SJ02_MP02_10_MG | ecosystem: Environmental > Terrestrial > Soil > Wetlands > Peat | place... | reverse complement strand
TATCTCGCCTCGATCTGCTCGGTGGTCCCCATGGCCACTATCTTGCCGTGGTTCATAATCGCCACCCTGTCGGCGAGCTCCTCTGCTTCCTCGAGGTAATGGGTCGTCAGCATCACCGTCCTGCCTTCGGCTTTCAGCTTCCTGATCACTTCCCACACCGCCCTCCTGGCCTGAGGGTCGAGCCCGGTCGTTGGCTCGTCGAGGAAGATTACCTCCGGGTCGTTCACCAGCGAGAGAGCCATCCCGAGCTTCTGCTTCTGCCCCCCTGACAGGTTCTGGAACCAGGTGTTTGCGGCTTCCTCTAGTATCACGCGACGGAGCATCTCGTCCGGGTCGACTTTCGCGCCGAAGAGGGCCGCGTAGTAGACGATGGCTTCCCTCGGCGTAGGATAGTCGAGGAACTTGAACCCCTGTGGAATCACCCCTATCTTCTTGTGGAGGTCGTACCCTTTTGTCCACGGGTCGTAGTCCAACACCTTCGCGCTTCCACCGTCCTGCTGCCTCAGCCCCTCCAGGATCTCGATTGTCGTAGTCTTGCCTGCACCGTTGGGGCCAAGCAGCGAAAAAACCTCCCCCTTCTCCACTGAAAATGAGATTCCGTCGACGGCCCGAAGACGCCCGTAGTTCTTCTCCAGCCCATCGACTAGGATTGCAGGCATCAATCGGGCGGCCGCCAAATCACTATTTAGGTCGTACGAAGTTTCGAGAACTCAAGTACTGGCCGGATGCTCGTCCCATCCCCAGGGTGAACGCCTCCACCACCTCCTTCCCAGGACAATTGCCGCGATGCCCCCCAGGACGAGGAGTATCCCGGCTATCACCAAGAGGAGTTCGAGGATGGTGACGATTATGCTAACGACGAAACTCGCTAGAAGTATCAGAATGGCCGCACCGACTAGAATCATGATTATGCCCGCAATCTGCACCTTGTGCATCAGCCTCGTCGTCTGCCGGGGCGTATTTATGTCATGAAACAGCGAAGTCGGCAGCATCCCTCGATTGCCCGATGGATTTTAAGCGCGCGTTGAACACCTCGCCCCGCGATACGCTTTGCGTCTGACCATCAATGACTGCGGGATGATGCTGGAGCCGCAGCTCGGCATGAAGATGGACCAACTGGTGGGCGCGGCGAAGGCCGCGGAGGAGCTCGGCTTCGGCTATTTCTTCCGCTCCGACCACCTGCTCCCGACCAACGACAAACGCGGCATGGACTCGCCCGAGTGCTGGACCAGCCTGGGAGCGGTCGCCGCTTCTACTAGCAGGATCAGGTTCGGGCCGATGGTAACGCCCATCGGCTTCAGAAACCCCGCCCTTCTCGCCAAGATGGCCTGCACCCTGCATTCGTTCTCTCACGGGAGGCTGCAACTAGCCGTAGGGGCAGGGTGGTACGAGTCAGAGTACAAGGCCCTGGGCTACCCATTCCCCGACTTCAAGGCGCGCGTCGCCCAGTTCAGCGAGGCTCTGAACATCATGTCCTCTCTCTTCAGCACCGGCAGGGTCGATTTTGAAGGCAAGCACTTCTCCGCCCACACCGACTGCCTTCCGAGGCCCGACGGCCACATGCACCTGATCGTCGGGGGGCGCACCAAGCCGGTCATAAGGCTCGCCGGCAAGTTCGCCGACGAGTGGAACTTCTTCAGGATGTCGAGGGGTGAATTGGATGGGATGCTCCCCATCCTGCGGGACTCCGCAGCTGGCAGAGAAGTGGAGGTCACTGAAATGGGCCCTTACATGATAGCGAAGAGCCAGGAGAAGCTCGAAGAGTACGCAAGACTCCAGGCCGCGAAGCTGGGGACGACCCTCGCTCCAAAGGAAATATTCGCCCGCCTCAAAGCCCGAGACGCCCCCTGCGGGACCGTGGACGAGGTGGCGCGCCAGCTAGCCGCGAAGCGCGATTCAGGAGTCGCGAGGATATACTTCCAAACATTGGTCCCCGAAAACACCGCCATGACAGAGCTCCTGGTGGATACGGTCAAAGCAGGGATCTAGCCCTACGAGTTTCTTCGACTCCGCCTACCTGGGGACGCCGCCCTGGGACATCGGACGTCCCCAGAAGGAATTCGCGAGGGTTGCCGAAGGCATCAGGGGAACGCTCGACGTCATCGACCTGGGGTGCGGGACCGGGGAGCATTCGATCCTCTTCGCTTCACGGGGACACAGGGTCCTCGGCGTGGACCTGGCTCCCCGCGCCATCGAGAAAGCGAAGGCAAAGGCTGCTGAGAGGCATTCTCGGGCCGAATTCAAGGTCGCGGACGCGACGGACCTCCAGTCCCTGGGAAGATCCTTCGACCTGGCACTCGACTGCGGCTTGTTTCATGTGCTTTCGGATCACGAAAGGACGAGTTATGTCAGGAGCCTGCGTTCGGCTATCAGACCTGGAGGCCGATACTTCATGCTCTGCTTCAGCGACCACGAGCCCGACTGGGGTGGGCCTCGGCGTATCGCGAAACAAGAAATCCTCGACAGCTTCTCCCGCGGGTGGAGGGTGGAGTCCGTCCGGCCGTCCAAACTCGAGGCGTTCGTGGGCGGAGCGGGCGCCGAAGGATGGTTCTGCAGGATTCTGAAAGATGGCTGACATCTAGGACCTTCCAATCAGCTTCCGGCCCCTCAACGCTGACGCGGTCTCGTCGGAGTCGCACTGACCTGAGGTCAGGACTTCAGGTCAGCAACGCTCTATAAGCTTGGACAGTCCTTCCGCGACATGGCTTCGGCCCAGAGGCTCTGGTTCGGGTACACTCGCGAGGGAGGAAAGGCCACGCTCGACGTGGGCGGGCCTGGTAGCACGATTCTTCTTCTGGGTTCCAGGGCAGGCGAACTGGCCGCCATCTCGGCCGTCTCTGCCAAAGAAGCAGCCGTCTCCCCGATCATATTCGACATGGGAGGCGCCATCTCCAACCAGCTTTCTGGATACTTCGAGACCTTCGACTATCGGGCATTCCTGTACGACGCCTTCAGGCTGGTCGAACCCGAGGCTTGGCACTCCCAGCTGGCCGCGGCTGCCTACACAGTAGCACTGGACCTCACGTCAGAAGAGGAGGCGATAATCAACTCGGCGATGCAGGTGGTCGCTTCAGACGGCACGCTCCTGAGCCCGGTTTCCATTCACGACGTCATGGGCAAGGTGGAGGGGTTCAGGGGGTTCTATGTGGACAAGCTGAACGGCCGGATTGGCTCGCTCCGTCTCTTCGACGCCGTCGACGATCAGGGTTTCGATCGGCTGGCGCGAGGGAACGCAATCATCGATTTCCACAGGGCGCCATATCCTCAGGCAGCAGAGCTCGCCGCTGCTCTCTTCATCGCCAAGCTCCTTGCGCTGGCACACTCACAGGGAGAGGATGCGTCTCTCCTTCTGATGACCGAGGCACACCGTCTCTTCAGGGCCTCTCCTCGGGCGGCGCATTCGAACAGGCTCCTGACGCAGCTCCTCTCCTGGAGTGGGACAGTCGTTCTCGCTTCGGAGCAGCCAGCGTCGCTCAGCCCCCTGCTCCTCCAGTCAGCTCCGATGAAGCTCTACTCGAGCGACGCCTGGCATTCGCAGCCCCGTCAGGAGATGAGGGTGCTGTCCGGCCATTTCGTGTTGGACGACAGGAGGTATCAGGTCAAGGAACCCTTCGTGCCGCGCCTGGTTCTAGCCAAGACGTCCGGGTATGCGCCCGCCCGTCCAGGCCCGTTTCCTACTCCAGAGCTCACCAGGCTGATACTCGAGGAGTCAGAGAGGTTCCCCCTGTCTACTCCCCAGTCGATTCTGCAGTTCGTCTCTGCCGAGTTCCTCCCGGCCGACGTGCAGGCCGCGCTCGCCGGCCTCGAGAAGCAGGGGTGCCTCATCCTGGAGCCGAAGGACCCCGGCACGGGGCCGAAGATCTTCGCGTACACCCTCACGGAGAAAGGGAAGAAGCTGATGGAGGAGCTCAGGGCATGATGGAGCGGATCCCGACGCTCTGCAAGGCCGTCGACGAACTCCTTGACGGGGGCCTTGCGACAGGAACCATCACCCAGGTCTTCGGGGAGAAGGCACTCGGCAAGAGCATCTTCTCTCACCAGGTCGCGTGCTCGGCGGTCGCAGCTGGTCACTCGGCCATAATCCTGGACACGGAGCAATCCTACGCCAGCTACCTCCTCCCCTACAGGCAGGCTGGGATGAACAGGCGCCTGGGCCGGGATGTCCCTACGGCCGAACTGAAGCTGGAGAGGGTGACAAAGCCGGCCGGCAAGAAGAAGGGAGCAACCAGAGGAGAGCTCTTGACAGCGATCAGCAGCGCACTCGACAGGCTCGGGGTCTCCTACACAGACGCCCACCTCGGCCCAATCGCCGACATTCTCTGCCCCACCTTCACGGTGGACGTCGCGACCAAGGAACCCGCGGTGTTCATCCTGCAGACCCCGGAGGTGGTGGACCTGCTCAACCTGCACGGGGTGGACGCCAACAAAGAGGTATCGAGTGGCGGCAGGGTCGAGTTGAGGCTCCGCCAGACCCCCACCTACGAGTCCGTGCTCCGCGGGCTGGTCCGAGACACAGGCGCGAAGCTGATCGTCTACGACTCGATTTCCGCACCGTTCAAGTCGTCCTTCCCGAGCACCCAGGATCTCCCGGCGAGGAGCGCCGGGCTCGCGATGATCCTTTCTCATGCCCAGCGGCTCTGCGTGGAGTTCGGGATCGCCGTCCTCGTGGTAAGCCACGTTTCCATCGACCCGATCAAGGCCTGGAACCGCCACCCGTACGGTGGTATCATCCTCGGCCACGAGGCCAAGTTCTCCCTCGAGCTGACCAAGAGCTCCGCCAAGCGGAACGAGGAGGCTGAGGCAGAAAACGAGGTGGGAAAGACCGACAAGGGGAGGGCTTTCTGGGTCGCGCGCCATCCAGCCTTGGAGGAGTACTCCAAGTTCGGTTTCGCCAACATCGACGAGGAGGGGTTCCACTGATGGGTTGGAAAGCCAAGTCGCTGACGCTCCTACTCGGGCTCCTCCTCCTAGCGTCAGGCCTCTGGCCCCTGAGCCTGATTTGCTTCCTTTGGCTTTGGTTTTCATTCCGCTCTCGCTCGGCGAAGGCCTCCACCAGGCCGGCGGGAGACAGTTCATTCGTAAGCTTGAGGGGTATTATCGGGTCCGCTCTCCTCCTCCTCTCGTTGGTCGCCTTCCTTTCGGGCGGGACATTCTCTCCGATTCTCTTTTTCGCGGCGGGGTGCATTTCCCTGTGGTCGAACCAGCTTGTCAAGTTGCTTCCCAATCGAGTCTCGCGGGTCCGCGATTCGATACTTCTACGATCGAAATTCAACCCGTTCACCTGGTACGCCTTGGCCGAGGTGAAAGCAGGACCCGAAGAGTTCACACGCGCCGTGTCCGCAATTGAAGGAAGGCTGGTCCTCTTCACCGAGACGGGGAGAGTGCTCGCACTAGTGAAGTGCCTGGCTCTGAATCGGGGTGACGCCGAGACCATGGTGCTTGAGAAGTTCAGGTCGGTCACTTTGCCTGGCCTGTCGGGGGCTCATCTCCTCCCTCTCGACGGAGCTGAAGCGGAGTCCACCATGCGTATGAGGTTGATCCCTGCAAAGCTGAGCGGCGCGCAGTTCGCAGAATCAGCTTCGAGGATAAGGGGCGTCTTGACAGTCGAATGCGGTGGTGGCTTCGTCCTCAGGGCATCAGCCTACGGAACAAGGCCGGGCGGGGGCCACCCACAGGTTCCGATTTGTAGCGGCACCCTCACCTCGCCGCCGTTGGTCTGGGAATTGCTGGAGGCACTCGAGAAACGAACTAGGTGGCCCGAGCCCGACGGTTTCTCGACTCTGCTCGACTCTTTGGTCGCAACCAAAGGGGTGCCGTTGGCCGAGAGGCTGAGGAGCCTGGAAAGCTCGGAGGACCGCCTGCTGATCCGCAGCCTGTCTGGGGAGGAAGTCCGTACATCTCGGCCGCAGATGAGAGCGATAATCTCTCTCTACACCTGATATCACTTCGGCTTTATATCGACACCACAAAGAGCCAGCCAGAAATTGCAGCCTTCCACCCCAAGTGCCCAGCTCCCTCCATCGCCGGCCGGCGTGAGCGGTCACCAGGTCAGGGCTCTGCTGGCAATGGTCGGGGTGGCACTCCTCCTCAACTACGTCGAAACGATGGTCATCCCGGGAATCCCCGTAATCCAGCGCGACTTCTCGACGCCTTCGAGCGCGGTCTCCTCGGACACAGTGGCATGGATCACTTCAGCTTTCCTGGTTGTCGGTAGCGCGGTCTCCCCCCTCTTTGGGAAGCTCGGTGACAGCTATGGGAAGAAGCGGATGTTCCTGATTGCCCTCGTGTTCTACACGGCGGGGGTAGGACTTGCCGGCTTTTCTCCATCAATCTACTTCCTCATAGCCGCACGGGCGATTCAAGGCATAGGTTTCGCCATCGTCCCGCTGGCACTGGCGATCATTGCGGAAACATTTCCCAAGGAGCGGATAGCCACCGCACAGGGGATCGTAAGCGCGACCTTCGCAATAGGCGCTGCGCTCGGCCTCATCATCGGCGCATACATCGTCCAGGACCTCGGATGGCAGTGGGCCTTTCACTCGGCCTTCATCCTGAGCGTCGTCTTGTTCGTCGTCATCGCGCGGTTCCTACCAACGGGAGCCCGCGGGACAGGGGCCAGGGTCGACTACGAGACGATAGTCTTCCTCATGGCAGGCATTTCCTTAGTTCTGCTCTACCTCACGGAAGGACCATATGAGGGATGGTACTCCCCCTATCAGCTCCTCTCTCTGGCCGCAGGGCTCGCCATGACAATCGGCTTCTTCGTCGCCGAAGCGAGGCGCAGGAACCCCCTGATCCAGCTCTCGCTCCTCAGAATCAGAAACGTCTTCGTGGCCAACGGAGTCGGGATACTTTCGGGCATAGGGCTGTTCATGCTCTTCTTCGCTGTGGTGTATTACACCGAGCTCCCGCCTCCATTCGGCCTCGGCCTCGACGTGCTCTCAGCCGGGTTGACCATGGCCCCAGCCACGGTGGTCATGCTCGGCGCTGGCCCCGGCCTCGGCCGCTTGACCGCCAGGGCAGGCCCTAAGCCCACGATGATCCTCGGAGGGGTAATCGCGATAATCGGTTTTGTCCTCTTCCTCTTCAACAGGGCCACAACCACTGACACAGTGATCGATACGGCCGTGTCACTTGCTGGAGCTGTCGGCGTGATAATCCCAATCGTAAACATGATCAGCATCTCCTTGCCAAGTGAAAACGTGGCCACGGGCCTTGGCCTCAACACCATGCTGAGGAATATCGGAGGCGCCGTGGGTCCCGTGCTGGCAACCACGATTATGAGCACATACTCGGTCACTCCGCCAGGGAGCACGGTCTCCTTTCCTACTTCGACTGCCTTCGACTATATCTTCTACCTCGCGATTGCCTCGATGCTGGCGATAGTGATCTTCTCGTTCGCCGCCAAGAATTACGTGTTCAAGAAGCAGCCTTCACCCTGAGCTTTCGAGCCTTCAGAGCGCCGCGACCAATGCTATGACGCCGAAGCTTAGGACAGCGGCCAGGCTGACCCAGTAGGCCGCCTGCAGCCGCTTGCCCGAAGTGAGCCCTCCCATTATGCGCCGGTCTGACGCCAGCATCCCCATGAGCACCCCAGGTCCGACGAGCACGAAGACGAAAACAACCATCAGGCCCAGCACCAAAGAGAGGGGGTCGGGATAGAAGATGGGCACAGCAACGGCCGGGAGTGATTCGGCGACGTACACCCAAAAGAAGCTGCTCTTTCGCCATCCCATGGCCTCAACGATGGCCCAGGAGCTCGCAAGTGAGATCACGACCAGAGCCACGAAGGCAGCGGAGACCAGTCCCACGGCGAAGAGCTCTGGCGCGTAGGATCCGGCCAGCGAGCTCAGGCCGAGTGCGAGAGTCTTGGATGATGTCAGGCTCAGCGTGGAGCCAAGCCCTGCGGTCGCCATCATTATCACCACCATGCCAGCCTCGCTCGCCACGGCCCCGATCAGGGTCTCTGTTCTCATCGCCCAGACCTGAACCTTCCCCTTCTCTGCAGTAGCGGACGCCTGATAGAAGAGCATGAATGGCATTACGACAGCTCCCGCGCCAGCAGCCAATAGGAACAGGAAGGAGGGATCGAGGCTGAAGTATGCCGGACTCGACGAGTACACACCTCGAGCCAAGAGCGACCCTGCATACGAGATTATTAGCACCGAGGAGAAAACCAAGAGAACCTTCTCTATGGTCACGTAGTCCCGTCTCCTGACAATGAGAATATGGGCCCCGTAGGCTATCGGCATCGAAACGTACGGGGGGATGCCCACCAGCGCCATCCCAATGGCGATGCCCGTGTATTCCGCGACGTAACTCACTATGTCCACGACAGCCATGGGAAGGCTCGCGAGCAATGCCACCCTTCTCGAATAGGACGATCGGATGACTTCCCCGAGGCCCCTCCCCGTCGCAATCCCTATCCTCCCGCTTACCTCCTGTATCACGAAAAGGGGCAGGATCAGTACCAGGAAGAACCAGGCGAGGCCGTAGCCGTACACTGCGCCCGCCGTGGCCGCAGTCAGGACGCTGGGGGCGTCCACGTCTGCGATCATCACTACCCAGGCTGGGCCGAACGATCTGAAGAACTCGTGAACTCTCCCCGTCACCCAGCTTCATACTCCTTCCTGGACAGCACTAGGGTCGAGAGACAACAGTCGTGCTGACGGTCTGAGTCTCAGCATTTAACCAGATTGTGCCGGAAGTTGGTGCGTCATTCCTTGCGGGGCTGATGTGCGCCTTTCCTGATAACGACGATTGCTCCGCAGATGGCGGCGATGGCCCCGGCGAGACTGACCGCGACTACAATGCTCAGCGCCCCGGCGAAGGAGGGTGCCAGGCCGGGCCAGGCGCTGACGTAGCTCCACACGAACCCGCCCCCTTGTCCAGGCTCTAGCGAAACAAAGAGCGGCGCATCCGTCCCCGAACTCCCAACCGCGAAGACTGGATTCCTTCCTGGCTCCCACCCGCTGTAAGCGTAGACTCCCCCAGAGACCCGCTGGCCGTCGAGTAGGATTGCATTGAGAGTGAGATTCCCCATGTGTTGAAAGTCCGCGGCCGTCCTGGAATAGGACTCAAGTGCGAACGTCTCCTGGTCCCCCGATTGAAGGGACGTCGAGACCCCCGCTGGGAAAGGACGTTCCGCGTAAGCTCCCGTATTCTGATCGGCGATTTTCAGGTTCCATCCGGTCTGGTTTCTGAATATCGAAAGTGAAATGTTGTCTCCCGAAGACATTGCTGGAGCGCTCGAGTTCAAGATCCAGTCATACGTCGGCCGTGATGCCTGTACCCCCTCGACGGCCCAGGAGTAGGCGCGCCAGGAGCTCGAGTTGGGATACACCCCCGCCGCCACCTGGAGCACCGACCCATCAGCCGTCATCACAGACATGACCGCGTAGACGATCCCGCTCGGGCTGCTGAGGTCAGGGAGATTCACTAGAGAGGTCAGGTTCCCCACATCCTCCCACCTGAGGGTCCCGCCCCCCTCGAGCTGCGCACCCTCTGGAACGACGACGCCGATTGCCCACGACGTCGCAGGATAGATGGTATCACGCGCTGCAGGAGAAACTACCTCACCGACGACGCGGATGGACCCTATCGGGGCGAGTAGCAGGACCGCCAGAATGAGTATGGAGCTCGCTCGTGCTGGCCTGCTTTCCATCAAGGGGAGGGCCACCTAGCGCGAACCATTGACAGGACCGCTAGGGCGGCGCCGATGACCGCGAAAATAGTAAGGACGGTGATGGGATCGACATATGGAGAAAGCATGCTGTCTATCGAGCTCGCAGACGATGTGCCGAAGGTCGATGCGTAGCCCCCCACGGCGCCTGCTACCCCCAGCAACAGGCAGCTCCCGGAGATGCCAACCGAAAGCAAGACGATCGCCGGCCACATCAACCGGTCGTCAATGGAGCGACCTTCGTGGAGTTCGACCGTGGTGAGAAACGCGGAGAGGGCTCCGAAGCCGCCCACTCCTGCCACCACGAAGAGGACATAGGCTAGCGCCAGCCAGATGCCCGCCCCCCCGCCCACGATGATGGGAGGCAGGTAGGAGAAAGGCTGGAAGGGGAGCACCATAACTATGGTCCAGATCAATGCCGCGAACAGGCTCAGGTAGGCGGCTCCCCTATACCTCCTGTACCAGAGGGGCTTGTGCGGGTCTATCTTCATCACCCAAGGCCACTCCTTGCAGAACCCGGCCCACGCCACTCCTGTCGAATCACTTTACGGTCCTCTCCTCTTCTGCCCGTCTTCACGCTATAAAAGGGGGATACGATTCCCTCCATTGAGAAGACCCGCATCTGGAGGGCCAACCGAAACGGCCAGCCCGGGAGGTTACGTGCAGATATTGGCATCTGTACGGACGCCCTTATTTTGACCACAGGGCTGTTTTCTTCTCCTGCTGAGGCATAGTTGAAACAGACGAGCCTGCACGAACGAGGCTCCGGACAGGTTGCCCAGGAAGATTTTCGGGATGTTATAGAAGTGATACACCAGCTCGCACAGAGGCTTGGGCTACCTCAAGAAGTGAGGAGGCGCGCCACTTCCATCTGCCTGGAAATCAGGGCGAGCGGGTTCGGGCGCGGCACTAAGCATCCGACCCTTGCAGCCGCGGCGCTCTACATAGCCTGCAGGGAGAGGAGGGTGCCCGCTACCCTCAGGGAGTTCGCCTATTCGTCCGGTGCCGACCCGAGGGACGTCGGGCGTTGCTACCTCGGTATCCTCGAGAACCTGCACATCTCGCGCCCCAACCTCAACGGCAAGGGGTACGTCTATCACATCTCCCTGAAGAAGCCGGTCTCCGACCAGGCGCTCAAGCTCTCTCAGGAAATCATCAACCTGATGTCGGCAAAGGGGTTGGGCGGAAGGAACCCCATGACTCTCGCCGCAGCAGCCCTCTACATCGCCTGCTGCAACTCGGGCGAGAACGTGACCCAGGCCGAAGTCGCCGAGGGTGCAGGGGTGGGGGAGGAGAGCGTGAGGGAGTGCTGTAAGGAGATACGAAACCTGACCAGGCCGGCCCCCCATTGACTGTCCGGATGTTCTGCCTAACCTGTATGTGCTAACAATTAAATCAGCTCCGAAAACCTGATTCGCCATGGTCAGGACGAACCTCTCGATCGACAAGGGGGTCTTCGAGGAGTTCGCCGCGGAGGCGGACCGCCGCAAGATGACCCTCTTTGCCTTCGCCAACGAGTCGCTCTCTGCAATAACCAAGATATCACAAGAAGGAGGGAATCCCGACGAGTTCTACAAGATCTGGAGAGTCCTCACGATTCTTAGGGAGGTGGACGTCATAACCCTCCCCTCAGACTTTGTAGAGGACTTCATAGAACGCCTCTACAAGGCAGACCCGTCGCTGACGAAGGCGCGGTTCCGGGAGCTCGGCACCTCCATAGTTGGGCTCCTCAAAATAGCCGCAGAGAACATAGAGGATCTCGCTCCGCTCGCAAAAGACTTCGGCTTCTTTATTCCGATCAAGCACTTCGACCTCAGGAGCTCCAAGGACGGCCGAATACAGGTGGACGTCGTCGGCGCTGGGAAGGCCATTCAGACTACTGAATGCTCCTGCGAGTTCCTGAAGGCAGTTCTGGCCGGCTACGGTTACATCGTGACAAAAGAGGAACTACACCCCGGAACCATGAGGTTGCAGGCCGAAGCGACGAACAGGACATAGACAAACAGTCCCTGAAGCCGTCTATCGGGCCCACAGCCCTTCAATCGACCATTACCCGAGGGCCCATCGCCGTCGGCAAACCCAAGAGCGCAGTATCAGACCTGAGAAACGACCCATTCAGCTAAATATACCGGTGAAGCGCCGCGAGAATTAGCGATTCCATGTGATAGACTCCGGGGCAGTAGCGTGGGTGCTTGCGGCCACCGCGCTGGTCATGCTGATGACCCCGGCGCTCGGTTTCTTCTACGGAGGTCTGGTCCGGAGAAAGAACCTCATTTCTACCATCGTGCAGACCCTGACCATCTTCGCCGTGGTCAGCCTCGTATGGGCTCTCTGGGGTTATAGCGAAGCCTTCGCCCCATCGGTGAACGGAGTCATAGGAAACCTATCGAAAGTGGGTCTCAACGGGGTTGGGGCGACCCCTCTGGGGAATCAGGTCATTCCCGAACTGGAGTATTTCGCGTTCCAGCTGAAGTTCGCGGCTATCACGCCCGCACTCATCATCGGCGCGTTCGCAGAAAGGATCCGGTTCAAGGCGCTCCTGATCTTTACGGTCGCCTGGGCGACCTTCATCTACGCTCCCATCGCACATTGGGTCTGGGGCGGGGGTTGGCTCCAACAGCTGGGCGTAGAGGACTTCGCTGGCGGACTTGTCGTCCACATCTCTGCCGGGGTATCGGCTCTGGCAGCAGCGATCGTGCTGGGGAAGAGGAAGGGCATCTCGAAGTCTGAAGAGGTGAGGCCCAACAACGTCCCGTTCGTTATTCTCGGAGCGGCCATGCTCTGGTTCGGTTGGTTCGGGTTCAACGGGGGAAGTGCACTGGCCGCGAATGAGGTCGCAGTCCAGGCGCTCGTGAACACCAATCTGGCGGCAGCAGCGGCTGCGGTCACCTGGATGCTCGTCGACTGGTCGAGGAAGGGGAAGCCCTCGGCCGTGGGCATATCGATCGGTGCAGTCGCCGGACTGGTCGCAATCACCCCAGCCGCTGGCTACGTGGCCGCAGGACCTGCAATGTTCATCGGATTGGGGGCAGGTGTGGTCTCGAACTTCGTCTCCAACTGGAGAGCTAGCCGCAACATCTTCGACGACTCCCTCGACGTCTTCGCCTGCCACGGGGCAGGGAGCATGTGGGGGGTCTTCGCAACGGGGATCTTTGCGTCGGCGGCAATCAGCGGCGCCAACGGTGCCCTCAACGGGAACCCGAGCCTGCTGGGTATCGAAGTGTTCGCAATCGCGGTCGTCAGTGGCTTCTCCTTCTTCGGTTCGTTCTTCCTCCTGAAGATAATCGACTTCATCACGCCACTGAGGGTGACTGCAGAAGAAGAGGAGCTCGGACTCGACGAGTCCCAGCACGGTGAAGAGGCCTACAACTAGGGTTCTACCCAGCGCTTCACCGAGGGTATCCGCCCACCGCCTGGTTCGATTCCCCAACTTACTGTCACTTTCGGGGTTATCCGGAGGTACTTCCCCTTCCCGAACATCCCCACATGATCAGTCACCTCTGCCTTCCCGGCGACCTTGATTCCTCGCGGCCTCCAGGGATCGATAGAAGCAAGATCATCGACGACTAGGGAAACGTTGCTGTTCCCGCCGGTGATGTTCCTGTATCGCCTGGTCCTGAAGAAGATCTCTTGGCTGTGGCTTCCAATCCAGAAATATCTCCCGTCGAACTCGAACCCGACCGGCGATACCTCTGGCCTTCCGCTCTTAGACGCGGTAGCCACCCTTGCTAGTCGTTGGGTCTTCAGATAGTCCACTTCAGCCTGCGAAAGCATCTGGCTGTGCTTTGTGATGATTCCTATAAATTGAGCATGTGGCCGATCTTCCAGTCACCGCCAGGGTGGTCGAAGCACGTCGACACCCCGAAAAGCTTCTTAACCCAACGATGAAGGGCGAATCAAGAAGGCTGCGTCATGCCGCGTTTCAAGACAACCGCTGAGGCGCTCAAGATAGTCCACAACAGGGAGCAGATTCGGAACCTAGGGATCATCGCGCACGTCGATCATGGCAAGACCACCACCTCTGACAGCCTGCTCGCTGCCTGCGGGATGCTCTCCCCGTCCGTCGCCGGCCAGGCTCTGGCCCTAGATTACATGGAGCTTGAGCAGCAGCGCCAGATGACAATCAAGGCCGCCAACGTCACCCTGTACTATGAAGAGCAGGGGAAGCCCTACGTGATCAACCTGATCGACACTCCTGGCCACATCGACTTCACAGGGAAGGTCACCCGGTCCCTCAGGGCGGTCGACGGCGCAATCGTGGTCATCGACGCGGTCGAGGGGATAATGACCCAGACCGAGACGGTCACCCGCCAGGCGCTGGAGGAGAGGGTCCGCCCCGTGGTCTACATCAACAAGATTGACCGTCTGATCAAGGAGCTCCGCCTGACCCCCGAGAAGATGCAGGAGTGGCTCTTCAACATCGTGAAGGACTTCAACCGTCTGGTCGATACTTACGCGGAGCCGGAGTACAAGCAGAAGTGGAAAGTCTCGATCCAGGACGCCCAGGTCGCTTTCGGGTCTTCGAAGGACAAGTGGGGATTCAACTTCGACATGGCCAAGGCCGCCGGGATGTCCTTCAAGGACATCATCAACGCCTACAGCGCCTCGACCCCTGAAGAGCTCGGCAAGAAGCTCCCGCTGCACGAAGCGCTCCTAGGAATGGTGGTAAGGCACCATCCCCCGCCCCATGTGGCCCAGGCATACCGCATCCCGAAGATCTGGTCCTCAGGGGACCTCAACAGCGACGTAGGGAAGGCCCTCCTCGCCTGCGACGAGAACGGGCCAACCGTGATGATGGTCACCAACGTCGTGGTCGACCCGGCGGCGGGCCTGGTGGCCACGGGGCGTCTCTTCTCGGGGAGCGTCACCAACGGCGACCAGGTCTACCTGCTCAATTCGAAGAGGGAGGGGAAGATTCAGTCAGTCCAGATTTTCATGGGGTTCCAGAGGGAAATCGTCGACTCTCTTCCGGCCGGCAACATCCCTGCCCTCCTCGGCCTGGACATCAGGTCGGGGGAGACGATTTCCAACCTGAAAGGGATTGCGACCTTCGAGTCGATCCACTATGTGAGCGAGCCAGTGGTGACTGTTGCAGTCGAGGCCAAGCACCCCAGGGACCTGCCGAAGCTGGTCGAGGTGATGAGGCGGCTCAACATAGAAGACCCCAACCTCGTCGTCACCATCAACCAGGAGTCGGGCGAGACGTTGATGTCAGGCATGGGGGTCCTCCACCTCGAGATTGCAACCACCCAGATCCAGCAGGCGGGGCTCGAGATCATCACTTCCCCCCCAATAATCAACTACAGGGAAACCATCAGGGCGCGGGCCGGGCCGATCATGGCGCGCTCGCCCAACAGGCACAACAAGATCTTCATCGAGGTCGAGCCTCTGGAGTCGGATGTCGTCGAGCTTGTCCGCAACGGGACCATCGGCGAGAACGTGGAGAAGAAGGCGGTCATCAAGACCCTCCGCGACCACGGGTGGGACCCCGACCAGGCGAGGAACTTCCAGGCCATCGACGAGCGCGGGAACATCCTCACCGAGGTGACCAAGGGTGTCCAGTTCCTCCAGGAGTCCATGGACTCGATCCGCGCTGGTTTCGACGACATCATGAAGAACGGCCCACTGGCCTACGAGTTTACAAGGGGGGTTAAGGTCGCCCTGACT
>Ga0187769_10001053_pt1 | contig 15358 bp, 11 predicted proteins | sample 0116_SJ02_MP02_1_FD_133140 | JGI IMG/M metagenome (GOLD analysis project Ga0187769, IMG submission 133140) | Tropical peat soil microbial communities from peatlands in Department of Meta, Colombia - 0116_SJ02_MP02_10_MG | ecosystem: Environmental > Terrestrial > Soil > Wetlands > Peat | place... | reverse complement strand
GCCGGCGTTAGCAACGGGAAATACAGTTGTTCTGAAGCCAGCGGAGTTCACGCCACTCACGGCGCTTGCCTTCGCTGAAATCTGCACCGAGATTGAGCTTCCGCCTGGCGTCGTGAATATCGTGACGGGAGATGGCTCGACCGGCGAGGCTTTGGTCAAACACCCTGACGTCGACAAGATTGCCTTTACCGGTTCTACAGAAGTGGGGCGCGCTATTCGTGCGGCCACAGCCTCTAGCCACAAACGGCTTTCCCTGGAACTCGGCGGAAAATCGCCGTTCATTGTCTTCGAGGATGCGGACCTCGACGGTGCGGTCGAAGGCCTGGTGGATGGAATCTGGTTCAATCAGGGGCAAGTTTGCTGCGCTGGCTCGCGCCTGCTGATGCAGGAAAGCATTGCCGAGGTGCTGAGCGCTAAGGTTCGCGACCGCATGAGCACATTGCGCGCCGGCCCGCCGCTCGACAAGGCGATCGATATCGGCGCCATCGTTGCTCCCGTGCAACTCGATCGCATCCGGCGGCTGGTTGATCAGGGAGTAGCGGAGGGTGCCACTTGCTGGCAGCCCCAGATCGCGTTGCCTTCGCGTGGGCTCTATTATCCGCCGACGCTACTGAGCAATGTGCATCCAACCTCGATCGTTGCCCAGCAGGAAATTTTTGGTCCGGTACTGGCGGCCATGACTTTCCGCACGCCTTCCGAAGCAGTGGAACTCGCCAACAACACGGCTTATGGCTTGGCGGCCTGCGTTTGGAGTGAGAGCCTCAACGTGGCGCTGCAGGTGGCGGCTCAACTTAAGGCCGGTGTGGTGTGGGTGAACTGCACGAATTTGTTTGACGCTTCCTGCGGATTCGGTGGCTACCGGGAAAGCGGATTCGGACGCGAAGGCGGCAGGGAAGGTCTGCGCGAATATCTGGAGCCAGTGTGGTTTAAGAACGCACCCAAGTTGCCGGCGAAATCTACTCCAGCAGAACTTGAGACTGAAGAACCTTCAGCCCCGGCCATTGATCATACGGTCAAGCTCTACATCGGCGGGAAGCAGGCTCGGCCCGATTCCGGCTACAGCATGGAAGTGCGTAGCCCGGACGGACGGTTGCTCGGCGAAGCGCCGCTCGGCAATCGAAAAGACATCCGTAATGCCGTCGAGGCTGCCCGTAAGGCCGAAGCTTGGCCGAAGGCAACGGCGCACAATCGCGCGCAGGTTCTTTATTACATCGCAGAGAATCTTTCGCAGCGCCGCGAGGAGATCGCGCGGCTGCTTGCGGAAGTGGTGGGAGAGAAGCAGGCCGGCGCGGAAGTTGACTTAGGCATTCAGCGTATCTTTGCCTATGCCGCGTGGGCTGACAAGTTTGATGGCGCGGTGCACAGTCCGCCTTTTCGCACCATCGCCATCGCGATGAATGAACCGATTGGAATCGTCGGTATCATATGTCCCAGTGAGGTTCCCTTGCTTGGATTTGTGTCATTGGTAATGCTGGCTCTCGCTGTGGGGAACACAGTCATCGCGATTCCTTCGGAAACCTACCCGCTGATCACCGGCGACCTCTACCAGCTTCTCGATACCAGCGACGTGCCGGGAGGTGCGGTGAACATCGTTACGGGCCCGGCTTCACAACTGTTGAGAACCCTGGCGGAGCACGACAACGTCGATGCTATCTGGTCGTTCAGCGACGAAGCCAGCGCGGCCGCGGCGAAAGCTTATTCCGTCGGTAATCTGAAGCAGGTCTGGACGAACGAAGGCCGCGCCATCGACTGGTTCAATTCCAAACAGGCGGAAGGCCGCTGGTTCCTCGAGCATGCTACTCAAGTGAAAAACATCTGGGTGCCATACGGAGAGTGAGGAGCGAAGCCTACCCTCAGAGTCGCGAGGTATCTCCTTAAACATGAGACACCCTGAGTGGAACAGACCCCATCGACCAATTTCTGCACCGCGCTCGTCGGCGTGGGTGCTTATCCTGCTGGCTGCCTTTCTATTGGGGCAAGCTCCGGGTCAACAGCAGCCCCAGCCTGCGACCACTCCGCAACAGCCACCGGGCAGCGAGTCCCGGCTGCCGCAGAAAACTCAATCCGCTGACGAGAGGGCAGGCGCTACACCAGAGCAGAAGATCTCGCCCAAAGAGGCCGAGGAGCTCTTCCGAGATGTGGATGAGATTCTGAAGTTCGCCAGCAAGGATACGGATTTGCCGGCGAAGCATGAGGTCAAGCGTAAGCTCACCACCCGCGATGAAGTCGTCGCTTATCTCGAAAAAAACATGTCGGAGGATAAAGACGCGCAGCGGTTGCGCCGCTCGGAGTTGGTGCTGAAAAAATTCGGGTTGCTTCCGGCTGATTTCGATCTGCAGGCGTTTCTGGTGAAGCTGCTGCGCGAGCAGGTAGCCGGCTATTACGATCCGAAAACGAAAACCGTGAATCTGCTGGACTGGATTGAGCCGGAGCAGCAGCGTCCGGTGATGGCGCACGAACTGACCCACGCGTTGCAGGATCAATCATTCGGGCTGGAGAAATGGATGAAGCGCGACGACGTGGATCTGGATGAGAAGAAAAATCCTACGCCGGAGGATGTGGAACGGGACGAAGTCAGCGAGGCGCGCCAGGCGGTGGTGGAAGGCCAGGCCATGGTTGTGTTGGTTGACTATATGCTGGCGCCGACAGGACAGTCGCTGCTGAGTTCGCCGCAGCTGGCAAACGCGCTCAAGGAGGGGATGCTGGTCGGGACGGCCGATTCCCCGGCCTTCCAGAATGCGCCCATTTTCTTGAAAGAGGCGTTGACCTTCCCGTATCGCTATGGCTTGGATTTCGAGGCGGAGCTGCTGCGCAGCGGCGGCAAGCAAAAAGCTTTTGCCGCTGCGTTCATCGATCCACCGGAATCCACGCGACAAATTATGGAGCCGAAGACCTATCTCTCCGGCGAAAAGCTGGAGCCGATGCACTTGCCCGACTTCAAAGAAGATTTCAGGGATTACGAGCGCTTTGACATTGGCGCGATGGGTGAATTCGACGTGGGGGTCCTGGTGGATCAGTATGCGGGGGCGGAGACTTCGCGGGCGATTTATCCGCACTGGCGCGGGGGGTATTACTACGCCGTGCGGCCGAAGGGCGATCCGGCGGCGCCGCTCGCGCTCTTATATGTTTCGCGGTGGTCGGATGCGGAGAGTGCGGCGCGGTTCGCGGCGGTTTATGCCAGGGCGCTAACGACGCGTTACAAGCATGTTCACGAAGCCGTGGAAGAGGGAAAAAGTGCGACCGTGGACTTGCGAAACGTGGACACGCTGACCGGTTCGCACACCTGGTTGACCGAGGAAGGCGCGGTGACGATCGTAGTACAACAGGACACTGTATTGATCACTGAAAGCCTCAATCAAGCGACGACTGAACGGGTTGAGCAGGAGTTGTTGGGAGTGAAGGACGCGGCCGTGAAACACTGATCTACGACCCTGCTGTTCTGTATAATCTGCAATTCGTAATCGAAGAGAATTCTTGACGGGGGATTCTTGTCGCAAGCGGAAATTGGCATCATCGGGGGCAGCGGGTTGTACTCGATGCCCGGCTTGACCGATACACGGGAAATCCGCCAGCAGACACCATTCGGAGAGCCATCGGACGCTTATGTTTTGGGAGCGCTCGAAGGGCGCAGGGTGGCGTTCCTGGCACGCCACGGACGCGGACACCGCATTCTTCCGACGGAGCTTAATTTCCGAGCAAACGTTTATGGATTTAAGCAACTGGGAGCAGAACGAATTGTCTCCCTTTCGGCGGTGGGATCGCTTAAAGAGGAGCACAGGCCGCTGGATTTTGTGATTCCCGATCAGTTTTTCGATCGCACTCGGCGTCGCATAGATACGTTTTTCGGCGAAGGCATAGTGGCGCATGTGGCATTTGCCGACCCGATCTGTCCCGAACTGGCCAAAGTGGTTGAGGGTGCTTGCAGGAAAGCAGACGTGACGGGCAAGCGCGGCGGAACTTATCTCTGTATAGAAGGGCCGCAGTTCTCAACCAAGGCGGAGTCGAATATTTATCGCAGTTGGGGCATGGACATCATCGGTATGACTAATCTGCAGGAGGCCAAGCTGGCGCGAGAAGCGGAAATGTGCTACGTGACCGTCGCCATGGTCACGGATTATGACTGCTGGCATCCGTATCACGATTCGGTGACGGTAGACCAGGTTGTGGCGGTTTTGCTCAAGAATGCGGAAAATGCCTGTCGCGTGGTACGTGAGACGGTGGCAGCAATGCCGTCAGCGCGAGGCTGCAAATGCGGCTCGGCGCTGGCCCACGCGATCCTTACGGAGCGCGATAAGATTCCTGCAGCTACGCGTGAGAAATTGAAGCTAATTTTGGGGAAGTATGTGAGCTGAAAGTCCCCATCCTACGTCGGGAAGAACGCTCCCGTTAGGGTGGGCACCCGCTAAAAGCAGATTCCTCGGCACGTCCTCGCCGCACAAGCGCGGCTGCGGGCGGCTCGGAATGACAAACATATTTGGAGATTGAAACCACACCATGAGCATTGTTGCTGTAGGTTCGATTGCGTTTGACTCGATCGCGAGTCCGTCCGGGCGCGTGGAAAATATTTTGGGTGGCTCATGCACTTATTTCGCCCTCGCCGCAAGCTACTTCACGCAAGTGCGAATCGTAGCCGTGGTGGGGGAAGATTTTACTGCGGAGCATGAAGATGTTTTCCGGAAGCGAGGCATTGACATCCGTGGCATCGAACATGCGAAAGGGAAGACTTTTCGCTGGGGCGGGCAATACTTTGAAAACCTGAATGAGGCCAAAACAGATTTCACAGAACTTAATGTGTTCGAAAAATTCCAGCCGCGCATCCCACCTGAGTACATGGACACGGAATTTCTGTTTCTCGGGAACATCCATCCCAGCTTGCAGGCTACCGTCCGCCGGGAAATGAACGGAGTGCAACTGACCGGCGGCGATACCATGAATTACTGGATTCAGAAAACGCCCTACGAGCTTGTGCAGACACTAAAGCTGATCAACGTGCTGCTCATCAATGACACCGAATCCAAAATGCTGGCGGCGGAACGCAACCTGCCACGGGCGGCGCAGAAAGTGCTGGCCATGGGACCGCAGGCCCTGGTGATCAAGCATGGCGAATATGGCGCGACGATTTTCTTTCGCGAAGGAGCATTCGGGATCGGACGGCATCCGTTTCGCGCGCCGGCGCTGCCGATCGAGGAAGTGAAGGATCCGACCGGGGCCGGGGACTCGTTTGCGGGAGGGTTCATGGGGTACATTGCTTCGCAGGAGCAACTCAATCGCGAGGTGCTGAAGCGGGCGTTGTTCTACGGCGGAGTGATGGGATCGTTTGCGGTCGAGCGCTTTGGTACGGAGGGGCTGCAAGAACTGACGCGCGAGGAGATCGACGGCCGGTTTCAAGTTTTCCGCGAGTTGACCCATCTGGAATGAATACCCAGGGCAGGCTTGGCTGGGATCGCGAGACCACGCTTGTGTCTCAGTTGGCGGCTGCTGCCTCGTTACTGTCTTTTCTCTTCTACTTTCGCCATGGGGACCTTCTGCTTTATGGCGATGCCGTAGCTCACATCAATATTGCCCGTCGGGTGATCGATTCGCGCACACCGGGATTGCTGCAGTTGGGCACGGTTTGGTTACCGTTGCCGCATCTGCTGATGATTCCGTTTCTGTTGTCCGATGCGGCTTGGCAGACTGGGATCGCGGGCGCGGTCCCGTCTATGTGCGCGTATGTTCTAGGAACTGCGGGGATATTCCGGCTGGTGCGGGGAGAGTTAAGCAGGAAAGAGCAGCCGGATTTTGCGGCGCGCGCAGCAGCGTGGTTGGGGGCGACGATCTACGCCGCGAATCCCAATCTGCTGTACATGCAATCCACGGCGATGACGGAGGTTCTGTACCTGGCATTTTTCGTCTGGTCCATCGTGCACTTCAGCGAGTTTGTACACAGCGCGAGATCGGAAAAAGCAGATCACCACAGCCAAAACGATCGTTACGCATCCTTAATGAAATGCGGTTGGTATGTGGCGGGTGCTTGTCTGACCCGCTACGACGGCTGGTTTCTTGCGGGGGTTATGTGCGTGGCAGCGCCCTGCGTGATCGTCAGGTACAAGCGGGGAACGCTGCGCCGGGACTTGGTGAGATTCGTTTTGCTGGCGGTGGCCGCGCCGACCGTGTGGCTGGGATACAACGCGATCGTTTATCGCAATCCGCTGGAGTTTGCGAATGGGCCGTATTCAGCGCGAGCCATCGAACAGCAGAAGACGGCGCTGTCCAGGTCTTCTCCCCATCCGGGTTGGCACAGTCTGCCGGTTTCGTTTAGCTACTTTATGAAAGCTGCGGAAGACAACGTCGCGGAAGGCGGTCTGCAGAAGTTGTGGGTCGGCCTGCTCCTTGCTGGCGTGGCAATCGTTGTGGCGTTCAGTAGAAGAATGTGGCCGATCCTGCTGCTGGCGATTCCAGTGGTTTTCTACACAGCGTCGGTCGCGTACGGCAGCGTGCCAATTTACGTTCCGGATTGGTGGCCATTCTCTTATTACAACGTACGCTTCGGACTGGGGCTGGTTCCCGCTTTTGCCGTGATGGAGGCAGTGACGGTGTATTTCCTTCTCAGTTGCTTGCACGGCAGGTCGGTGAGAGTCGTGGTTTTAGTTAGCGCGGTGGCTGTAGTCGGCGCCAGTTATGGCCAGTGGAAGGCGCAGCCGATTTGTTACCGTGAGGCCTGGATCAACTCAAGGACGCGAATCCCCTTCGAAACCGGCCTTGCAGCAACACTCATAAAGCTGCCGCACGATGCCGGCTTGTTGATGTATCTAGGGAATCACGTGGGTGCGCTGCAGGATGCGGGCATCCCCTTGCGCCGCACGATCAACGAGGGCGATCACCGGCCATGGAAAAGACCTTCCGATCCTGAAGGTTTGTGGGAGCGAGCGTTAGCGGATCCACGGAAGTACGCAGATTATGTGATTGCCATTGGCGACGACCTAGTGGCGTCACAGGTACAAAGGCGCGACCTGACTTCGATGGTCGTGGTTCACACAGTCGGGCAACCTCCCGCCACAATCTACTGGACCCATCGCCCGAGTGGTAATCAGGCCCGTTAACGCGCCATACCGAACTGACGTCGGCGCGGAGTTTTCCGGTGATAAAATCCAGCCAAAACGCGCCCGTATGCCGAATTTTCAGCACATCTACGAAGTGCTTCGGATGGAGATGGCTTCTGTCGTTGGCGTCTCCATTACGCGTTTGGTGCTGGCGGCCATTTTGGGCGGCGTGATCGGACTGGAGCGCGAACTCAAGCATCGCCCGGCAGGACTGCGGACCAACCTGTTCATCTGTGTCGGTGCGGCTATGTTCACTCTACTCTCCGATGAGTTGGCCGCAGAACACACCGGTGACCACACGCGAATTGCAGCCCAGATCATCCCCGGAATTGGCTTCATCGGTGCGGGTTCGATCATTCACGCTGAGGGTGGCCTCATTATCGGACTGACCACGGCTGCCACTCTCTTTGTCGTAGCCTCGATCGGAATGGCGGTTGGCGGCGGACTTTACCTGACAGCCCTGTTTGCAACCCTGCTGATTGTGGTGTGCCTCTTTCTTCTGGGAAGAACCGAGCAACGGCTCGGTCTGAAGTTGTCAACGGAGATCTACGAGGTTATGGGGTCTAACAGTGAAGATGTCACGGCGGAGGTCAATCGCTTGCTGGAGTCGGTTCACGGCATGATGGAAAATATACGCGTGGCCGTGACCAAAGAACATGTGCGGGTGCAATTTGACTTTCTGGGAACCAGCAAACAGCACGATCAACTTCTTCATGCTTTGAAGCAATCCGCCGTGCTGGAGAGCGCCACGCCGCTGGGGCCGGTGCATTCCGAATGAATCCGCTCGCGACGGTGGTTCCCTTCGTGAAGGCGAGCGCGTGCGGAAACGATTTTCTCATCATCGACGGGATGTACGCACCGGCCGACATTGTCGCTTTCAGCCGCCGTATCTGCGAACGTCATGAAGGTGTGGGTGCAGATGGTGTGGAGTGGCTGTTTCCGGCGCAGGATGCTGACGCGCGAGCGAGATTATTTAATGCTGATGGATCGGAGGCGGAGATTTCGGGAAATGGAACGCGGTGCGTGGCCGCCTACCTCTGTGCTGAGCAAACGAAGGAGAAAGTCTTGGTGCGCACCGGCGCGGGAGTGAAGACGTGCACGCTGACTTCTCGTAGTGAAAATCAGTATGAGTTCGAAATCGCGATGGGCGAACCGCAGGTTGGGGACGAGTTTCCGATTAAGTTGGCGTTCGGAGAAGTGCGCGGCGTTCCGGTTTCGATAGGCAATCCTCACTATGTGGTGTTTGTGAAGGAGTTTGCTCCGGTATGGCAGGCGGAAGCGGCGGAAATCGGGCACCATCACGACTTCAAGCATGGGATTAACGTTGAGCTGGTAACCGTTGATGACGAAGGGAACGTCAGCGCTCGATTTTTCGAGCGTGGGGTCGGGGAAACGCAGTCGTCCGGGACTGGTTCGTGCGCGGCGGCGGTGGCGGCGATTGCAGTGAACAAAGCCCATTCGCCGGTGAGGGTACATACGCCCGGAGGGGTGCAGACAGTCCGGTGGGAACAGCAGGTGTTTCTTCGCGGGCCAGCGCAGTTGATCTGTCGGGGAGAATTCTTCGTTTAAGATTGCAGCCAGATGCCATCCGCCTCGCCGATTGCGCGCGTCAAGCCTCCGGCTCTGCGGTCCGGGGACACGGTGGGAATTGTTGCTCCCGCCAGCAATATCAAACCTGAGGCTCTGGAAGCTGGTTGTCAAGCGTTGCGCCGTCTTGGTTACAAGCCTTTCTATTTTGCTTCCATCCTGGAGCAAGACCTCTACTTCGCGGGTTCGGTCCAGCGGCGGGTGCGGGAGCTGGAAGAAATGTTCATGCGCGATGAGGTGCGGGCCATCGTTTGCGCTCGCGGGGGATACGGCGCGAATTATCTGTTGGATAAGATTGGTCTCGAAAAGGTAAAGTCCCATCCGAAGATTTTTGTTGGTTACAGCGATGTCACTACGCTGTTGACATATTTCGCCGATGCTGCGCGGTTGGTCACGTTTCACGGGCCGATGGTCACAAAAGATTTTGCGCATTCAGATGGGGTGGATCCAGCTTCGTGGCAAGCTGCACTCAGTGGAGAGGCGGAATGGAGCGTGGGGCCGGAGTCAGGAGTGAAATCTCTGGTTGAAGGCAGCGCGGAAGGCATTCTATACGGTGGATGTTTATCAATGCTGGTGGCGTCGCTGGGTACGCCGTATGAAATCCAAACCAGAGGGACAATTTTATTTCTTGAGGACGTGGCGGCCAAGCCGTTCCAGATTGATCGCATGCTAATGCAATTGAAGCTGGCGGGGAAATTGCGCGATGTCCGGGGAATCGTTTTCGGCGAGATGCTGGATTGCGTTCAAAGCCAAGACCAGGACTACACGCTGGAACAAGTTGTGTCGCGAGTGGTTGAAGACCTGGGAGTTCCGGTGGGATACGGATTGCGGTCCGGGCACGTTTCCCGCGGGAACGTGACACTGCCGATTGGGGTAAAGGCGGAGCTGAATGTGAGTGGTAGGGGAGTAAGCCTGAAGATGCTCGAGGCGGCCACCGTTTCGGACGAAAAGAAGAAGACCACGAAGCCCACGAAGGTTCACGAAGGAGCGGTTGCTACACGCGGGAGACTGAGGAGTCCAAGCAAGCGATCATGAGCAAGCATGTTCATCTGATCGGGATCTGCGGAACCGCGATGGCGTCGCTCGCGGGAATGTTACAACAGCGCGGCTTTCTGGTCACGGGCTCGGATGCAGCGGTGTATCCGCCCATGTCAGATTTTTTGGCAGGGCTCGGCATCGCTGTGGCGCAGCCGTTTGCGGTGGAAAATCTGCAGCCGCGCCCGGATTTGGTCGTGGTCGGAAACGCGATTTCCCGGGGCAATGTTGAGTTGGAGCGGGTGCTCGACCAGCGGATTCCGTTTTGCTCGCTGCCGCAGATCCTCCATGATGAATTCTTGCGCGGAAAAGAGGTTTTGGCGGTGGCAGGTACGCACGGGAAAACGACGACGACTTCGATGCTGGCCTGGATTTTCGAGAGCGCGGGCCTGCACCCGTCTTTTCTGGTTGGAGGGATTGCGGAAAATTTTGGCAGCAGCTTCAAACTTGACGAGGGCAAGCACTTCATCCTGGAGGGGGATGAGTATGACACAGCCTTTTTCGATAAAGGTCCGAAGTTCATGCATTACTTTCCTGACGCGGTGATTCTGACTTCGGTGGAGTTTGATCACGCGGATATTTACAAGGATCTGGATGCGGTAGAAACAGCATTTAAGCGATTGGTGAACCTGGTTCCGCAGCGCGGGCGCATAATTGGCTTTGATTCGGGAGAGAGTATCGAGAGATGTTTGGCGCGGGCGTTTTGCCCGGTGGAACGGTACGGCTCGAAGCTGACGTCGCTGTGGCAAATCAAGAATCTTCTTTTAGAACCTACGCGCACTGCATGGTCGGTTGTGCACAATGGGCAGCTGTGGGCAAAGTTCGAATTCGCCGTGGGCGGTGAGTACAACGTGTGGAATGCCACGGCTGCTGCGGCTCTGGCCGCCGATTATGGGATTTCCAAAGCGCAGATTGCCAGCGCTCTGAAGACATTCAAGAGCGTGAAACGCCGCCTGGAGGTTCGAGCGGTGGTGGGCGGAGTCACGATCATTGACGACTTTGCCCATCACCCGACCGCCATTGCGGGCACGCTCACGGCGCTGCGTTCGCGTTATCCGGGAGCACGGCTCTGGGCGATTTTGGAGCCGCGCTCCAACACGATGCGCCGCAACGTTTTGCAGAACGATCTCGCAAAGAGCCTGGCGTTGGCCGACGAAGTGGTGGTGGCGAATGTGTTCAAGTCGGAGGCGATTCCGGAAGCAGAGCGGCTGGACTTGATGGCGCTGACCACAGGAATTCAAGAGCATGGCCGCCGGGCGCGGATTGTGCCGACGGTGGATGACATCGTGCACATCGTCGCGCCGGAACTGCGCGCAGGAGATGTGGTGGCACTCCTTTCTAACGGCGGTTTCGGCGGGATCTACGATAAATTGCCGGAGCGCTTGAAATCGCTAGCGCACGCGGTGGCTGAGGCGCGGTCGTGATTCGCACGATCGCGATGCTGACCTTCTGGGGAATCGCGCTGCCGATTGCTGCTCTGTTTCTGATTCCTTGGACTCTGATCACCGGAGACGTCCGAGCTCTCTACCACACCTGCATGTGGGGCGCATTGACGGGCGTACGGCTCGCCGGAGTGCGCGTGCAGCCGATTGGACTAGAGAAGATCGATCGCGCCGGAACCTACATTTTCATGTCCAATCACGCATCGAATATCGATCCGCCTTTGATGTTGCCGCTAATCCCGCGACGCACTTCGGTGATGGCCAAGCAGGAATTGTTCAGCTACCCGCTGCTGAGCACCATCATGAAAATCGGAGCTCTGGTGCCGGTGGATCGAGGGGATCGGGAGGCGGGGATCGCGGCGGTCAAGGCGGCGAGCGAGGTCATCCGGCAGGGAATCAATATGACCATTTATGTAGAAGGCAAACGGTCGTTTGATGGGAAGCTGCTGCCGTTCAAGAAAGGGCCGTTTTATCTGGCGATGGAATCCAATGTGCCTGTAATTCCGGTTACGATCTCGGGGTCGTATTACGTGATGCCCAAGCGGCGATTTGCGATTGAACCGGGCGACGTAAGGGTCATCTTTCACGATCCGATCCAGCCGAAAGATTTTGGAAGCCGCGATGCGTTGATGGAGAAGGTACGAAAAGCGATCGACAACGGATTGCCGAAAGAATTGCAAGAACAGACACCTGCAATGGAAGAGCACAGTCAGGAAAACAGAAACAACACCCGCCCGGGTTAAGTGGTGCGCCCTAAAATACTCCGGAAACATTGCTATCCCTTGACCGTTGACAGGAGCCTAAGTTATACATCTCATGTCATTCATTGAGGGGAAGCCTGTGGGAAAGCCAACCGATTTGGTCCAAGGCACGCTGGACGTTTTGATCCTCAAGACTGTGGCATTGCAGCCCATGCACGGCTGGGGGATCGCCCAGCGTATCCGACAGCTCTCTAACGAGGTCTTGCAGGTCCATCAAGGGGCGCTCTACCCGGCGCTACATAGGCTGGAGCAACAGGGCTGGATTCGGTCGAAGTGGGCCGAGTCGGAGAACAACCGCCGGGCTAAGTATTATGCGCTTACTCGGGAGGGCGCCAGATATCTGCGGGAGCAACAGGAACAGTGGAGCCGCCTTTCCGGGGCCATTGATCTGGTGCTCGAGTCAACTTAAGGCGGTGGACTAGCCATGCGCTGGCAACAGAAATTGCGCTTACGTTTGCGCTCCTTGTTCCGCAAGTCACAAGTCGAGCGAGAGCTCAACGACGAGATCCAGTTTCACCTGCAATCGCAGATCGACGAATACGTCGAGCGAGGAATGGATACGGAAGAGGCACGCACCGCTGCTTTACGTTCGCTTGGGGGATCCGAACGGGTTAAAGAGCATTGCCGCGATATGCGGAGGGTGAATTTTATCGAGGACTTCCTGCAAGATCTGCGCTTTGGTTTCCGCATGCTACGGCGCACTCCAGGGTTTTCCCTGCTGGCGATTCTGTGCCTGACCCTGGGAATCGGCGCCAATGCCGTGGTGTTCAGCTGGATCGAAGGAATTTTGCTTCGTCCGTTCCCTTCTGTGGCTCACCAGGACAGGCTGGTCGCTGTGGTCTCAACCAAAGCCCGTAACTCTGGAGCCAGCGACTCCGAGTACGGCGATTCCTCATGGCAGGATTGGCTCGATTTTGAGCGCAACTGTACGCTGTTTGACGCCTTTATCGCTGACAAAATTATGGGGACAACCCTCAGCATCGGGGAACGAGCGGAGCAGGTGGCAGGCAGTGTGGTTTCATCAAATTATTTTGATGCACTTGGCGTCCACCCCCTGCTGGGGCGCGGCTTCCAGCCCGGCGAAGACTCGGGACGCAATGCTCATCCCGTGACTGTGATCAGTTACTGGATGTGGCAGCAACGTTTTGGGGGCGATCCGAACATTATTGGCCGAGTGCAGCGCCTCAATGGTATGCCGCATACAATTGTTGGCGTCGCGCCAGAAGGGTTTTACGGCACATTCGTGGGTAGGCCGATTCAGTTCTGGGTACCAGCATCCATGCAGGAAACATTTGTACCCGGCGGATATCAATTGGAGGATCGGGCTGGCCTTTGGATTGAAGGCTTCGCTCGTCTGAAGCCGGGCGTGACACTGGAACAGGGGCAAGCGGAAATTTCGGCGGTCGCGAAGCGTCTGGAGAACGAGCATCTAGCCACTAACCGCGGCCGTGGCGTCAAGCTGTTTCCCCTATGGAAAGCCCCGTTCAACCAGGCTGGCAATCTGTTTCCCACACTCGAAATCGCGCTGGGAGTAGTGTTCTTCGTGCTTCTCATCGCGTGTGCGAATGTCGGCAATCTGCTGCTCGCCCGCTCGATTGCGCGACGCCACGAAATGACAGTTCGGCTTGCTGTCGGCGCTCGGCGCACCCGGCTCTTGAGGCAGCTCGTCACTGAGGGCTTCATTCTATCGACTTGTGCTGCAGGCGGCGGACTTCTGCTTGCGTATTGCTGCCGCAATTTGCTGGTGGTGTTTTTTCCCTCGTACGGCGGCAGCGTTGCCCATTTGCAGGGTGGCCTCGACTGGCGGGTGCTTGCTTTTGACGCCGCCGTCTGCCTGATCGCAACCCTGCTATTCGACTTGGTTCCCGCAATTCAGACCAGTAATATCGATCTCGCCGGTTCATTAAAATCCGAATCGGGCTCCGTCTTCGGCAGTCGAGGAAAATTGCGCCTCCGCTCGAGCCTTGTTCTGGTGCAGATGTCCCTTAGCTTCATCTTGTTGGTCGGCGCGGTTCTGCTCATGGAGAGTATGCAGCGAATTCGCACTGCCAACCCTGGTTTTTCGACTGAGAACGTGTTGACAACCGGGCTCGATTTGGTCGCCGCCGGGTACGATGCGCAGCGTGCCAAGAATTTTCAAGATGCCTTGTTCGAGCGTGTTCAGGCGCTTCCCGGTGTGGAGTCCGCTGCCTTAGCGCGCGTAAGGCCGTTTAGCTACAACCCTTATTCTTCAGCTCCGATTGCCGTCCATGGTTATCAACGTGCGCCCGATGAGCAGCCTGCCGCAGAGTACAACGAAGTGAGCCCCGCATATTTCGCAACCTTGGGAATCCCTCTTTTGTCCGGGCGCGAGTTCACCTCCGCCGACAACGAAACTGGCGCTCCGGTCGCGATGGTGAACCAGGAAATGGTCGCTCGATATTGGCGGGGTGAAGACCCCATTGGCACTCGACTTCAAGTCAAAGGCCGATGGATGCGCGTGGTCGGTGTCGCCAGAACGGCCAAGTACGAAACCTTTTCCGAGGCTCCGAAGTCGTTTTTCTATGTGCCTCTGCGCCAGAATTTCTCGATCCGTGCCAGCCTCAATGTTCGGACGCAGCAGGATCCCAAAGCACTGGCACCGGCACTGGCCCGCATCGTGCGCGGACTGGACGCAAACGTGGCGCCCGGCGAAATCATCACCATGCGGAAAAGTATTGACCTGACGGCCCTATCGTCGCAACAGGTTGCCGTCTCCCTCCTAAGCATCTTTGGAGGGCTGGCACTGCTGCTCGCCGCGGTCGGGTTATACGCCGTGATGTCTTACTCGGTATCACAGAGTTCGCGCGAGCTGGGGCTGCGGATGGCGCTCGGTGCGGCCCCGTCGGATTTACTGAGGTCAGTTATGTCGCATGGTTTGTCGCTAACCGCAGCTGGTGTGGTCATCGGCGCAGGGGCGGCGCTGGGTTTGACAAGGTTGGCAGGAAATCTCCTGTATAAGATGAGCCCGCGCGACCCCGTAGCCTTCGCCTTGGCTTTTGGGGTGTTGATGATCATCTCAATCGCGGCCAGTTTGTTGCCGGCGTGGCGCGCGGCTCAAACTGACCCCGTCCAAGCCTTGCGCGATTAGCCCGATGCCGTAGACAGTGCGACATTCCGGCGGGGCTAGGACTAATCCTCTTTATGCCTGATTGCTCTAGCTATCTCCGGCAGCTTTTTGAATACCGCGGAACACTTAAGCCAGAGCTTGTTATCAATTGCTGGGTAGCCGCTCACCGTGGCCCCAGCGGGAACGTCGTTGGGAATCCCGCTCTGGGCGGTGGCAGTGGCGCCGTCGCCGATTTTACAGTGGCCCGCGACGCCCACCTGTCCGGCGAGGATCGCACGATTTCCGACTTGAGTTGAACCAGCCAGACCGACCTGGGCGCAGAGCAATGTGTCTTCGCCGACGCTGGAGCCGTGCCCGACCTGG
>Ga0187769_10001050_pt1 | contig 15370 bp, 17 predicted proteins | sample 0116_SJ02_MP02_1_FD_133140 | JGI IMG/M metagenome (GOLD analysis project Ga0187769, IMG submission 133140) | Tropical peat soil microbial communities from peatlands in Department of Meta, Colombia - 0116_SJ02_MP02_10_MG | ecosystem: Environmental > Terrestrial > Soil > Wetlands > Peat | place... | reverse complement strand
GGCCAGGCCATTTGTCGCTACGGCGCGCCCGAATTCCTCCGCAGCGCAACGAAGTGAGCAGGAATTGAACGAGACAACGCCGCCTTTATCGGTCCTCGTCGTCGACGATTCCGCCGTCGCGCGCAAACTTGTGGTCCAAACCCTGCCCCGCGACGAGTACACCATCCTACTCGCGCGGTCGGGCAAAGAAGCCCTCGAACTTTTCATCCGCTCCCGCCCGGAGATGGTCATCACCGACTGGGTGATGCCTGACCTGACCGGCATCGAACTCTGCGCGCAAGTCCGCGCGGTGTGCAAGGACTCCTACGCCTACATCATTCTGCTCACGACGCTGAGCGGAACCGACCAATTGCTCGAGGCGCTCCACGCTGGGGCCGACGATTTCCTCACCAAACCCTTCAACCCTCCGGAGCTTCTGGCGCGCGTGGCGGCGGGCCGGAGAATCATGCTCCTGCACCGTCAAATCCAAGCCAAGAGCCACCTGCTTGAGCAGCTCGCCCTGACCGACGAACTCACCGGCTTGCCGAACCGCCGCGCCATTGACGACTGGGCCGTGCGCGAGCTGAGGGGAGCCGTGCGCCACGGATTTTCCTTTGCGGTCATCATGGCGGATCTGGACCTCTTCAAGTCCGTGAACGATGAATACGGACACGAAGCGGGTGACGAGGTGCTCAAGCGATTTGCGGGCATTCTCGATGCGAACGTGCGGCAATCCGACATGTGTGCGCGAATCGGGGGGGAGGAGTTCCTCCTTGTCATGGCGCACGTCGACCGCGACGGCGTCGAGGTCGCCGCCGAGCGCATCCGCAAGAAGATGGAAACACAGCGATTCCGGTTCGGCGGGCAAGAGGCTCACGTAACAGCGAGTTTCGGGGTGGCCACCCTCGTCCCCGGCCAGCGGGACGATTTCGCGCGGCTCGTATCGCTCGCGGACGCGGCGTTGTACAGCGCCAAGCGCCACGGCCGCAATCGCGTGGAATTTGCCAGCGGGGATACTCGGCAGCGCTGACCCTTCCTGCTCCATCCGACTTAAGACTTCACGCCCGTCTTGCGAAGAATCGTCATCATCGGACATCAGTTCGCAATTGCTCTCCGCACCCGCGCGTCCAAGACACGGTATCGCCCTCCGCTGACGACGTGGAGCAGTGTAGTGGCCCGTGATAGACCAAACCATTTATCGACTGTCCTGTTTGGAAATACGTCCTTGAATGTCGTGGGGGACCATATATTCAGGAAGGTTTGCACCCGGGATATTCGACGGTGGTCGAATTGAATCAGGTTCCGCAGGTTGGACGGAGGGCCCACAAATCAGCCCCGCTCTGGGCTATGTCTACGGCTTTGGCGCCTCGGCCGCCTGCTTTTCAAAGGTCCAGTGGCAAGGACGCCCAACGATGCCAAGCCCGGTGCTGCGCTCGCCTTTGCCCTCCGTGTCGGTAAACTGGGTCTTAACCTCGTAGCTGTACTCCTCGCCCTCGGTCTTGATCGGGGCATGGGTGTACGCGGCAGAAGCGGTGTTTCCGCTGGCGGTGAGCTTGGCGTTGCCATCGTCGCCTATCTTGCCATCGATGGCGAGATAGGCCGCTTGGCCTTTTGTGCCGCGCTCCCCATGGAGGACGCCGCCTGAGACGGTTGAAACAAAGTGGAGGGTATACCCGAGCGCGCCTCCCTTGGGCTCGCACGTGACGGTGGTGTTCCAGGTGCCGTCAAAGCGACTGGTGTTCTGGCAGAAGGCGGCACAGGTGGTGAGGAAGATTGCGGATAGGATGAGTTTGCGCACAAGCTGCTCCTTTCGGTACGGATTGTACTCCGGAGCGAGGGCAACCGGAATCTTCTTAGTGACTTCAAGAACGAGGCCACTGCATGCGGGACAACTGACCAGCCCGAGTTCTTGCACCAAGGCGTGTGAGAGAGTGCACATCAGTTGCTCGGACCGGTTTTTTTTGCACCAACTTCGGGGTGAGTCTCCGGCTGTTTGTGCCCCAAGGAAAACGCGGCTCGCAGGGAGCCGTAGGCGGCCGGAGAGTTGCAATGCGCCGGGCGAACGCCGCTGGCGCAATGGGGGGCGAGGGGGGCTGCTGGGCGCAAACTTGCTCGGCGAACGGCCATGCGAGTAGCGTCGCCAGCAGGGCGGGCGTAGCGAAACGGAAGGCGCTGCTTCGGTGGGCAACAATTCCAGGCCGCCTGCAAATCACGTCACGGGTTGGTCGTACGCGGTTGCTCGTCGGGAGTTTTCACGCGTGCGCAATCGCCGGATCTGCCGCGAGCCACTCTGTTTTCTCAGCGACAATTTCGTAGGTCGTGTGCACGCTGGCGCTTTTCTTCACCATCGCTCCCACCGAGCAATACTTCTCCTCTGACAATCGAATCGCTTCCTCGATCGCGGCGGAATCGATGTCATAGCCGCTGACCACGTGATGGATGCGAACCGCGGTGAACACCTGAGGCGGGCGCTCGGCCTGGTCCGCTTCCACGCGAACTTCATAGCCCGTCACTTTCTGATGATATTTCTGGCAAAGGATGGTGATGACGTCGAATCCAGTGCAACCCGCGAGCGCGACGGCCACCAATTCGATCGGCTTGGGGCCCGTGCCGCCCGCCGCATCATCGAGCAACAGGTGATGCTCGCTGCCCGTGGTCGCGGCAAATTGCCGTTCCATCCGTAGCGGTTGATTCAAAGTAACTTTGGCCGTAAGCATGCTTCCCTCCTGAAAACCCTGTCCGGTGGGCGCTCCCGGGCGGCTCCCTTTCCAGGGGCCACACGAATGAATGCAAATGGACGGGATCTGTTACAGGAAAAAGTGGGCTAAATCGGGAGTGTTTCCGAGGGCCGCTGGGCTGCATTTCTCGCCAGCCGTAAGCCTGCCCGCGCGTAGGCAGGAACGGAGGCGCTCGATCCTGCATTTCTCTGCGTACCTTAGCGATCTCGGCGCCTCTGCGTTATCCCTGTCTGCCGGCAGGCAGGTCTTTCGTACAAACACTCTATCGAAGCGCTGGGGAGAACAAAGATACCGCAGAGACGCGGAGTACATAGAGATACGCAGAGAAGAGCGTCATCATTCGGATCGCCTTGCCCAACCTGGTGTGAAATCCGCGTCAGGCGCGCGTGGCGTGGTTCTTGCCGCGTTTCACGGCCTTCGACATCACGCTCTGATATTCCGACAGCACTTCGCGCCGAAGCCGCGCGGCAACGTAGGAATCGGGCGATTCCTGCGGCGCCGTCCTGCATTGCTCGATCGATTGTTCCAGGCTCGATAGAAAGGCCTGACAGGGTCCGCACCCGTCCACGTGTTTTTCCAGCTCTTCGCACAGCGAATCGTCCAGTTCGTCGTCGAGATAATCGGAAAGCTCGGCAAACATCTCCTTGCACCGCCGCTCGCGTGGTTCAACGCGGGGGCTCCCCGCGAGCGGCAGCGGGCTCAGATCTTTTTCTTGTCGCGAATTCCGCGTCTGACGGCCCGCGCGATGCTGCCCTTCCTTCGCCAGTTCCTTGCGCACGAAAAGCCGCGCGCGGTGTAGCCGCACGCGGATCGTTCCCAACTCGAGGCCGGTGATTTCGGCGATGTCTTCGTCAGCTAACTCTTCCATGTCGTGTAAGACGAGAATCAGCCGGTATTCCGAAGGCAGCTTCTGCACGGCTTCCCGCAGACGCTTGGCGCTTTCGCGGCGCAGGAAAGTTGTCTCCGGAGTTCCGTCCGCGGCGCGGCCCGAGAGTGTTTCGAGCTCTTGCCGGTCCGGCATCAATTCCTCGAGCGAAAGCGCCTGCTTCGGAGCGAACTTGCTCTTGCGCCGGCTTATCAGACAATGATTCTTCGCTACTTTGTAGAGCCAGACGACGAGCGCCTTGGGATTATCGAACTTCGGCAGGTTCGGAACCGACTTCAGCAGCACTTCCTGCATCGTGTCTTCGGCGTCTTGCCGCTGGCCGCACACCTTCATGCTGAATGAAAACACCGTGCCCTGCAGCAACGCGAGCGCGTCTTCGAGGGACTTTGCGTCCTTGCGCTGGAGCAGCTCAACCGCTTGCTCGATTTCCTTTCGCACGACACTAACTCTACCATGCAGGGCGAGGAGAGGATGTCCATGTCCCGCGAGATGCCGAGATAACGCTGCGGGTGTTCCCGTGCGCAGGGCATCGCGGCAGGCAATCACGCTCTAACCGGGTGTACAAAACCACAACGGCGATGCTCCAAGAGCAAAGTGGTATCCTTTGTTCCGTTAGGCTCTCTCCGAGAGGCGAGCGGAAACATTGGTGCGGGTCGCCATCTTCTTGGCTGCATCAGCTGCGATCATTTTGTTGTCGTGGCGGTCGCTGAGGAATTCTCGCTCTCACGGCTACTATCGCTTTTTCGCCTTTGAACTCCTTTCGGCCCTGATCTTGCTGAACGTCCCGGTGTGGTTTCGCGACCCGTTCTCGGCTCGCCAACTAGTGTCCTGGTTCCTCGGAGTTGCCTCGATAGGAATGGCGATTGAAGGGTTCCGGCTACTTCGCGTGATTGGCAAGCCCGCACCGACGGCCGCTCTCAGCACCAATCTCCCTTTTGAAAACACAACCACGCTCGTCACAGTGGGCGCGTATCGCCTTATCCGGCATCCGCTGTACGCGTCGTTGCTGGCGCTTGTGTGGTGCGCTTATTTGAAGAACCCATTCGCGATCAGTGGCGTTGCGCTGGCGGTGAGCGCGACGGCCTTCCTCATCGCGACCTCAGTTGCCGAGGAAAGGGAGAATCTCGCGAGCTTCGGCGGGGCCTACGCAGCTTACATGAAACGGACGCGACGATTTATCCCGTTCTTGTTCTAAAGCGGTATCACCGTCACAATCTCCGCCCGAGTCGTTCTATAATGACCGCGTCCGGCACGTGCCACTCGCCTCGTGGGAGAATCCATGACGGGCAGCTCAAGACTCCTAACACGGTTAATTCTCTGGACGATTTTCACCTTGGTTCTTTTCGGGGCGGCGCTGTTCCTTCCTGCCGGCACGTGGCGGTTCTGGCAGGCGTGGGTTTACCTCGCGTTGACTTACATCTTCATGATTCCGTTTGGGATCTATTTCTACAAACGCGATCCGCAAATGCTCGAACGCAGAATGCAGATGAAGGAAAAAATGCCCGAGCAAAAGCTCATCATGCGCTTCGCCAAACTGTCCTTTCTTCTCGCGTTCGTGCTCCCCGGATTCGACCGGCGGTTCAGATGGTCGCATGAGCCGCTCTGGCTGACGATTCTCGCGCAGGCGATCATGATCGTCGGCTTTCTGTTCGCGTCGTCGATCCCGATCGTCAATCGCTATGCCTCGCGCACGATTCAGGTCGAGTCCGGCCAGCACCTCATTTCCACCGGGCCCTATCGCGTCGTGCGCCATCCGATGTATCTCGGCATGCTGGCGACGTTTCTCTTCCTGCCTCTTGCGCTCGGCTCGTACTGGTCGCTGCCCGTTTTCGCGCTCATCGCCCCGATCCTCGTCCTTCGCCTGCTCAACGAAGAGAAGGTTCTGCGCCGCGACCTTCCGGGCTACGAAGAATACTGCCGGCAGACCCGCTTCCACCTCATCCCGTACGTCTGGTGAACGCGCCCCGCGCCGCCGCGTGGCGCGCGGCAATCAGCGGCTGCGCTCGCATGGGGCCAACTCTAGTTCCGTTCAGGCACTGCCGCTCCAAGCTTCGGAGACGCTGAGCCAGGTGCCTAATTGCCTTCATGGGATGACGTGTACCTTGACGTATTGAACCGGTGGGTCAGGTGCGCAGTTCTGGCACGCATACTTAAAGGCGATGTCGAATCGTGTCACGCCCGGCGGCGGCGTGATGACGACCGTCATCTTCTGAATGAGAATATGAGGAAAAATCCGGTCGAAATTCATTAAACGTGAATGCTCATCGAGACCGGGTACCGTTACAAAACCACTCGGCTCGCTGGCGTACTTGCAACCTTGGCATATGATTATCCAGAACGACCCGTTAATGGCTGTGATCGAAGAGGCGCCGCGAACACCAAGATCAATTGAAACGACGCCATTCGTGAGCAATGCAGGCTCCTCTGAGCTTGTGGAAAGCTCATTGCCGCTAGATGGATAGAATCCGAAATCCAACGAGGCGAATTGATCCTTGACTAGACCACGTTTAGCGACCGATGTCGCGTTCTTAAGTTGTTCCTCTAGGTTCCGTGCCTGACTATCCTTTGCCTCTAGCTCCTGCTTTTCGCCTCGCAATTCAGCGTTCAGCGCATCATTGGCAATAGACAGCTGCTGCTTCTCGACGATGACCTTGGCCAGATTGGCATCTGATTCTCTCAGCATCTTAGCAGGGAGGCGAACAAGTACGACAACAAACACCAACAGCCATGTCCCCAGAGCCCCGGCAAAAACTATCAAAATATTCTCGACCAAGTGCTTTTTCAATTGCTCCCGCCCACGTGCGAGAAGAACTACTCCTGCGGTCACTACAGCTCCTAGCACAGATAGGCCGATGGCCTTGGGCGCTGTACCCAGCGCTCGGAGCGAATCAAAGAATGCCCGTGAGAAAATCTGAAACACGGCAGAACCCCTTCCGATCTTAACTCGGAAGGGGGCCCCGCGCACTCACCTTGCGCCAGCATGATGATCCCGAGGCCGCGGCGCTCGAGCCGACCACCCTCTCTCCCCGCAAGCCTAGACCGGACGACGACTTTCATTTGAGGAAGTACCGCGACGGGGGGAAGACGCCGCGCTTGAGGAGTTCGCGGCCGGCGCGGCGGCGAATCTCTTCGGCCCAATCGGCCCACGTGTCGGGCGAGATGCCGATCTCCCGGCGAACGCGCTCGTAATCACCGCCGCCGAGATAGAACATCCGAAACAATATCAACCGGCTCGCGCTGCCGGGATCGCGGCGCTTGACGCGATGCGCCAGCGCGCGTTCACCGGCGATTGCGAAATCGGCGATGAATTCCGCGAGCCGCGGGCGACGGTCCGGCCGCCACTGATATTGCGACGACGATTCGTGGTGAAGGATCGTGATTTTTTGGGATAGCAAATCCTTCGCCGCTCGATAGACTTCGAGGCAAACATCGAACGCAAGACCCGCCTTGCCCGCTCCCACCACGGAGGGCCTCGTCACGCGCCCCAAGCCACCCTTCCCGCCACGTCCGGCGCGCTTGTCACCGCGCATATTCCCTCCCCCGGCCTTTTCTTGCGTCGCGCATTGCGGGAGCGTGACTCGTGTCGCGAGGCCCGCGACGCGAAGAAAATCACGCGGTCCATCGGCGTCACCCACTGGTTCCACCTGGCGTGCCGCGCCCAGCCGCTGCCAAACGACGCGCGCGTTCCAGCGCAGCGGGCTTCACGCGTGCCGCCGAATGTGGGCCTAGCACGGGACCCGCACCCACATGGATTTCTCGCGCGACGCTCATCGCTCGTTCGTCGCGCCCGTAATTCGTCTGCACCAACGTCGGCGGGAAAGAACTCCTCGGTTGTTCCGCGGTTTTCTCAACAGGAAAAGAGAATTGGGTTTGCCCGTATTTCTCCGGGGCTGCCTGCGCACTGACCGCTGCGGCCACCGGCGCCGATGCCGGCTTCACATCCCTTTCCTTGTTCGTATCCAGACCCAAGTCCAAACCCTGTGCTTGAGTCGCCTCAAGCTCCTGCTTGAGCGGCGGCGCGCCCTCCCACTCGGCCGCAAGGCTCGCGGCGGCCGGCTTCGTCCCGCGCGAAAACCGCGCGACGTACGCGGCGAGCTGCTTCTGCGGAACCGGCGGCGCGAGTTTTTCCAGGCGCGCGCGCCACGACGGCGGCGGCAAACGGCCTGGCACGTCGCTGCCGGTCCAGTGACCGTAGCGTTTCCCATTTTCCTCCCACGTAAAAAGCAGGCCCCGCGCGATGAACTCATCGAAGACTTGCTCGAGCCGCTCGATCGTGAGGTTGTTCCGGATTGCCGCGACGCGCCCCCAAATCACGCGCAAGTTCGTGATCTCGAAGCTGCCCGATGCGTCCGCCAGTCCGTACAACCACGCGTACTCTGCCTGCGCCCACGCTGCACACGACCCCAGTTTGTCCGAGGCCCACATTGCGTCGAAATCAAGCACACGTTTCGGCATTTCGCACCCCGCTTCGATCGACTTCGCTCTGCCTTGCACCGCACGCGTCCACGTTCAGCGCCAAGCTCCTGCCGCGCGCGCCACACGATCGCCTTCGCGCGCTTACACCGCGCAGCATCCCATCTACCTCACGACGCGATACTCCCAACCACTCGGCCGTCTGCCATACGCGCGCCGAGCTGGCCCACGACTGCGCGCCCCGGCCTGCGTTGCGATCGACGCACTGGCTGCAGTCGCGCCGCCGGACCATTTTCTCTCCGCCCGTGAGACGATCATTTCCCCCGCGCCGATTCGCCGGCGCTTGTCCACGCGATATCCCCCGAAGGCCGGCTTCCGCAGATGGCGCAACTGCGCGGAGATGGACGCCTCCCCGAAGCGGGTCATTTCTGCGATTTCGTGCAGCGTAAGCCAGGTATTGCAGTCCGAGGCGGACAGCATCACGTCTCGGATCACCTCGACCTGTGTTCTGAGGTCCTCCGCGTCCAGTGATCGAATTAGGCTCTGACAACTGCCTGTATACTCAATGCGATGCAAAGGTTTTCGCATGTATGGCACCCTCCTGTTTGGCGGCCCTCAAGAGTCCGATAACACTTTCTCAACACGTCGGTCGGCTCGTAGCTAGACCGCTTCCGTCCGATAATGTCTGTCAGCACCTTTGATAGGGCCTATCTCCTGTAGATTCAGCAGCATCCGTTCAGCCCCGGTTCTCGCGCTGTGGCTCATCCTGCTCCTCGTTTTCCACATCCCCCTCCCCCGCCGGAGGGGCCGTCAGATCGGGATTCTCATAGTCTCCAGAGCAGGCGCTACACGCATCGTTAATTAACCGTGCGGGTATATCGCCACCCAAGCTATTCCCCGACGTCGCTTCCATTCTCCTACGCAGGTGGAAAAGAACTTTACAATGTGTGCAATTATCTGCTATATACCTCCCTGCGAGCCACCTTAGGAGCCCCGGCCCATGACTCTTAAACGAAATGACCCCCCTTGGGACTATCTCTCCAGCGCGTCGCCGACTTCGCTTCAAAGCTTCGAGCTCAGCCGCCTGAACCACGCGGCCAATCTGCGACGCGAAATCGGGGTTCTTATGGACCAGTGGCTCGACGAGACCGCCCAAGCCTTGCTCGCTCGCTGGCTGCTCGAGAATCCGGAAGTGCTTAGGCAAGGTCCCCTGGCCGCAGCGCTGAATCGTTCTGGCGTGGAGCTGGATGAGGTGGAGGCGCTTCCCGAATTGCAAGCGCCCGTGATTCGACCGAAACTCGTCAGGCAGGTTAAGCCGCGCGTTCGAGTAGCTGGCCAGCGCGGCTGACTCCGGCGAGCCGCGCGACACGCCCGAAAGGCCGCCACAAACCAAAGGTAAACGATCCCTCACCGCCCTTGCCCCCATAAACGCGCCACCAGCTTCGCGTCCGTCCCGCTTCGTCCACTGGCCGGGCTCATCTTCTCTTCTTGCGTAGCCTTTCGTCGGTACGCCCCGTACTTATGCCGGTCCGCAACTCTTCCTCCGTGACGCCGTCCTATGTTTCGTGCGACTTCTGTTTGCTATTTCGGTGCATCCCAGCATTCTTTAAGAATCCTCCTGTCGCTCCACGCCAACGTGCCTACCCCCCCCTCGTTCACCGGCCCTCGCGGCTCATGAACGCGCCTTCCATTTGCTACTCCCTTCACGCCCTCTTCCCATTTCGGCGTGTCTTCCTGTTTGCATTTGAGTTTGCTCCTCGGTTTGCTGTGGCCTCTAGGTTTGGTCTCGGTTCGGATTTGACCTCACGTTCCAGTGTGCCTCGGAGCGTGAATTTGAATGTACCCATGGTTTTCGCTGTAGATGTGTCCTCGAAAATGACTCTTCTTTGAGTGCACCTGTCGGTGTGATTGTCGGTATGACTTTGGCTTACAGGCTGAACGTAAGTGTGGGCTTGATCGTCGATTTGGGTTTCGGGTTGTCGGTGAGTTTGGCCCCGCCTTTGAACGTGAAAGAGAGCGTAAGTGTGGAGTACGTTTGATTGTGGGTGTGAGCTTCGGTTTGAGAGTGAATGTACTGTTAGGTGTGATTGTCGGCTGGACCTTTTGATGGCCTCTGAAGCTGAGTGTGAGTGTGAGTGTGAGTGTGATTTTGAATGTGAGACCGGGCGTGAGTCTGAGGGTGACTGTCGTCTCGCGTTGCTCGTCGTTGTTTGCATCGTTCCCTTCTCCTTGTCACAGGATCCGGTCCCGCCTAATTTCTGTCGCCGGACCACCGCCTTCAGCACTTCTCATCGACCCGCAAACCGCTACGTAAATAGATCCGCTATATATCCATTAAGATAGTTAACTCTGGCGGTAGTATCGGTAAGGGGTCAGGTCTTCAGAGGGCAAGAAAAACGATGCGGAAATGGGAGAAGGAGAATGAGGAAGCGAATGGAAACTGGAAGAGCTGGTTGGTGAAAGAAGGTACGATTGGTAAAAAACCAAAGACGGAGCAGAATAGGGAGCGAACGCGGGTCACTGAGATGGACCGGGCGAGCGGGAACAGCAAGTGACACACTAGGAGATGGGATGACGACACGGCGCGAAAAGGACTCACTTGGGGAACGGGACGTCCCCGTTGAAGCGTATTATGGGATTCAGACTCAGAGAGCCATCGAGAACTATCCAATGAGCGGCTTGCGGGCCCATCCACAGCTGGTTCGGGCGATGGGAATGGTTAAGAAAGCGGCCGCGCAGGCAAATCGAATTCTGTGCCTCATCAACGCACAGAAGGCGGAGGCGATCGTTCAAGCCGCGGAGGAAGTGATTTCGGGAACGTTCGACGATCAATTTCGCGTGGACGTGTATCAGGCGGGTGCCGGAGTTTCGTTTCACATGAACGCAAATGAAGTGATCGCCAATCGCGCCAACGAATTGCTCGGAGGCAAACGTGGAGACTACTCTCTGTGCCACCCCAACGACCATGTGAACTTCGGGCAGTCCACGAACGACGTGTTTCCGACGGCCATGCGTCTCGCCGGGGTCATTTTGTTCGACCAGTTGCTCGAAAGCCTGTCGACCCTCGAGAAGTCGTTTTCGCGGAAGGCCAAGGAATTCGATCACATCTTGAAATCTGGACGGACGCACATGATGGACGCGGTACCCGTGCGTCTGGGCCAGGAGTTTGCGGCCTACGCGACAGCGTTACGCCGTTGCGCGGGAGTAATTGTGCAGACGCAAGACCTGCTGCGCGAGATCGGGCTGGGCGGGTCGGCGGTCGGGACCGGTGTGAACACACATCCGAAGTATCAAAAACTCGTCGTCGCGGAACTGAGCAAAGTGTCCCGCCAGCGCCTCATCCCCACCGACGATCTGCGATACTCCATGCAATCGAACCTCGCGCTCTCCGTGGCTTCTTCGGCTCTGCGCAACCTCGCGCTCGAATTGATTCGAATCTCGAACGACCTACGGCTGCTCTCCAGCGGACCTAATACGGGATTGGCCGAGATCGGATTGCCTGCGCTGCAGCCAGGGTCTTCGATTATGCCGGGGAAAGTGAATCCCGTCATGGCGGAACTCACCGCGATGGTGAGCTTCCAAGCAGTGGGAGCGGACCTGACTACAGCCCTTGCCGTTCAGGCAGGGCAGCTCGAGCTGAACGTGATGATGCCGGCAATGGCATGGAACGTTTTGCACGCGGCCGAAATTCTCAAGAACGCGATGCGGGTGCTGGCCGAAAAGTGCGTGGACAGCATCGTGGCCAACGAAGAGCGCTGCCGTTTTTATTCCAACGCCACGGTCTCCCTTGCGGCGGCACTGAATCCCTATATCGGCTATGCGGCTGCGGCAGAAATCGCGAAGGAAAGCGTCAAGACAGGGAGGAGCGTTACGGACATTGCGCTGGAACGGAAACTGCTCGATGAGAAATCACTTCGGGAAATTCTCGACCCATATCGCATGACCGAGCCGAGCGCTCCAATCGAAACGGCGAAGAACAAAACGAAGAAGCGCGGGCGATAAGAATCCAGCAAGCTAGAAAGTTTGAGCGGTGGGCCTTGCTGGCCGACAGACGAACCGTCAATTGGCTCGCGACACTGGGATTGTCCGCCCGAGCAAGTCTTCCTTTCGTTTCACGAGTGCATTGATGTCATACGTTGCGAGCTCGAAGCCGTGGCCGTGCGTAATTGCGTCGGTCGGGCAAGCTTCGACGCAATAGCCGCAGAAAATGCAGCGCGAGTAGTCAATGTTATAAACCTTGGCGTAGCGCTCGCCTGCCGAAATGCGCCGGGCATCGGTGTTCTCCGCCGCCTCGATGTAGATGCATTGCGCCGGGCAGGCGGCCGCGCAGAGGAAACAGCCAACGCACTTTTCCAAGCCGTTCTCGTCGCGATGCAGCACATGAATCCCGCGATATCGCGCTTCGAAATGCACGGGTTCGTCGGGATAATTCTCCGTGACGGGTTTGCGCCAAAGATTGCGGAATGTCACTCCGAATCCTTTCACCAGGGCCACAACAGTCCCGCCAACTTCGCTTAGGATTGATGTCATCGGAATTCAGTCTAGCAGTCCGGAGATTCAGGCGCAAACGGGCGGTCTCAGGCGCGAGCGATTAGGATGGCGCCGAATCCGATTTGGAATATTACCCGGCAACGTTTGTGCCGCCCCTATAGGGCTGGCTTGGTACTTGTGTGTTACAGATGACCACCTGGAAGGACAACGAAGTCAAAGAGGGATTCTTCCCCCTTCGCGAGGCTACGGCGAGGCAGGCGAGGAATCTGCTCCTCGCCACAATACAGAAAAAAGACATGTTCCTCGGGCGAGAACCGCCCTCGGAATGACAGCTTCGGGTGGCTTTCAGCACCCGGTGAAGTCGTGCCGTGACACAGCTTCCTAGCTCTCACATACGCTCTCGGTAGCTGAATCGTGGGGGGGCCGGTTCGAAGCCGTCTCACGTGTTTTGTGAGCTGGTGAGCGCGCGAATGATTTGCTTGCCGTGGAAGCGGCCGTTTTCGATGAAGATATCGCTGGTGGCGTTGCCGCCGATCACGACGCCGGCCAGGAAAAGGCCGCGAACATTGCTCTCCAGAGTTTCCGGATTGAAAGCGGGTTTGTTCGTTTCCGGATCCAGTTGCACACCGAGGCTGCGCAAGAAATCGAAGTCCGGGTGGTAGCCTGTCAGCGCGAAGACTTGATCGGCAGGAATTTCGTATTCTCCGCCGGAATTTGCGACCCAAACCTTTCGCGGCTCAATTCGCGTAACGCGCGAGTCGAAGAGTCCGCGAATTTCACCGGCTTTGATGCGATTTTCGATGTCCGGCCGAACCCAGTATTTGATTTCGGCACCGAGCTGCAATCTCCGGTGCACTAGCGTTACGCGAGCTCCGGCGCGATACAAATCCAGAGCGGCTTCGGCTGCGGAATTGTTGCCGCCGATCACGACGACATCGCGGCGCCAGAATTCGTGGGGCTCAGTGTAATAGTGCGAGACGTGAGGCAGGTCTTCGCCGGGGATTCCGATGCGCCTCGGAAGATCATAATATCCCGTGGCCACAACGATCTTGCGCGCGGCGTAATTGTGACGCTGCCCATCTGTGCCGAGCGTCTGAACTTCAAAACTCCCATCTCCGCCAGCGACTCCTTCGACGCGCTCCCAGAGACGCAGCTCCAGTTGATAGTGCTCGGCGCACTTGCGATAATACTTAAGCGCTTCGATCCGCGTCGGCTTCTCCGACGACGTCGTCAGGGGCAGGTCGCCGATCTCAAGTAGCTCCGGCGTAGTGAAAAAAACCATATTCGCCGGATAATGGTAAATCGAGTTGCAAAGCGAGCCTTTGTCGATCACCAAGGTCCGCAGCCCGGCCCGGACAGCTTCAATCGCGGTGGCAAGTCCGGTGGGGCCCGCGCCGATGCAGATGATGTCGTAGCGTCCGCTCACGAAACTAGTTTGCCTTGCGGTTTGTTTGTTTGCAACTTGGCTTGGGAAGCGCCGGAATCCCGGCAATGCCGGCCTGGACCGGCTTTCACGAATGTGTTACACGGTTGTAACGGCTTGTTCATAGTCTGGAGATACGCTCGCGCGCCAAACGGCAGATGCATTGAACGCTAACTCCCCAATACGAGGTTCTCGGCCCCCTGCGCGCGGTGAAGGCCTCTTCCTGGGTGGCCGCACTGAGTTTCCAGGCGCACTGGTTGTGGTGGAGGGGATCGACGGCTCGGGAAAGAGCACGCAGCTCTATCTGCTCAAGCGCTGGCTCGAGATCGGCGGCTACCGCATTCACTTCACGGAGTGGAACTCATCGCCGCTGGTGAAATCCGCGACCAAGCGAGGAAAGCAGCGCCGGCTGCTGACGCCGACAACGTTTTCGTTGATCCACGCCGCCGACTTCGCCGACCGCTGCGAGCGCCAGATTCTGCCGCTGCTTCACGGCGGCTATCTTGTGCTGGCCGACCGGTACATCTACACCGCATTCGCACGGGACGTCGCCCGCGGCTGCTCGTCCGCTTGGCTGCGAAATCTCTATCGTTTCGCCCCCATCCCGAACCTCACGTTTTACTTCCGAGCGCCGCTCGACGTCGCCGTCGACCGGATCATCGCGGGACGCCCGCGCCTGAAATACTACGAGGCCGGCATGGATTTGAATCTTTCGCTCGACCGCGCAGAGAGTTTCCGGATGTTTCAGGCGCGAATCCAGGAGCAGTATGACTCGATGGTGGAATCGGACGGATTCGTGGTCATGGACGGAACGTTGCCGGTGAACAAGCTGCAGCGGCAAATGCGGGATATTCTGCAGAAACGCGTGAATCTTGCTCCCTTCTCGTCGAAGCGGCACGCCGAGGTGCAGGAATGAAGCGCGAAACCTCATCACGCAATGGCGCCAATCGCCCTGCGGCGCCGACGCAAGCCGCGGTCAAGAAGGAGATCAACAAAGCAGGCCCGGCGCCTGGCCGGTTCTACGGAGCTCCACTGCCCGGCGTAAAGGCGGAGGGCATGGGCGGCACGCTGATCGTGCTCGAAGGCACGGACGGTTCAGGGCGCTCGACGCAAATTTCGCTGTTGACCGAATGGCTTGAATCACAGGGCTTCGCGGTGCAGACGATGGGTCTGCGCCGGTCGTTTCTCGTTGCGAAGGACATCGACACGCTGCTGGCCGAGAACACGATCACACGGATGACGCTAACGCTGATGTATGCGACGGATTTCTTCGACCAGCTCGAGCACCGCATTATCCCGGCCCTGCGGTCGGACTTTATCGTGCTTTCGGACCGTTATTTCTACACGCTGATTGCGCGCGCCGCGGTGCGGGGGATCGAGCGCGGGTACCTGCGCGGCCTCTATGAGATGGCCTTACGGCCGCACCTGACGTTCTGGCTG
>Ga0187769_10001049_pt1 | contig 15373 bp, 16 predicted proteins | sample 0116_SJ02_MP02_1_FD_133140 | JGI IMG/M metagenome (GOLD analysis project Ga0187769, IMG submission 133140) | Tropical peat soil microbial communities from peatlands in Department of Meta, Colombia - 0116_SJ02_MP02_10_MG | ecosystem: Environmental > Terrestrial > Soil > Wetlands > Peat | place... | reverse complement strand
GATTCTACGCGCCGCGCGCGGCCCGGCTCTCCCCCCCAGCCGGGCCGCCAACTCTCCCAACCTCTTAGGACTCATGCACAACAACCCAGCAAGGGGGATACGATGAACCCTTCCAATTCCATGATCGCCAACTACGTGCCCCGATCCTGTTGTTTCGCTTATAATCGAGCGACTGAGCTCCCGCTGGCCGGGCCGCCGACGGCGGCCGGGTCGTAACCCGCTGAGGCGGCGGCATTCGCGCGCATGCAATCGAGGCGTATTCATGATTCTTGACATCAACGGCATCCAGAAGATTCTTCCTCATCGCTATCCGTTCCTGCTGGTGGACGCCATTCTTGAGATGGAACGCTTCAAGCGCGTCGTGGCGATCAAGAACGTCAGCATCAACGAGGCGTATTTCCAGGGGCATTTCCCGGGCAAGCCGATCATGCCGGGCGTGTTGATCATCGAAGGAATGGCGCAGGCCGGCGGGCTGCTGCTGCTGCAGGAGGTGCCGGACCGCGAGAAGAAGCTGCTCTACTTTGTCGCTGTGGACGAAGCGCGATTCCGGAGGCCCGTTGTGCCGGGAGATCAACTGCGCCTGGAAGTCACGGTGCTTTCCTGGCGAAGACGCGGGACGTTCTGCAAGTTGCGGGGCGAAGCGACGGTGAACGGCGAGCTGGCGGCCGAAGCGACCTTGATGTGCAAGATGGTGGACCGCGATGCGGCGGATGCGCTCTCCTCCCAGCCGGATGCCGTGGCGGAATCTAAGGAATGAGCGAAATTGATCCGCGGGCGGTAGTGTCAGCGCGCGCCCGATTGGGCGCAGGCGTGCGCGTCGCCGCGGGAGCATTCATCGGCGATGACGTCGAGCTGGGGGACGGCTGCGTCGTCATGCCGCAGGCGGTGGTGCAGGGGCCGTCGCGATTCGGGCCGGGGAATGTGTTCCACGCGCTGTGTTCGGTTGGGGCTGAGCCGCAGGACCTGAAATACAAAGGCGAGCGCACCGAGTTGGTGGCGGGCGAAGCGAACGTCTTCCGCGAATTCGTGACGATCAATCGCGGAACTGCGTTCGGCGGCGGCGTCACGCGAATCGGGAGCCACAACCTGTTCATGTCGTACGCGCACGTCGGCCACGATTCGCAGGTCGGCAGCCACACGGTTTTCGTCAATGGGGCGACGCTGGCGGGGCACGTGGAGGTTGCGGACTACGCGACCGTGGGCGCGTATTCCACGGTGCACCAATTCTGCCGCGTCGGGCGATACGCGTACATCGGGGCGCTGACCGCGATCACGAAGGACGTGGCGCCCTTCGCGCTGGTGGTGGATGCGCGCGAGGTGCACTGCTACGGAGTCAATACCGTGGGCCTCGAGCGGCACGGCTTCGATACGGAGCGGCTGAAATCCATCGAGCAAGCGTTCCGTTTGCTGCTGCGCTCGAAGCTGAACACGACCCAGGCAATCGAGCAGATGCGCGCGCAACTCGATGGCTCCCCCGACGTGCGCGAGATCGTTGAATTCATCGAATCGGCCCAGCGGGGCCTGATCAAGTAGCGGCCGCCATGAGCGCCTCCCCCGATTCCATTTCACCTACTGCGGGCTGGGGTCTGATCGCCGGAAACGGCAAGTTCCCATTTCTCGTGCTCGAAGCGGCGCGCAACCAGGGAATTGACATGGCGGTGCTCGCGCTTCGCGAAGAGGCTTCGCCGGAACTCGAACGGGTTGCGAGCCGGTTGCACTGGGTCAGCATCGGAGAATTGAGCCGCGCGCTCGACTTGCTGCATCAGGAAGGCGTGACGCGCGCGGTGATGGCTGGACAAGTGAAGCACACCAAACTTTTCAGTTCGATTCAGCCGGACTGGAAACTTGCGAAGCTGCTGGCCTCTCTGCCGCTGCGAAACACGGATTCGCTGATCGGCGCAGTGGCGAGCGTGCTGGAGTCCGAAGGGATCAAACTCGTGGATTCCACTTCATTCTTGAAACCGCTTGTGCCCGAGGCGGGCGTGCTGACGCGGCGGGCTCCCGACGAGCGCGAGGCCGCCGACATGGAGTACGGCCGCGAGATTGCGCGAAGAATCGCGGCGCTGGACCTGGGACAGACCGTGGTTGTGCGCGAGAGGGCGTGCGTAGCGATTGAAGCGATGGAAGGCACGGACGAAACCATCGAGCGCGCGGCACGACTTGCGCACGGCCAGCCGCTCGTGGTCGTCAAGGTGAGCAAGCCACGGCAGGACATGCGCTTCGATGTACCCGTGATCGGGCTTCAAACCGTCGAAGTAATGAAGCGTTCGAGTGTGACCGGGCTCGCGATCGATGCGGGGCGCACGCTCCTTTTAGACCGCTCGCGGCTGATTGAAGCCGCCGACGCGGCGGGACTCTCCGTGCAGGCGTTTCCGGTGACGGAGCCGCAGAGCGAGGGCGGGAAACCGTGACGCCTGCCGCGCAGCCGGGGAAGAAGATTCGCGTCGCGGTCGTGGGCGTCGGCGATTTCGGGCGGAATCACGTACGCGTCTATCGCGAACTCGAAAACGCGGAGCTGGTGGGAGTCGTTGATTTGGATCGCGAGCGCGCGGAGCGCATCGCGCAGGAGTTTTCGACAGCGGCGCTGGTCGGAATCGAGTCGCTGGCGGGCCGAGTGGATGCGGTGAGCCTGGTAGTTCCCACACTCGAGCACGGGCGGATCGGTTGCCAACTGCTCGAGATGGGATTCGACGTGCTGGTCGAAAAGCCCATCGCGGCGTCGCTGGCGGAAGCGGACAAGTTGATCTCAGCCGCGTCGCGCCGCGGGCGTGTACTGCAGGTGGGGCACCTCGAGCGATTCAATCCGGGGCTGGAAGCGGTTCTCCCCGTGGTCAAACGGCCGCTCTATTTCGAGGTGCATCGTTTGGGAGTGTTCACGTCGCGCAGCCTCGATATCGATGTGGTGTACGACGTGATGATTCACGATCTCGACATTTTATTGTCGCTGGCGGATGCGCCTGTGGAGGAGATCAAAGCGGTCGGCATCCCGGTGCTCACCGATAAGGTGGACATCGCGCACGCACGCCTGACGTTTGCGTCTGGGGCGGTTGCCAATGTGACGGCCAGCCGCGTTTCGACAGAGCGCGTGCGGAAGCTGCGATTTTTTCAGCAACACGAATACATCTCGGTGGATTTCACGCGGCAGGATGCGTTGCGCATACGCGTCGGCGAGCCGGGGCCGGAGCCGAAGTTTGATTTTTCGACGTTGACCGCGGTGAGGCAGGAGCCGTTGCGAGGGGAGCTGAGCGCGTTTCTCGAATCGGTGCGCTCGCGCGCGACGCCCCGCGTGGACGGCGCTGCTGGCCGGCGCGCGCTCGAGTTGGCGGATCAAGTCATGGCGGGCATCCAAGAACACGGCCGGCGCGTCCAATGGGATGCATCAGTGTCCCCACGGGAAAACCCATGATTCCCCGGCTCCTGGTTCCCAAAGACGCTAAGCCGCTCTCCGCGGATTCCGGCTCGGACGGAGCAGGCCGCACGACAACTTCTCTCGACGAGCGAACGATCATTCCGGCAGGCATCTCTTCGGGAACGCTCGACGCGATTTCCAACATTCCCAGTTATCGCCCTTTGGACGTGTTGGCGGCGCGCATGGTTGTGCCGCGAGACGTGGCGGACAAAGAGCTGGACGTCACGCGACATGCCGCAGGCCATTTGGCCGCGATGACGCTGGATACGCGCATCGCCGTGCCGGAAGGGCTGCCTAACGTCACGCTGCCTTCGAAGGCGCCGGTCCCCGTTTACAAGCTGCCGGACGTGCTCGAACCCGACGTGATAACCACGGGCGAAGTCACGCTGATGGCGAAGCCCACGGACGAACGCGTCTCCACGTGGAGCATCTTTGCGCGGAATGCGGCCGCGATGGTGATTCAGGCAGTTTTTCTCACGCTATACGTTCTGGTTTTGCCGAGACTTTTTCCCAACAAGGGCCCGACGGCCGAGCAATTGGAACTCGCTCGAGATCAATTGACGTGGGCCAATTTGCCTGCATTGAACGAGCTACCGAAGGGACCGAAACCCGCGCCTCTCCCACCCGGCCCGAAGCTTCACATCGACCCGGGGGTGCTGAGCCGCCTTGCGCCGATGCCGCTCCCGACTCCTCCTCCCAAACAGCCGGAACGTTCCGCTCCGCAGAATCCGGCGGAGTCTTCGCTTCCCGCGGCGCCCATGCCTCAGCCGACGCCTGCGCCACAGCGTCAGGCTGGAGCTCCTTCGATTGCGCCGACACCTCAGCCTACGAATAACGGATTGATACTTCCTCGCATGTCGTCGCCCGGAAACGCGATCCAGAATGCCTTGCCACGAGCTCCCAGAGGAGGAGGCCAGCCAAGCATCGGTTTCGAAGGCCGCATGCCCGGTTCTGGCGGAGGCGGCTACCCAGGCGGCGGAGGCGGCGGTTCGTCCAACGGCGTTCTCCAGATGTTGACGCCGACAGAAGGCGTGGACTTCAACAGCTATCTCGCGCGCGTTCTGGCCAGGGTAAAGCAGAACTGGTACGCCGTCATCCCGGAGTCCGCGTGGATGGGGGAGCGCGGCAAAGTCGTATTGGAATTCAACATCAATCGAGACGGCAGCGTGCCGGAGGAACAGCCGGAATTGGTCAGCACTTCCCAGAAGCAGGAGCTCGATCGTGCCGCGATCTCCTCGATTCGCGCGTCAAATCCTTTCGAGCCGCTCCCTTCGGCGTTCAGCGGGCCGTACATCCGGCTGCGGTTCATCTACCTTTACAATATTCCGCTCAGCGAAGGACAGTGAAACCGAGTCGCACGCAAGTGATGGGCGCGCTGCTGCTCGCCGCGGCGTTCCTCATCTACCTTGTCGTGCGCTACTGGAAATTCCTGTGATGAGTTTTTCTTCGAAGGACGGCCTCACGCCGCTGGTGGTGATCATTGGCCCGACGGCTTCGGGCAAATCCGTTTTGGGCGTTCACATCGCGGAGGAATGGGGAGGGGAAGTTGTTACGTGCGATTCCACTCAAGTCTACCGCGGATTCGACATCGGCACAGCCAAGCCCGATGCCGCCGAGCGGCGTGGAATCCCGCATCATCTGCTCGATCTGATCGAGCCGCAGGAGCTATTCACTGCGGGCGAATACCGGCGGAGAGCCGAGCTCGTGCTTGCCGATCTGCGCGCTCGCGGCCGCTTGCCCGTGCTGACGGCGGGGACGGGCCTCTATCTGCGCGCCTTGCTGGAAGGTCTCTCCGACGCGCCGAAGCGTTCCGCCGAATTGCGCGAGCGGTTGCAGGCCCTCAGCGAAAAAGGCCCCGGCCATTTGCATCGTGTTCTCCAGCGGATCGATCCCGCGGCCGCGCGCCGCATCGCCTCGGGCGACCGGCAAAAACTGGTGCGCGCGATTGAAATCAGCCTGCTCGCGGGCAAACCGGTCACGGAAGTGCATCGTTTGGGTCGCGAGCCCCTTGCAGGTTTCGCGGCGTTGCGGATTGGACTCAATCCGCCGCGCGCCGCGCTCTTTGCGCGCATTGAGGCGCGCTTCGAGCGCATGATCGAACGCGACTGGCTCGCGGAGGTCGACGCGTTGATGCGGAGCGGCGTCCCTGCCAGCACAAAGCCGTTCGATTTCATCGGCTACCGGCAATTGCGCGAGCATCTCGAGGGCCAGATGAGTCTCGGAGCCGCGGCTTCGGCCATCACGCAGGCCACCCGGCGCTACGCCAAGCGGCAGCTCACCTGGTTTCGGCGCGAGCCGGACGTGATCTGGTTTGCGGGATTCGGCGACGATCCCGCCATCGTTGCAGAAGTGGATCGCGCGCTCGCGCCGCGGCTGCATCGGGAGTTGCAGTCCTCGCTCCACAAGCAGGATTGACCGATGTCGTATACTAGTTGCGCGGCATCACAGGTTCTTCAGGACTAGCAAGCAAAGTGTTGCTCCGTATTTCCGCCATCGAATGAAAGTCGCACGAAGCACGGAATCTCGCGAACGCGTACTTCTGGTGGGCGTGGGGCTGAAGCGGCCTTCCCGCGTGCCGGGCCAGGATGCGGGCGCGCCGGAACGCGAGTCCTTGCGCGAGCTGGAGCAATTGGCGCGGAGCGTCGGCGCGGAAGTCGTGGGCTCCCTCTTCCAGTTGCGCGACGCCATCGATCCCGCGACGTTCATCGGCCGCGGCAAACTCGAGGAGGTCAAGATCGAAGCGCAGATGCGACGGGCGGCCGTGATTATTTTCGACCACAACCTTTCGCCCGTTCAGCAGCGGAATCTCGAAGGCGGCGCGGATTGCCGCGTGATTGACCGCACGCAACTCATCCTGGACATTTTTGCGCGGCGCGCGAACAGCCGCGAAGGACAATTGCAGGTCGAGCTCGCACAGCTTAACTATCTGCTCCCGCGCCTGACGGGCAAGGGCCCCGAGCTGTCCCGACTGGGCGGCGGCATCGGGACCCGAGGTCCCGGCGAGCAAAAGCTGGAAACCGACCGGCGGCGCATTCGCGACCGCGTCCGCCGGATCACAGAAAGCATCGATGCCGTGCGCAAGCAGCGAAGGCAGCGGCGGCAGGCGCGGCAGGCGGTTCCGCTCGGTACCGTAGCGCTGGTGGGATATACGAACGCGGGCAAGTCCACACTGTTCAACGCGCTTACGTGCGCGGACGTCTTCGTCTCGCCGAAAATGTTCGCGACACTCGATCCGACAGTGCGCGGCGTTCGCTTGCCCTCGGGGCGGCGGGTGCTACTCTCGGACACCGTTGGTTTCATTCGCGACCTTCCGCCTGGATTGATCGCCGCGTTTCGCGCAACGCTCGAGGAGGTGCAGGAAGCGTCGCTGATCCTGCACGTCACCGACGCTTCGAATCCGAACAGCACCGAACAGGACTCCGAGGTCGACAAAATTCTTGCCGATCTCGGCGTGGCCGATCGTCCCCGGCTGCGAGTGCTCAATAAGGTCGACCGGCTCTCGCACGAGGAAGTTCGGGGGCTTGAGAATTCGAACGGGAAATTGCTGGTTTCCGCGCTAACTGGAACGGGATTCGAGGAGTTGTTGCGGAAGATCGACGAGATGGTGCCCGTGGATCCGATGGTGCGGCTTCGGTTTCGGCTGCCGTTGTCGGACGGGCGCACGCTGGCGCTGGTCCATGGATTTGGCCGCGTGATTCGGTCGCGCGTCGAGCACGCTCACATCGCGCTCGAAGCGGAATTACCCGAATCGATCGCCCGCCGATTGCACTTATGGCCGGCGTCCCGCTCGGCCTGATGGCACCGCGCACACGGAAGTTTTGCGGAACATTTCAGCCGGCTCTTGGCGTATCTTGAGTGAGGGGCAGGAGGGCACACATGGCGAAGTTTCTACTGTGGTGCATTTTGCTGGTGATCTGTTGGCCGTTGGCGCTGCTGGCATTGGTGCTTTACCCGTTCGTTTGGCTCCTGCTTCTGCCGTTACGCTTGGTTGGCATTGTATTTGAAGGCGGGCTGGACCTGTTCCGGGCACTCATCTTCTTGCCGGGCCGGTTGCTGCGAGGTCCAAGCAGAGCCTAGGTCCGCCCGGAAGTTAAACGCGTTATAAATTCCGTATCTTCAGTGGAATCAGAGGGATGCCAACGGTGGAAATCGTGTGGAAATGATTTTTCGGATATAGAGCTATCTTGTTCGATGAAGAGTTCCGCGCCGGGACTTAAGTCTAAAGCCCTACGTAAGTGGTTGAATATAAATAGGTTATTTCCACTTCAATCGTCAGCTCGACGTTGCGTGTCTGTGCCCGAACCGAGGGGTTCAGGGATTTGATTTGCACAGGTTTAGGGCGACGCTGTCGCTAGTTAGTTACCCCGAAGAGGTTCAGTTTTCTTAGCGCTGCACTCAGTCCTTCGGTCGTTGACGGACTGCCCAGCGGGGTCTATAGTGAGATAGCCTCAGGGATGGCTGCACTCCGTCGGGCACTGGGCGGCCTGGGTGCTGGATGAACCTGCCAAACAGTTTGACGATCCTCCGGATCTTCTTCGTTCCGCTGTTGGTCGTGGTCCTATTGACGCGCGAGCCGAATGTCGTCTTCTTTGGCGTCCACATCAACTTTGCGGTATTCGGCACACTGATTCTGCTGAGTGCGGCGGCAACTGATTGGGCCGATGGCTTTTATGCCCGCCGCCGCGATCAGGTGACCACACTCGGCATTCTGCTGGACCCGGTCGCAGACAAACTATTGATTTCCGCCGCATTCATCTCTCTGGTGGAGATGCATCTGGCTCCCAGCTGGATGGTGGTGATCATCATCGGGCGGGAGATTACGGTCATGGGTCTGCGCAACATTGCGTCCGAGGAAGGATTCACGATAGCTGCTTCCGCACTCGGGAAGACGAAGATGGTCCTCCAAGTGATTGCCGCTTCGGCGATCATCCTGGGTGCGAACCACCAACATTTCCGTCCGCTTGGCGTCGTCCTGCTTTGGCTCGTAGTCGTGAGCGCGATCGCTTCCGCGGTGCAATACTTCAAGAGGTTCTGGGGACAGTTGGACGACCGCGTCAAACAGAGGGGGAAGCTTCGGGTTCTGGAGGCGCAGGCGAAGGGCCAGCGTCAGAAGAAGCCGCAGGATGTCGCCACTTACCAATGAGGACCGGCGTGAATTGCTGCGCCGGGCGCGCCGGGCAATCGTCGAAGCGGTAGAGCGCGGCCGCATTCCTGAATTCCCTCCCGTCCACGGCGATCTCGCAAAGCCCGCGGGCGCATTTGTCACTCTTCGGCGGCAAGAACGCCTCATGGGCTGCATCGGTCATATCGAGCCGGATGAAGCCCTCGGAGAAGTAGTCGTCCGGTGTGCGATTGCTTCAGCGCTCCACGATTCGCGATTTCGGGCGGTCCAGCCTGAAGAGATCCCGGAACTCAAGATCGAGATTTCCGTGCTCTCGAAACCAGAGAGAATTTCTCCCGAAGCAATTGAGGTTGGTCGGCACGGGCTCGTGGTGGAGCGCGGAAGCATCAGAGGCTTGCTGCTGCCGCAAGTGGCCGCCGAGCGGAATTGGACTCGAGAACGCTTTCTTGCGGAAACATGCTTGAAGGCAGGTTTCCCGGCCGATGCATGGAAAGATTCGGATACCCACGTATACGCGTTCTTAGCGGAGGTTTTCAGCGAAGGCGAGGATGCCAGCGCCTAGACTGCAACGTGCCGACGCCAGGGCTCAAGTGATTTCCCTGGACTCCCCAAGGGTTTACCGTAGAATCAAGACGAAAGAAGGCCCCGAGCCCAGTGCGAGCTCGGAGCCTCCTCCTAGATGCTTGCGGCCGGGCGCAGAGCGCTATTCGAGCTCTGCGTAGTCCCCGGCGAAAATCTCGCGCCGAGAATGAGTCAGGATGACGGTGGATGCGTTCGGTCCGACGCGAACGACAATGCCTTCGCCGAGGATTTCGCGTGGAAGGTCCTTCCACTCATAGTGAACCGGGTCGCTGCCAAACCCAAAGATCGTGTAATTCGTTCCCCGTTCGGTCTCGACGGTATCGCTTGTCGAACCCTGATACCGGAACACGCGGAAATAGTCGCCGACATGGACGCCCTGCTTGCTGCCGAGATTGACATAGACCGTCATATTCACGCCGGCGACCTGACCAAATTTCTCGATTGCGGCAATCATGGCCACGGATTTTCCGCTCGGCGGGGCAAAAATGTCGAAGTGGGTGTTGTCATGGAATGGGGGAGCGGTGCGCTCGACAAACGGCTGGACGATATCGTCGCGCTGCATGTAGCTGCAGGAATAAACGACTTGCGCAGTCGCGGTTTTCTCTTGCACGCTCACCACGCGCAATCGGCCGACGTCCGCATAGGCGGTCCCCATCGCTTTCAAGATTCCGGGCTGCCATTTGAACCACGGAATGCCGACGGAGTCACTCATGGGCCGGCTCACAAGGAACTCATCCCCAACCTTGACGCCGTCACTCGAGCCCTTGTTGATGTGCACCAGGTCTGGCTCGACGGCCTCAATCCGGTGCCGTGATTCTTCGGGGGCAATCAAAAAGATGTCGTGCGGAACGGGGTCCGTCGTGAAGATGCCCGAGCAATACATATCTGCGACAGTGGGTGTGGTCGGGTTCTGTTGGGCATGGGCCCATCCACATGCAAGGACAAGGGTTAGCCCCAATTCGAGACAGCGCGAGACGATGCGTCGGCTCATTTTGGATACTCCTCCAACCGCCGGGAGGTTGACACGACCCGGGTATGCTCTTTCCAAGCCACGCTAACAAAGGGGCCCGACGGGGTCAACACCAGAGGCGTGCCCGCTTTACACATTCGATACCGCATGGTACTACCCTAGCTTTTCCGGCTCAAATGCCGGCTTGACGGGAGGGACCGTGTTTCGAGAGGGCCGCATCTGTGGCGTGGTGGCGGAGCGGACGGCCCGGCAGATGGAACGGGCGCTGAGACAAGCGTTGCGCCGAACGCGCACGGTCGAGCTGCGGCTTGACTACCTGCGCAATTCCAAGGAGCGCGAGACGTTCCTGTCACGACTGGGGCGCCTGCATCTCCGAGCCACGATGATTGCCACGTGCCGCTCCCGGCGCGGAGGCGGTCCATTCAGCGGCCCGCTTTCCGCCCAACGCGACATTCTTATGGCGGCCGTGCGCGCGGGCTGCCAGTGGTGCGATATTGAAATTGAGTCGCTGGCGCGCTGGCCGCAGCGGCAGCTCAAGCGCAATCTTCGCCCAGCCCGCGTTTTGCTTTCATATCACGATTTTCGCAGAACTCCACAAGACTTGGACGGTGTGTCGCGCAAACTCGCACGCGCGCCGCATGATGCGATCAAGATTGCCACTCATTGCCGCGAGATACTAGACAGTGCGCGCGTGCTCGATCTTGCCCACGGCCGGCGCGACCGCGTGATCGTGCCGATGGGGGAAATGGGGATGGCCGCGCGAATCCTCGCCTTGCGCGCGGGCAGCGCCCTGGCGTACGCCCCCGTAGCGACGCCTACCGCACCTGGGCAAACGTCGCTCGAGGAGCTGACCGTTCTGTACCGCGCAGATCAGGTGAGGCGCCGCACGCGCGTTTACGGCGTGATCGGCGATCCCGTGGCGCATTCACTTTCGCCGCTGATGCAGAACACAGCGTTTCATGAGTGCCGCGTGGATGCAATCTATGTGCCGTTCCGCGTGCTCGAGTTGCGCGACTTTGTGGAAGCCATCGGCCCGCTCGGCCTTTCCGGTTTCAGCATCACGATTCCGCACAAGGAAGAGATTCTTCGCTTCCTCGATGACTGCGATCCTCTGGCGCGCGATATTGGCGCCGTGAACACGGTCGTCGTGCGGCCGGGCAACAGCCTTTATGGCTACAACACGGATTACGTCGGTGTGCTGCGCGCCCTCGAACGCCGCGTGCGGCTGTTGGGCAGCAGGGTGTTGTTGCTCGGCGCGGGAGGCGGCGCGCGCGCGGCTGCGTTCGCGCTGGCGCGCGGCGGAGCGACTGTTTCGGTTTGCGCGCGGAGACCCCAGCGCGCCCTGCGGCTCGCGCGCGCGGTTGGCGGCGAAACGATTCCGCGCAAGCGCGTGCGCGACGAGTTCTTTGACGCCATCGTCAATTGCACGCCGGTCGGGCTGCGGCCAGGCGATGGCTCCCCGCTGGACGCCGTGGAGATGAATTGCCGGATCGTGATGGATATGATCTACCGGCCGCGCGTCACAAGATTCCTGCAACTGGCGCAGCAGAAGGGCATTGAGACGATCACAGGCCTGGACATGTTCGTCGCCCAGGGAGCGGCGCAGTGGGAGATCTGGACCGGATTGCGCGCCCCGGAGTCGGCGATGCGAAACGCCGTGGCACGCGCGCTGGATCGCGAGGAGCGCGGGCGACGCTGAACTCCGCGCGCGGAAAATTGAGATTGACACTCCTGAAGTGCGCTCCTAAACTTTGCCTTTCGGCGGCCTGAAAAATGATTCGTCCGCGCATATTCGGCTTGGTTTGGCGTTTCTCCTGGTGAAGGAGAGGCGGACCGGATGGGATTGCGCGCGGGTGAAGTGAGACACTAGCAGGGCAGCGCCGAGCAGGTTCCCAGACGGGCCGCGATTCCGGATACGGATCGCGGCTTTTTTCTTGCGCGCGGCGCACGAAGTAACCGCAGCCGGCCGCCGCGGCGGCTGCCCCGAGTGGACGAGTTTTATGATCGAGCCTGATTTCAAGGCATTCGAGGTGCTGGCGCGCCAGGGAAACCTGGTGCCCGTCTACGAGACGTTCACGGCCGATCTGCTCACGCCCGTTTCGGCCTATCTGCGACTCGCGCGTCAGGCGCGTTTCGCCTGTTTGCTCGAAAGCGTGGAGGGCGGCGAAAAGGTCGCGCGTTATACGTTCGTGGGCGCGAATCCTGTCGAGGTTTTTCGCTACTTTCGCGGCGCGTGCGTCCTGGAGGGGGAAGACCGGACGTCCTGGGTGCAGGCGAACCCGCTCGATTATCTCCGGCATCGCGTCGAGCGGTACCGGCCGGTGCGCGTGCCGGGATTGCCGCCGCTGGTGGCGGGCGCGATCGGCTATTTTTCATACGACATGGTGCGGCTGTTCGAGCGCATCCCGGACACCGGCCGCGATGACGCCGGAACCGATGACGCCGTGATGATGTTCTTTCTCGGGCTGGTCGCGTTCGATCATGTCCAGCATCGCATTTGGATCGTGCGCAACGTCTTCACCGAAGGCGAAGGCAGCCTGCGCGCGAAATATCTTGCCGCGGTCGGCGAGATCGAAGCCACCCGCCGCGCGCTCGATCAGCCGCTTCCCGCCGAACACGAGGTCTCGTCGCACCGGCCGCCCTTGCGCTTCGAGTCCACGATGTCGCGCCGCCGCTACATGGGCGCGGTGCGCAAAGCGAAAAAGTACATTCGCGCGGGGGATATTTTTCAAGTCGTGGTGAGCCGTCGTTCGTCCGCGCGCACCGACGCCGATCCGTTCGAGATCTATCGCGCCCTGCGCGCGTTGAATCCTTCGCCGTACATGTATTTCCTGAAACTCGGCGATACGGCCGTGGTCGGAAGTTCGCCGGAGATGCTCGTCAAAGTGCAGGGCCGTGAAGCGTTCTACAGGCCGATCGCGGGATCGCGTCCCCGGGGCCGCGACGACGAGGAGGACCGGCGGCTCGAAGCGGACATGCTCGCTGACCCCAAGGAACGCGCCGAACATATCATGCTCGTGGACCTCGGCCGCAACGATCTCGGCCGCTTCTGCGTCTACGGCTCGGTGAAGGTGGAGCGGCTGATGTTCGTCGAGCGGTATTCGCACATCATGCATCTCGTCTCGAGCCTGACCGGCCGCTTGCGCCCGGACGTGGATTGCTTCGACGCCCTCGCCGCTTGTTTTCCCGCGGGCACGTTGACGGGCGCGCCGAAAGTTCGCGCCATGGAAATCATCGACGAGTTCGAGCCGACGCGACGCGGGATCTACGGCGGCGCGGTTCTCTATCTCGATTTCTCCGGCAACCTCGACTCCTGTATCGCGATTCGCACAGCCGTCGTCAAGAAAGGCGTGGCCTACGTGCAGGCGGGCGCGGGATTGGTTGCCGATTCCGTTCCGGCGCGCGAGTATCAGGAAACCCTGAACAAGCAGGGAGCGCTGCTTCGCGCCCTGGAAACGGCGCATAGTGGCGGAGTGACACGGAAGCGAAAACGCCAGCCCACAAGAAAGGCTAAGCGGAAGAAGAGGTGGCGATCATAGCCAAATGATTCTGCTGATCGACAACTACGATTCCTTCACGTACAACTTGGCGCAGTTCCTCGGCCAGCTTGGCGCGAAACTCGAAGTCCGCCGCAACGACAAGATTTCGCTCGACCAGATTGCCGAGATGAAGCCCGCGCGCATCGTGATTTCGCCGGGTCCGGGCACGCCGCAGGACGCCGGAATTTGCGTGGACGTCATTCGACGGTTCGCTGGCAAGGTGCCGATCCTCGGCGTGTGCCTCGGTCATCAGGCCATCGGCCACGCGTTCGGCGGGCGCGTGATCCGCGCGCCGCAGCTCATGCACGGCAAGACGAGCCGCATTCTGCACGACGGCAAAACGATCTTTCGCAACCTGCCGCAAGGCTTCGTTGCCACGCGCTATCATTCGCTCATCGTGGATCGCAAAGGCCTCCCAACAGCGCTGGAGATTTCCGCGCACACGTCCGACGGCATCATCATGGGTCTGCGTAGCCGAAAACTACGCCTCGAAGGTGTGCAGTTTCACCCGGAATCCGTCCTCACTGACGTCGGGCTGCAACTTCTGCGGAATTTTCTCGCGCTGTAGGAGCGACCATACCTTCAGCCATTTCGGGCGCGTTGACTTTCGCGAAGTGATGTTTTAAGTTGTCGTGTGGAAAGTTACTAAGATGCTTGTCGTAGCCCTTCGCTAGTTCGCCTCTCCCAGTGGCCCTCGTAAGTCATCGCGGGCCGTTACTTTGCGTTCTTTCGTCGTGAAATCGTGGGCGCACGCCGCCCGCTGGAGTAAATCTGCAATGGGCGAATACGCAATTGAAGTCGAGAATTTGGTGAAGGTATTTCATCCGCGGCGATTGCCTCCCGTGCGCGCCGTGGATGGAATGAGCTTTGGCGTGGCCAAGGGCGCAATCTTCGGCCTGCTCGGGCCGAACGGCGCCGGCAAGACTACGCTGCTCAAAGTCCTCACCACGCTGCTGCGCCCGACTTCGGGCGCGGCGCGCGTGCTTGGTTGCGACGTCGTTCGCCAGCCGCTCGAGGTGCGCCGCCGGATCGCGAGCGTGCTTCAGGAAACAGCCGTCGAGCTTTTTCTCAGCGTGCGCGACAATCTCCTGACCTACGGCCGGTTCCAGGGCCTGGACCTCGCAACGCTTCCGGAACGCATCATGGAGATTCTCGAGCGATTCGATATCGCCGACTTGGCCGATTCCAAGGCCATCGATTTGAGCGGCGGGCAGCGGCGGCGCTTGCAAGTCGCCAAAGCGTTTCTGGCGCGCACGCCTGTGCTGTTCCTCGATGAGTTTTCCACGGGCATGGACCCGAGCATGAAGCGCGCGGTGATGTCCTACCTGCGAGACGCCGCGCGCGCGGGCCGCACCATCGTGCTCACGACGCAGATCCTGAGCGAAGCCGAAGAGCTCTGCGACGACATTCTCATCATGAATCACGGCCGCGAGGTGGCGCATGGCGATCTCCACACATTGAAATTACTTTCCGGCGGAGTCTATGACGTTGCGATGACGTTCGACCGCGTCCCGGACGGCCTGCTCGACGAAATCGCGCAACTCACGCCGCTTCGCTCGAAGCTCGCCGGCAACACAATCGAAGTCTCGCTGAAGATGGAAGAGGCGGAAGTGTTGGCGCGCGTGGCGGAATGGGCGCGCCGCGGGCAGGCGTTGCATGTCGAAGTCAGTGGCGCAACCCTCGAAGATATCTTCATCCATCTGACGGGAAGAAAGGAGAACTCCTGACATGCCGGCGATCTCCGCAGTTTT
>Ga0187769_10001046_pt1 | contig 15399 bp, 19 predicted proteins | sample 0116_SJ02_MP02_1_FD_133140 | JGI IMG/M metagenome (GOLD analysis project Ga0187769, IMG submission 133140) | Tropical peat soil microbial communities from peatlands in Department of Meta, Colombia - 0116_SJ02_MP02_10_MG | ecosystem: Environmental > Terrestrial > Soil > Wetlands > Peat | place... | reverse complement strand
GGATCGCGAAGCTCGATCCCGAATCCCCGACGCGGCACTGAGAACCGCTGCCAAATCAAGCCGCTAGTGACAGCCGCAGCTGAGTAGAAATTAGAGGGATCCCCCCCCGCTACCACTTGATGGTATAGCTGCGGCTCGGAACCACTCAGCAGCAAGCACCGGATGCAGTGCCCGCCGCTCTACGCGCTCCGTATGCAGCCGAAGCGTGATCCGCCCGCCCATCTGTCGCAGTGCTTCCCGCGCCTGCGAACTGTCTGCCCCGCCGAGTGCGCGCCGGAGCATGCCTGCCCATCCCCTGAACCCGGATGGCCGGGGAATCTTCGCTCCATTCACTCGCTTTGCCATCGTTCTCCTTTCCTGAATATTCCTCGACGACCCGGGGTGGTGATCATCACCATCATGATGCAAATGTCGATCGATCGGCACCATGCGCACTGCCATATCTGCACCTTCTCGCTATCCTCTCCACTTAAGAATTACCGAGACCGGCACTCTATCCTCGCCATCCATGCGCAGGGCGGACGTGGTAGTCAGGACCTGGCCCGGGGGGGGCGTGGCCGCCTGCCACCATTATAGAGTTGCTAAACCTTACTTACTTGCACCGAATGCATCCTTCACCTTGGCTGAAATGGCATCAAGAAATGCACGACCAATTAGGTCGGGTCGCTGTTGTTGAAGTTCCTTGGCATAGCGCATCGCAAACTGCGTTCTAGCGTAGTCTGATCCAAACCAGGGGTTGTCTGCTTTCCAGCTCTTAAGTTCTTGACGCGTCACGGGCGTCTGTGCAGGTTGATTCCCTGATTTCTCCTGCTCCAATTGCTTTCTGAGACTTTCATTTTGATTTCGCATACCCTCCAACTGCAGTTGGTTTTGCCGTTGTTGCTCGTTCAGTTGCTTCTGTCCTTCCTGCTGCTCTTGAAGCTGTTGTTCTTGTTGCGCTAGCTGTTGCTGCTGTTGCATCAACTGTTGTTGCTGCAATGCCAACTGTTGTTGTTGCTGCGCTAGTTGTTGTTGTTGTTGCGCTAGCTGTTGTTGTTGTTGCGCTAGCTGTTGCCGTTGAAGCTTCTGTTGATTAGCTTGGCATTGGCCTAGAGCGAAACCCACCAATCCAGCACACGGATCTGCCTCTTGAGCGCAAATCGTCGCGGAAAAAACTGCAAGGCAAAACGCCGGCAAATACCACCTCATAGTCTTGGTTCTCCTCGTCACCTCGCAGCACCCCTTCGCATACCGACGCAAGAGCCAGTCACGCCAGTGTGGTAGTAGGCGTCCAGTATAGGGAAAGTCATGTCTACAACTGCAAGTCACTCGTTCCTTGATCGCATCGAATTTGTTACGACGCAGACGCTCGAAAGAACCATTGCTACGGACGCCACACACCGAGGACGGAGCACAGGAGTCGGGGCCGGAGCATGGGTCCACCGAGGCAGGCGCATCACCGGAGCAAACTACCGTCTCGCAACCACGAACGCGCGCATCCAGGACTAGGTTCCTGGTCGCGGGGCGCTTTCTCCCCAGATGTGGGGAATTTCAAGCCTCGGCCTTGATTGTTCGGCTTGCTCTGTGGGCTACGGCTCGCTCGCCGGTTGCGCGGCCGCAGACGGCTGCAGCGCGTTGGGATGACTTGGCCCGGGAAGTCGCTCCAGGCGCAGCGGAGAAGAATTTTGCACATCGCCCCAAGAGTGATCAGCACCCGCGGGTGATCGGGGCACGGAGTACGCGCCATCTCGCAAACGGCCTGTGCGACGACCGCCATGGCCACGAGTCGCACACCGTGCAGGAAGTGCCATGCCGGTCTGCCGATCGCAGAGTCCCAGCTTCGTTTGCTTCAACACAGCAACGATCTGCTCGACGGTAAATCGCTTCGTCTTCATGACAAACCTCCCCCACGGGCTCAGTCTGCCGGAAAACTAACTCTGCAATCGGTCCGGTTTATTCAAAGCCGATCACTACTTGGAGGAGAGATACTCGGCCACAGCGGCGATATCATCATCGGTTATGGTAGCGGCGACGCCCTGCATGACCGCGTTTTCGCGCAACAGAGCGTGGAAGTACCTTAGCTGAAGAATCAGGTAGTCTCGATGCTGACCGGCCAGCCGCGGAAAGGCATTGTCTCCCTGGCCCTCGGCGTTGGGACCGTGGCAGGTCATGCAGGCGATAACACCCCGCTCCGGTACGCCCTTTTCGTAGATCGACTTACCCCTCTCAGTCAAGGCGGGGTTGCTCGACACGGTGCCTCTCGCCGGTGGCTGGCTCGCGAAGTACCGAGCGAGGGCTTCGATTTGATCATCAGAAAGAGCTCGGGCCATCCCCCACATAAAGGCTCGCGCATGAGGATCGCTGCGGCCACGCTGCCGAAATAGCTTTAATTGGGCCTCGATGTAGCTTGTTTGCTGACTCGCCAGATTCGGGAAAAGCGGCGAGATGCTGCGCCCACTAGCACCATGGCACTTAGAGCACACGTTGCTCACCAGTGTCGGAGCATCCCAAGCCGATGGATCAGGCGGCACGACGACGGGCTCCGCAGGTGCATCACGAATGATTGTGGCCGCGAGCGCGGTCGCAGCGACGATGAGCGAGGTTCCAGCTAGCCTTCTCATTAGAAGTCCATCCATAGCCCCAACACAAAGGTATTGTTGCTCGATGCCTGGGGATTCGGCCAGCCACGGAGAAAGAACGGGTTTTGGTTGTTGTTGACGACCTGATAGACGTTGTACTGCAAAATGAACCTCACGTTGAACCAGGGCAGGTAGTCGAGCTCAAATACCTCGTATTGGTTGTCTGGTGAGCCGGTGCCCCCATTGAAAGCGACATCGTTGCTGCCGGTGGTGCGATGGAAGCTGACCATTCCGCCAAAGTGGCGATCACGGTAATACTCGGCCGTTATCTGCGTCTCACTGAGGTGATCTGTTGAGTTAGTAAAATACATCGGAACCAGGGCAGCGGCGTTCGACTGCGTTTCGTAGGTGTGGTGGCCGAGGAACGTGAAAATGTTGTGTTCACCATTGTATTGGTATTGCCAGTCGACACTAAGATCAGTGTAGCGGTTGACGTATCCCGGGTTTATGGTCTGTTCCAGGAATTCGTACGGCTCGAACTTCACGTACATGCCGGAGGTTCCGATCATGGCGGAGTGATAGCCCCAGTCGCGCTCGTAGGCTGCCCGCCAATAAGGAGCAAAACCATCAATGGTGCCTCCGCCGAAAGGTAGGTTGCTGCTATCGAGCGTGGCGCTCACGCTGCCGGACTTGGCCGCCTTGTAATCCGATAGCTCCAAGTACCATGAATCGTTGTACCACGTATAGGCACCGACCCCGGCCGCGAACCCCGGAAACGTCGTAAATAGCGGCACACGCAGTGTAGCGCCGTCGATAGGCTGCACAGCACTCCAGAGCGTCTGCGTCGGAAAGTAGGGGACACCAAACGCTTCTTCCGTGGCCCAGACGTCCTGCATGCTCGGATTGTTGTTGAGAAACGCACCCCAGAGCCATTTATCGTCAGCGGTGTGATCGGCGTATCTGACCTCGCTGTTGTCGATGCCGATCGATCCGGTGTTTTGCAAATAGGTCACTTGCAGCCAGGCGCCGAAATGATCAGAAACAGCCCCCGCGTACATAAAGCTCAGTTGCTGTGGAAATTGCAAGGTATCGCTCTGCGCTTGGGCGGGATAGGGTTGAGTGCTATCCGGGGGCGCCTTGTCGTAATGGTTGTAGGTGGCCTGCAGCAAGATTGATATTCCCGGTATGTCGGTGAGCCAGACCGTGTTGCGCTTGTGCTCGTCGATGTCCGAGACCAACGGCGGCCTCGCGGTCAGGGTGTAACCGTTAAGCTTGAAGCGCCGACCGAATGCCGTGAGCTCAGGGGGTACCGTGTGGCAGGATGCGCAGGCCAATCCGGTCTGTCTAGCGAAGCTGGCGACGGCTCGCGCGGGTGGTGAAACCAGCAGCAGCGCTGATCCGCCGAGGACAAACGTGGCCACGGCACCGAGTCGTATTACCTTCACCGGACCCCCCGGGGGCAACAACAATTAGTCTCATTCCAGCGTTCCCGACGTCGTATAGATAGCGTCTCTGCTGCAAGATGTCAACAGCGTCATAATCGATTATCAATATCGTATTTCGATTATCTGCAGAGAGCGGAGCGATGCCATACGAGGATCTTCTGTCCGGCCTCATCGAGCTGCACGTTCTGTATCACGCGGCGGAGGGGGAGATTTTTGGTCTGAGTATGCTCACAGAGCTTAAACGGCACGGTTACCGCATCAGTCCGGGCACACTGTATCCGCTACTACATCGCCTGACGCAGCGCGGTTACCTTCGCGTGCGAGAGGTGAAACTCAGCCGCACACGGCGACGACTATATCAAGCCACGCGCAAAGGCCGCGGAGCACTTGCTATGGTGCGTCGACAGGTACGGGAGTTACTAGGAGAGCTTGATGAAAGTACTAGCCATCAAGGCACGTCCCGTGGGACCAGCAAGAGGACCCGACCAAGCGCATAGCGGGTAACCGCATGCAGACGCTCGATCCGGAACGGCCTCGATTGGTGAGACTGCTGGCGACCCAAGCGCCGGGCTGGTCTGTTCTCGTGCGGCTTCTCGTCGGATTGGTCGTTTTTCTGCCGGAGGGCATTCAGAAGCTCGTCTTCCCGGACATCCTCGGTGCGGGGCGCTTTGCACATATCGGAATTCCCTATCCGGGAGTTATGGCTCCGTTGGTGGGGGTTGTTGAGACCCTATGCGGGAGCCTAATCATCCTTGGTCTTCTTACCAGGCTAGCTTCCGTGCCGCTGATTGTGATCATGGTCGTCGCCATCGTTTCGACCAAGATACCCATGCTGCTCGGACATGACTTCTGGATCTTTCACGTCCCCAAGCTTCCGCGTTACGGGTTTTGGAGCATGCTGCATGAGGCGCGGGCCGACTTCGATATGTTGTTGGGTTCGATCTATCTGCTAATTGAGGGCGGTGGCAGATGGTCGATGGATGCCGTTCTCGCCGGCCGCTTCAGGAAAGCCAGGCCCTAAACCGAGGGTTAGGCTCTTGCTGCTCGATCGGCGCTTGTTACTTAAACAGGTCGCTCTGCTTGCGACGGCGCCCGCACTCTCCCGTGCTGCAGAACCTCCTGCGGTCACAGACAGCCGTAAGGCTGACTACACGCTTCGGATCGCCATCGGATTGGTGGAGTTGTCTCCGGAACACATCGTCTCGACGACGCTTTACAACGGGCAGTTCCCTGGGCCGCTGCTGCGTTTTAAAGAAGGCCAACAGGTCCTTATCGATATCCACAACGACACTGACACGCCAGAGTTGGTCCATTGGCACGGGCAGATGATCCCAAGCAGCGTGGATGGCGCAGCCGAGGAAGGCTCACCCTACGTGCCTGCGCACGGCATGCGTCGAATCGCGTTGATTCCCAGGCCCCCCGGCTTTCGCTTCTACCACACGCATGTAGTGGCCGAAGGCGATTTGAGTCGAGGGACCTACACGGGTCAGGCGGGACCGGTCTACATCGAGCCAACACACAATCCGGGCGCCTACGACCGCGAAGTGTTCCTGGTGATGAAGGAGTTTCTGCCGACCTTCAGCCGGGGCGGCGACATGGCGATGGACGCCTTGGCAGGCGCGGCCCTGCCGGTGCTGAAGCAGATGGGCGCGGCGGCGGATGCGCAGGCGAAGACAAAGACCAAAGGACTCGAAGTTGGTTACGAGCTCTTCGCGATCAATGGGCGCATGCTTGGCCACGGTGAGCCTGTCAAGGTGAAGCAAGGCGAGCGCGTGCTGTTCCATGTGCTCAATGCGAGTGCCACGGAAATCCGCGGTCTGGCTCTCCCGGGCCACACGTTCAGGGTCATCGCGCTCGATGGCAATCCCGTGCCGACGCCAGCGGAGGTGCCCGTCCTCTGGCTCGGCACCGCTGAACGGGTCTCGGCGATCGTCGAGATGAATCACCCCGGCGTATGGGTGATGGGCGACCTCGCCGACGATGACCGATCCCATGGCATGGGGATCGTGCTCGAGTACTCAGGCCGCCAAGGCAAGCCCCAATGGGTCAATCCCAAGCCGTTCCGTTGGGACTATACGCAGTTCGGCAAGCCTGGCGTTTTCGTGCCGGCGGACGAGACGATGGAATTCACGATCGTCAAGCATAACGGCGCCCGCAACGCCTTCAACCAATGGACTCTCAACGGTGAGGCCTTCTCCGTGCGGACGATGAAGCCGGTGTACACGCTGCACCAAGGGCGCCGCTATCAACTGAAGTTTCGGAATGCCAGCGACGACATTCACCCACTGCATTTGCACCGTCACAGCTTCGAATTGATGCGCGTCGCAGGAAGAGCAACTAGCGGCGTGGTGAAGGATGTGGTCATGCTCGGTGGTTTCCAGGAGCTCGAGTTCGCGTTCGTCGCTGACAATCCAGGACTCACGCTCTTTCACTGTCACCAGCAGCTTCACATGGACTTCGGCTTCATGGCGCTCTTCAAGTACGCATGAAATCAACCGAGCGCCACCAGGCGGCCTCGGTGAGTCACTTCTGCGGAATAGACGCTCAACCCGATGATGACCGCCGCGGAGCGTGCTAAGGCCACGGGCCGTGACACCGGCTCGCCCCTTGAGGTTCTCTTGGCGTTCCTCAAGCTCGGGGTAAGTTCCTTCGGCGGGCCAATTGCTCACATCGGATATTTTCGCAACGAGTTCGTCTTGCGGCGGGGCTGGCTTGATGAGCAGGCTTACGCCGATCTGGCGGGTCTGTGTCAGTTCCTGCCTGGCCCCGCAAGCAGTCAAGTGGGCTTTTCGATTGGCCTCATGCGTGCTGGCTATCTCGGTGGGGTTGCAGCCTGGGTGGCCTTTACGCTGCCTTCGGCGATTCTCCTGGTCCTCTTCGCCTATGGAGCCACTGCGCTCACAGGTCTGACGGGCAGTGCACTCCTTCACGGCCTCAAGCTCGTCGCCGTCGCGATCGTTGCACAGGCTGTTTGGGGCATGGCGCGCACGCTCTGCCCCGATCGAGAACGGGCCTCCATCGCAGTCGCGGCGGCAATGATCATCTTGTTCAGCAGCTCGCCGATTGCTCAGATCGCGTCGATTGCGCTAGGCGCGGGTCTGGGATTCGCACTGTGCAGAGAGTCTGCAAGCGCTGCGAGCGGGGGAGGTTTCACGGTACCGGTATCGACCGGCGCCGGGCTCGTGGCGCTCTTTGTGTTTCTGTCCTTGCTCGCTGCGCTTCCAGTCCTAAAGGCGCTTACACACTCATCGCCTATCGCGCTCTTTGAGGCCTTCTACCGCTCCGGGGCATTGGTATTCGGAGGTGGCCATGTGGTGTTGCCCTTGTTGCGAGAGGCATTCGTGACGCCCGGCTGGGTGACCGACGATGCGTTTCTTGCAGGCTACGGTGCGGCTCAAGCCGTTCCGGGCCCGCTCTTTACCTTCGCGGCTTACCTCGGCAGCGTTGTGCAAACAACGCCGCACGGTGTCTCGGGTGCCGTGCTCGGTTTGGTCGGCATTTTTCTCCCAGGTGTTTTGATCCTGGTGGCCACGTTGCCGTTCTGGGAATCCCTGCGTAAGCGGGCCGCTGCGCGTGCCACGATGGCTGGCGTCAACGCGGCCGTCGTCGGTCTGCTCGGGGCGGCGCTCTACAACCCGGTCTGGACAAGCTCCGTCAGGACGCCAGTAGACTTTGGGCTGGCACTAGTGGGCTTTGTCCTTCTCACGGTGTGGCGCGCCGCCCCGCTGATGGTCGTGCTTGCCACCGCATTGGGTGCGATCGTTTGACAGTACGATAATAGCCGTACTATCGTACTGTGATGAATGCCACTGAAACCGTAGAAGCCCTGGGTGCGCTGGCGCACGAGCACCGTCTCGCGATCTTTCGCTTGCTAGTCGAGAAGGGTCCGGACGGCTTGTCAGCCGGTGAGATCGCAGAGCGCATCGGCCTCGTACCTTCGTCGCTGACGTTCCACGTCCAGTCGCTGCAGCGGGCTAGGCTGATCACGCAGCGACGCGAAAGTCGGCAGCTGTTCTATTCCGCTGATTTCAGTGTGATGAATGAACTCGTCGAGTATCTAACCAAGAACTGCTGTGGTGGCGCACAAGCGTGTGCGCCGGTTTGCAAACCGGCCGCGGCAGCGAGGACAGGTGCAAAATCCCGGAGAACCGCATGAAGCGCTTTCACGTACACGTGTCTGTATCCGATCTCGCCCGGAGCATCCGGTTCTATTCGAGGCTCTTTGGAGCAGAGCCCACTCGTGTCCAGGCTGACTATCAGGCTGACTATGCGAAGTGGATGCTGGATGACTCACGAATCAACTTTGCGATCTCGACACACCGCCAGCCATTGGGCGTCAATCACCTGGGATTTCGGCTCGATACCGGAGATGAATTGCGCGACATGCAGGCGCAACTTGTCGCGGCCGATGCGCAGATGGCGCGGGAGAACGATCAGGCTTGCTGCTACGCCCGGTCGGACAAGTACTGGGTGACCGATCCGACGGGCATCGCGTGGGAGACCTTTCACACGCTCGGAAGCATCCCCGTGTACGGCGAAGATGCGCCTGTATTCGACCACGGCACGTCGGTTGTTCCTACGAAGAGTTTGCGCTGCGTTCCCGCCGAGAAGAGCACGTCAAGCGGTGATGCCAAGACGTGTTGCGCCGGATGAGTACCGCACACGACCCGAGTATCCGCGTCGGACGACCGGCTGATCTGCCGGCGGCACTGCCGCTTCTAGAGAGCGCCGGCCTTCCTACCGCTGACCTCAGAAACGCGCAAGAGCTGACGATGTGGGTGCTCGAAGCTGGTGGCGCGCTGGTCGGCGTGATTGCATTGGAACGCTTCGGGACCGACGGTCTGTTGCGTTCGCTGGCCGTAGCGCCCGAGTTTCGCAACCGAGGATTCGGGCGAGATCTAGTCACTCGGCTCGAGGAGGGCGCACGCGAACGCGATGTTCAGCGGCTGGTCTTGCTGACGGAAACGGCGGAAGAGTTCTTCCGGAGCATCGGATATGTGCGCATCGATCACGCTGAGGTGAGCGGCTCACTACACCAAAGTGCGGAGTTTCGGTCGCTTTGCCCGGGCTCGGCGGCGTGCATGACGAAAACCATTGCAGCGGCAGTGGCCGAGTGATCAGTGGCCGATCGGGTCTACAACGTCCTGTTCCTCTGCACGGGCAACTCGGCTCGAAGCATCCTCGCCGAATCCCTGATCAATTACTGGGGGCAGGGCAAATTTCGGGGATATAGCGCCGGAAGTCACCCCAAAGGACAGGTGCATCCCATCGCAATTGAACTCCTGAAGCACCTCAAACTCCCAACGGACGGCTTGCGGAGCAAGAGCTGGGATGCGTTCGCGACCCCGGAAGCCCCGGCGCTCGACTTCGTGTTCACCGTCTGCGATAACGCGGCGGGCGAGGTGTGCCCGTACTGGCCAGGCCAACCGATGACGGCACATTGGGGTGTCGAGGATCCTGCTGCGGTTGAAGGTACGGAGACCGAGAAGTGGGCGGCCTTTCGCCTGGCGTTCAAGGTCTTGGAAAACCGGATCAAGACCTTCATCAGCCTGCCGATTGCGACGCTCGATCGCATCAGGCTTCAGGACAAGGTCGATGCAATCGGAAGGACACAGCTGGACCGAACCGATGCGAGCTGAACCGTTTGGCCGACGGCTGATCGCCGAAGGTCTAGGGTCACTCCTGCTTGCGGCTACGGTCATTGGCTCGGGAATCATGGCCGAGCGGTTAGCGGGCGGGAACGTAGCAATCGCCTTGCTGGCTAACACGGCCGCTACCGTGACCGTCCTCGCGACACTGATAGCGCTCTTGGGGCCGGAGAGCGGGGCACACTTCAACCCAGCCGTCTCCCTCGTGGAGGCTCTCAGAGGCCGTCTCGCCTTGCCGGACACCCTGGGCTATGTAGCTGTTCAGGTGGTCGGTTGTTGCTCTGGCGCAGTCTTGGCGCACGCGATGTTCGCGTTACCGCTGTTCGAAGCATCCACCCACGTACGAGCTGGGGTGCCGCAGCTTCTCGGAGAATGCGTTGCGACTTTCGGGCTGCTTCTGGTGGTTTTGGGGCATCGGCGGGCCGAAGATGCCCCTTGGATGGTTGCGGCTTGGATCGGCGCTGCTTACTGGTTCACTTCGTCGACGTCATTCGCCAATCCGGCGATCACCATTGCGCGCTCTCTGACAGACACGTTCTCCGGGATTCGACCGGCTGATGTTCCCGGGTTCATTGCCGCCCAACTCGCGGGAGTTGCTCTCGCCCTGGTCACGTCGAGGGTCCTGTTCCGCCGATCACAAGGAGAAGACCCTACGATTCGCGTCGACACGCCCGAGGTTGGATTCCGAGCTGGTCTACCGCCGGAATGACTTTGCACGTATTAGGAAGCCTTCCGGCGCAGGGGGATAGCGGGCCGACCATCGTTCGCGATCACGCCCCCGCTACCAACTTCCAAATTGTCTTGCGCTGCCCTAATCGAAGGCGTAGCGTCGCGCGGCTCTTCAACTCGGGAGAGTTCGTTCGGAGAATCCAATGAATAAAAGAAGCCTGATTTGGGGGTCGCTTGCTTTGGTGATGATCGTAAGCGGCGCGGCGGCGCCGGCAGCCGCAGCCGACTCGGCCGAGCAGGCGGTGACTGCGTCCGAGCATCAGTGGCTCAAGTCACAGCAGACGAACAACGTAGAGCTGCTGGCGCCGCTGCTGGCCGACAAGGTCGTGGAAACGACCGAGGAAGGCAAGGTGTACGCCGGCAAGGAGGCCGTGCTCGCCGCAGCGAAATTGGACAACTGGAGCAGCGCCGAATACACGGATCTTAAGGTGACTGTGTTTGGCCATACGGCGATTGCCACCGGCACCTTTGCCGGCAAGGGAACCACTGCCGGGAAGCCGGTCGACTCTCGCGCGCGGTTCACCGATACCTGGGTGATGACGAACGGCCAATGGCTGTGCGTCGCCACGCATGACTCGCCGCTCAAGAAGTAAGACCCGAGCCTGATTGGGCTGTGTGTGATCACGCCGCCGGGCCCGGGGATCAGCCCAGGCCGGCGGCGCTCTCTGCAACGGTCGCAAAACAAGCTGATTCGTTAAAGCGCCAGCGATAAACATATCTCGGTAGCCGCAAGCGTAATCACGCCCCTGCTACCACAACTAAACGCGCTCCCTTCGCATCGCGTCGAGGGCGGCCTGGGTAAGAAATCCGCTGCGGGTCTGCCCGTGCTTCTTCGCGTGCTCATCGATCTGCTTTAGCAAGAGTCCAGGCACAGTGATATTGATCTTCTCGGCCGGACCGAAGAATCGCTCAATGGGCACATCGATGACGCCCCAGGTCCATCCCCGGTAATCGCGATTCGTCTGCCACTCGCTCATCGGCTTCGGAACTGGAATCTCCTTGCCCTCCTCAGCGAGCACTTCGCAGTGGGCCTCAATCGCTTCCCGAGCGTTATCGAAGGCATCCTCAACGGTGTCGCCGGCGCTAAAGCATCCGGGCAAATCCGGCACAGCGACTCCGAACGCCGCTTTTTTCGTGCCTGATTCAATCGCAATCGTAAACTTCATTTCAGTCCTGCCTGCTTCCGGATCTTGTGCACCAATCCCTTCCCGAGGTCCTTCTTCGGATGTGCCACGGTCAGGTGCCCGGGGCGGGCGGGATGCTTGAAGATGTGATGGCTGCCGACAACGCGATCCTCGACCCAACCCGCCTTGCTAAGCGACTGTGGCCGGTCAACACTATACCCATCAAGACTCGGTGCCGGTGCGTTTATAGCGGCGCGGAGCAGTGTCTTTAGCAGCTCAGACAAGACGCCGCCGGCGCGTGATTGCGGGATTTGCAGGCCACTACTACTTGTGATGGCTGGGTCTGCCCCGTGCCACCCGCTGTCCGCCTGGGTCGACGCGGTCCGATGTGCTAACGGCAACTGCCGCGTCGGGCATACTGATGCGAAACGTTGCATAGCGTCTTATTTCGTCGCAGGGATACTGGCTGAGACGGCCGGCACCTGAATCGAGTAGGCGCTATAAAGCTCGAAGCGCCCCCCGCTACCACATTATTTGCTGACCCGCCGATACCCCTGAGCAGCGTCAGGTGCGTGTCGCGCAAATCCGCGACAAACCGAATCTCCTTCGCATCGCTCTCGACCTTGATCGAGCCGAATATCCCGCGCAGGTACGCGCGCGCCTCCTCAATGTCGGAGCTCGGCAGCGCCGTCCCAGCGCCGCCACCATGGTGCGGTGAGCGTCCGCGCCGTCACAGGCCTTCCTGGAAAACGCTACTCCGGCGGTTCGTCGCGTTGCTGCCGTCGGCGCTGCACCCACTGGAGGAGTGAGCCGATCATGCGCAATATGCCGGCCCCTGCCGCTCCAAAAAAGATGCCTCCGGACGCGAAGGTATGGTTGGTGTAGATCGGCCTGACTTCCCGCTCGGTGGCTTCATAGGACCCGGCAACAACAGTCCAAAGAGGATCGTCGTAGTGGGCGTCCGTCTCCACCCGTACTTCACCCGCGCCGAGCGCTGTCGCGCGGTACGATGTTCGGTCGATGTGGCCGCTGCCTGCCGGAATGACGAAGGTGTGATCCGGATGGGTGCTTTGAAATTTCGGAAGGCTTCGGAGCGTGACCGGTTCGAGCTTGCGCTGTCCGGGAACTGGAGAATCCAGGTCCGGAATAGAGACCATCACGATCATGTTTGAATAGGGCACCTCACCCCTAGCCGCGTACTTACCACCCATATGCATCATCACCGGGATCGACGCGCAAAAGATTCCGATGAAACTTGCACCCAGAAAGAGATTGGAGCTCAGCACAGCTCCGACGCCCTTGAGCCAGCTGATGCGATCTCCCGTTGGCGTACCCGCCCGTGGTGTATGAGTGGATGGCTCAACAGAACCTGAGCGCGTGGGGGTATCCCCCGGATCTTTCCTCAATGCGAGCGAAATGACTCCGCCGATCCCCATGGCCACCAGCAGAAAGACCCCTGTGAGAAACCATGCAACAACCGGGAGACCAAGCAGCGCCTGATAGGCCAGACTTAATAGCCAGACGCAGGCGGTCACGCGTATTAGATGAATCCAACGCCTCCGTGGCGTCCGATAGCCGCTAAAGGAGAACCCGGCAATGACAAACAGAAAGATCGATGCGGCCAGTGAAATCCTTGCTCGCATAAGGTTCGCCGGAGAACCATCTGCGAATGGAACGACAGATAGGCCTAACAACGCGAGCGCCAAGATGATCAGCGTATCTCGGGCGATTGCCTTAATGGCTGTCAGTTGATCCACTCGAATTGGCTGGTGTTTTGCAGTAGCGGATTCGCCTTCGCCGATTACGTGCCTAATTTGCACGTGTGCAGAAAAGCTATCGAGTATCCGTATATGGGACAGACGACTGCATCACGGAATGCCTGCTCTTGGGCCGATAGCGATCAAGTCAGCACAGACTGCTGCGCCGGCGCCGCCGCAAGCGTGGGGGGTGTTCGACACGACCTCCGCTGGCTGCCGGCAGCCGACTCGTTCGACTTTTTCGAGTGCTCATGCGAGCGCGCTGAGGCAGCGCCTTGTTCTAGCGTGCTGCGGCGCAGCAAGCGGGGGCGATTGACCAATAATCCGGTGCGGGCGTAAATTCCTAAACAGAACAAGAACAAACAAGAGGTTCTGTGCAAACCACTGGAAGCAACCATGCGGAGGCGATCAAGTTGGAGGCCCTCTGCTGAGAGGCTCCTGGTGGTCTCAGTTGTGCTGCTCTCTCGGCTTACGTTGGTCGGGCGGGAGGCAAGCTCCCGGGGGAGGTCAGTTGTGAAAGAAGCAAAAGTGCGAATCGGCAATAACTTAGAGGTCGCCCCGCGAGAATTCGATGGAAGCCTCGTTCGAGAAGCCGAGCTCGGCTCAGCCGTTGCGCAGCGCTTCTACAGAATGCGCTGCCAATGTGGTCGATCATGGATAGAGCTGGAACTCAAGAAATTGGTCAAGTGTCCGGCCTGCTCGAGGCTAGATCAGGTTCTTGCTGCTTCAGGTGAATGAGGTCGCGCCGCTTTCGAGTAGGCGCGGCCTAAGAACTCTACCGATTCTTAAGGCGATCGCGAACATCGTGCGGCGCTATGCGACCCTTTGCCGAGAAGCTCGCCGCGGCGAGGAAGCCATGCTAGAGGGTCGTTACCTCCAGCGGGCTTGCTGCGGTAACTGGCTCCAACTCGGCGAAGCGGGTTTGAAGCCGTTGATCCCCACTGAATGAGTCTGTCCGCGCGCATGCGGCTATCGCGCGGACAACATCGCTCGCACCTGTTCGGCCATTCGCGCCCCGCTCGTTCCGGGTGGGAAGAAGCCTGCGAAGCTGCCCTCGGCGTCCAGAACGTACGTGAAGGACGTGTGGTCGATCGAGTACTGATTCGTTCCGCGCACCGGCACCTTCTCGAAATAGACCTTGTAGGCCGTCGCGACCTTCTTCGTCTGCGCCTCGCTGCCACTCAGGGCAGCAAATCGTGGGTGGAAGGTTTCCGCGTAGCGCCCGATCAGCTCGGGTTTGTCGCGCGCCGGATCGAGCGTGATGAACACCGGCTGTACTTCCGACCCTAACGGCCCCAGCAAATGGATCGCGGCCCCAATGGCGGCCAAGTCCGTCGGGCAGGCGTCAGGACAGGACATATACCCGAAATATAGCAGTACGATCTTGCCGCGCCACTGCGCCGGCCCGGCAGGCTGTCCCCTCTGGTCGGTGAGCAAGAAGGGGCCGCCGATGTTCCCCCGGCCGGTCATGAGATCGTTCATGAGGCGCGCCGCATCGACCCGCTGTGGCTCGCCCGCCGCTGCGTCCGGACCTGCTACGCCGAGGCCCGTGGCAGTCCCGACAAGCCAGGCGGCCACGCTAAGCTGCAGCCATCGCATCGTCGGCATACGAATGCGCGTCAGACGCCGAAGACATACTCCGTGCCGTTGGTCGAAGGCACGAACTGATCGGGCATCTGGCTTCGCAGAGCAACGGCGAGCCCCGGTCCCGAGCAGTGCATCGGGATCAGCACGTCCGGATTGATCGCTTTGAGCTCGATGACGGTTTGCCTCAGGTAGTCCTCATCGGCGGGGAACAGGTGGAAGCCGCCCAGGATGGCATGCACCTTGTCGCTGCCCGCAACCTTCATGGCTTGACGCGTCGTGTTCACGATGCCGGAATGGCCGCACGACGAGATGACGACCAGGCCCCGATCCTTTAGGAGGTAGCAAGTCGCGTGCTCGTTCAGATGCTGGTCGGGCACCGGCTTGCCTCCGGCCTTTTCGGCCGCCGCGGGAATGTCGCAGCCAACGCCGTCCTTCATCGAGTAGTCCACAAACGTATTCGGCAGGACGCGCTCGAAGGACTTGCGCTCGATTACCCCGGTCGTGAACGCCTGGCCTGCGATGACCGTAGGCTCCGGGCACAGCACCACGCG
>Ga0187769_10001044_pt1 | contig 15423 bp, 12 predicted proteins | sample 0116_SJ02_MP02_1_FD_133140 | JGI IMG/M metagenome (GOLD analysis project Ga0187769, IMG submission 133140) | Tropical peat soil microbial communities from peatlands in Department of Meta, Colombia - 0116_SJ02_MP02_10_MG | ecosystem: Environmental > Terrestrial > Soil > Wetlands > Peat | place... | reverse complement strand
GAAAAATAGGGCTGGTATCCAATGCGTCCGAGCCACGCGTGAAGCTCCGTAAGGTAAAGGTCGGTGCCAAGGAAGCCCGGAATAATGACGACAGCGGAGCCATCGCCGCGTGGCACGCCCAAGCCGTAGTACACGGGAGTGGCGTGAAGCAGCAGAACTTCGGCGCCGAAAAGAGCTTCTGTCCAGAAAGAAGTGTCGGGTTTAGGGTCTCGCCGCAGAGAAGGCCTGCGCCCGTTGGTTTTGGATGGACGCGTGGATGCCGTTTTCGGTTTAGGCCGCAAGCTTGTCCTGGCTCTGCCCAGTCCCCGCATCGAGGCGAGTACGTGGGGAATGCTGCAACGCAATATTATAGCGCCACCTTGTTGCCGCTCAAAGAAAGTTTTTGATGAGACGTTCAGCGCTTGGCTGGGGAGCGTCTTTTTCGGCGTGCAGGTTTTTGCAACCGGGCCTCGAGTTCCGCTACTCGCTTGCGCAGGGCCTCAACCTCCGGTTCCTGGTCAGTCTCAGTTGGCGAAGGCGATGACGCGGCGGCGCCCAAAAACCGTTTCATCATGTCCACCGGGGAGAGGATGGCGGATTGGACCTGGCTCAAGCGGTCCTGCACCGCGTTCTGCACCTTCTCGTAGGTATCGAACGCGGATTTCAGGTACCACATGAGGAATTCCTGGCGCACTTCATCGGAGGCGATGATCAATTGCCGCAGCAGTTCGAGGGGCAGGCCGGTTGGTTTATCCTTGGCATCTTCGGTGATGATTTGGGTGAGAGTGACGCGGGTCAGGTCGCGGCCATTCTTCGCGTCCACGACACGGACCTCTTTGCCCGCGCGAACCAGCGCGGCCAGATCGTCGAGGTTCACGTAGCGGCTGCCGGCGGTGTCGTACAGCCGGCGATTGCCGTATTTCTTGATCGTGATCACGGTGGATTTCATCGCCTGCACCCGGACCAGCGCCTGGGGGCTCTCTAATGTTGCTGTGCACAAGCCGGAAACAATATCTTGACACAAGTACTTTCGGCTCGTATAGTTTAATCGATGCTGCAATGCAGCAAAACGGAGGTATTTATATGGCAGCGGCAGTGAAGCACGAATCCACTCATCCCAAAGAGTCGTCGGCAGTTTCTCTGCTTTCGGGCTGGGTGCAACAGGGCGCGCAGACTCTTTTCGCCACGCAACGGATCCTGATCGATCTGGCGATGCGGCAGAATGCCAGCGTGATGAACTCCCTGCGCCAGCAACTATCGGATCCGCACCACTCTCCCACTGCGATTCTCAGCGAAATCGCCGGGGAGGGGTTCAACAACTTTATCGAGGGGCACAAGGTGCTGCTGGATCTGGGAAAGCAGCAGAATGAAATCCTGATGGACGGGGTGAAAGAGCGGGTTGGAGATTATCCGGCAGCGCATGCAATTACCGACCTGCTGCGGCGCAGCGTGGAGACCTTCATCCAGATGCAGGAAGAGTATCTGAAGATCGCCAGCAAGCAGACTCACACCTGGCTCGCATCCGCCAAAGCCGGCAAGCCCTATCAGCCGGAACAGGTGGTGGACCTGGCGCGCGAGGCCATGGAGAACTTCGTCAAGGCGCAGAAGAAGTTCCTCGACGTGATTGCGGAAGAGACTGCCAAGGCCACCAGCGGCAAGCATGTCAACGGCGGCAAGAAGATGAAACAGACCGAATTGGCGGAGTTGGCGCGGAAGGCAACGGAGTCGTTGATTGAAGCGCAAAAGCGGCTGGTGGATGTCGCCGGCAAGCAAGTGAATGCCAACATGAAGACCGCAGGCAAAACGCTCGAACTTCTGCGGCCGTTCCCGTTTCTTCCGGTGAGTGAACTGACGCGGGAGGCGGTGAAGAGCTACGTCGATGCCCAGCGGGCGTTGATGGAGGTGATCAAGTCCCCGGTCGGCCCAAAGACCGTGAAAGCCGAGCGTCCTGCCCGGAAAGCGGTGAAGAAGGCGAAGGCAGCAGCGGCCGTCGCATAAAGGATTTATAGGCAGCTAACGGAGCCGAGCGCAGGTTCGCGCGGCGGGAGCGCATTATGGCACCGCGCAACGAGGAATTCGATTTCGATTTCATCGTCATCGGATCCGGCTTTGGGGGCAGCGTTTCGGCTCTTCGACTGGTGGAGAAGGGTTATCGGGTTGCCGTTATGGAGATGGGGCGGCGCTGGACGCCCCAATCCCTTCCGCACACCAGTTGGTCGATTCATCGCTGGTTTTGGAGGCCAAAGTTCGGGCTGCGCGGTTTCTTCAACATGCGTTTTTTTCGCCATGCCACCATCTTCCACGGTTGTGCGGTGGGCGGCGGATCGATTACCTATGCCGGAACTCTGCTTCCAGCGCCGGAAAAAGTCTGGACGACAGGATCCTGGGCGGGCTTGTCCGACTGGCAAGCGGAGATGCCCAACCACTATCAAACCGCATCGCGCATGCTGGGCGTGACCCAGAACAAAATCCTTTGGCCTGCCGATCATCTCTTGAGAAAAGCCGCGGAGGCAGCCGGCTTTGGGCGCACCTTTTACAGCACCAGCGTTGGCATTTTCCAACCCGCCGACGGGGAGGCGGGGAACAAGAGTTTTCCCGACCCATTCTTCGGTGGAGAAGGCCCACCGCGAACCACCTGCACCAGTTGCGGCGGCTGCATCATGGGCTGCCGGTATGGCGCGAAAAATACCCTCGATCTCACCTACCTGTATCTTGCGGAAAAATGCGGAGCCCAAGTTTTTCCGGAAACCAAGGTGGTGAACGTGAAACCGCTAGCCGGCGCGAGCGATGGCGGCGCAGGGTATGAAATCCGCACGGTAAAATCCACGGCGTGGATTCGCCGCCAGCCGGGACGGTTCACCAGGCGCGGCGTGGTCTTGTCCGCATCGTCGCTGGGTACTATGGAACTGCTGTTCCGGCTCAAAGATAACGGCTCGTTGCCGGCGATCAGCGGGCGGCTGGGCAAACACGTGCGCACGAATTCCGAATCGCTGATCGGGGCGCGCATGCCGGGCGCCGAGGATTTTTCGCAGGGCATTGCGATCGGCTCCGGCGTCTACATCGATGAACACACCCATGTGGAAGCCGTGCGCTACCCCAGCGGTTCCGACACCATGAGCCTGCTTACTACAATTCTGACCGATGGCCTGCCGGGTTGGCAGCGTATCGGGCTCTGGCTGAGGAATGTCCTCGGATCTCTGCTGCGCCATCCGCTCAAGACTCTGCGCCTGGCGCTGCCTTGGGGCTGGGCGCGAGAGCACGTGATTCTGCTGTGCATGCAAGCGCTCGATGGACATATTCAGATGCGCTGGGAGCGGCCCTGGTTTTGGCCGTTCCGCAAAACGTTGGTGAGCCGCGGCAAGAAAGTGCCGACGTATATTCCCCGAGCCAACGAGTTTGCGCGGAAGGTTGCGCAAGTCGCCGGAGGAACGGCCATGAGCATGCTTCCGGAGATTCTCTTCGATGTTCCGGGCACGGCACACTGTATCGGAGGTTGCGTCATTGCCGCTTCTCCGGATCGCGGCGTAGTCGACCATCGCCAGCGCGTTTTCGGCTACCGCAACATGTACATCTGCGATGGATCCGTGCTGGGGGCGAATCTCGGCGTCAACCCCAGTCTCACCATCACCGCGCTGGCCGAGCGCGCCATGAGTTTCATCCCGCCCGCGGCGGGAGCCGCCTGGAATGATGCGGTTGTGCGTGGCACAACCGCTCCCTGATCACACGCTGCCTCCCCTGTGAAAGCCCTAGGAAGCTGCGGAAGAATGCTCCACCCAAAACCAGAGTTTTTCCGCCACCTGCGAATCGGATTGCACCTCGCGGTTGCGTGACTTTTCCCTCACATCAGCATGTGCGCCGCGACAACACCCGGCTCTGTGCCCGCTGTCACATAGGGGGGTGACAGGTGATGCAGACCGGGATTTTCCGACGGACTACCGTTGGAATATCGAGGGCTGTATGGAACCCGCCCGAACCCAGTGCGCGAGTGCCTTTGAGGTTTTCTTCGCACGCTTGCACGAGCCCCACGACCCTTCAGCCTATGAAGCGATCGAGAGACTGGTGCTGTGCGGAGAAGAAGCGGGGTTCGACGCGGCCACGCTCATCCGAATGATCGACGAAGGTCTGACTTTCGAGGAATTGTTCGAAGTGATCGAATCAAAAATGGGATGTTCGCAGAAGGCAGCGTAATCGCCAGCCGCGAGTAGTGCCGGCAGCGACCCACTGCGCAGTGAGGGGAGCCATGAATATTCTGGAATGGTCAAAATCCAGCGTCGATTACGGTCGCAAGCTCGTAGACTCCGCGGTCGAAGGAGCGCGCACCAGAGAACACGAATTTCTCGACGAGAAACCGTTGGCTCCGTACCTCGGCAAGTCGGCCCGGCAGGCGCTGGCGCCCGCCGTGATTGGCGCGTGCCTGGGCGCGTTGGGTGGGTATCTGGGGAACGGACGCCGTTCCAAAACCACCGCCTTGGCCTGCGGCTTGCTTGGTGGAGCAATCGGTTTTGGCGCGGGCGTGCTTTGGGACAGCAGGCATTTTGCGGCGAGCGTTGCTTCCGGCGCGTGGAAGAGCATCAGCAAGACGCGCGATGAACACTGGTTTGAGAAGAATCCGATCGACTACGCGTAGACGAGCGGGGCCGTCGAAGTTGGGATGCTCAAACCATGGAGGGTTTCCCCAAAAACGCAACGGAGGCAGCGATGATCACGAGCGAAGTTAATGATGCAGTGAAGGATCGAATCCAGATCCCGCTTCCCGCAGAAAGCCTCAGTGCGGAACGAATCGTTTATCTAGAAGGGCTCGTCAGGCAAACTAAAACCGCCGCCGCAGTCTTTACCCAATTTACTCAAGAGGACGTGGATCGCATCGTCAAGGCGATGGTCCTGGCCGGACTGGAAAACGCTCAATATCTGGCCCGCCTGGCGGTCGAGGAAACCAAACTTGGAGTGATGGAAGACAAGGTCATCAAGAACATGGTGGCCAGCGAGTTTGTCTACAACTACATCAAGGACAAACGTACGGTCGGGATTATTCGGGAGTTTCCCGAGCGCAATCTGGCGGAGATCGCGGAACCGATCGGCGTCCTGTTCTCGCTCACGCCGATTACGAACCCAACATCCACGGTCTTGTTCAAATGCATCATGGCCGTGAAGACGCGGAACGCGGTCATCTTCAGCCCTCATCCCAAGGCGTGGCGCTGTTGCGCTGAGGCCGTAAGAATCATGTACGAAACCGCAGTGAAGCAGGGCGCGCCCGAAGGGGTCTTTGTCTGCCTGGAATCGCCCACCCTGCCCGACAACGCTTACCTGATGCGGCATAAAGAAGTGGGCCTGATTGATGCGACCGGCGGGCCGGGAGTGGTCAAAGCCGCGTACAGCTCCGGTAAGCCGGCTTTGGGAGTAGGACCCGGGAATACGCCGGTCTACCTGGAGAAAACCGCGGACCTGAATACGGCCGTGGTGGATATCATCGTTTCCAAGACCTTCGACAACGGCACCATTTGCGCCTCCGAGCAGACGGTGGTGATCGACGATGAGATTTACGACTCCGTGCTGAAGAAATTCGCGGAGTTGGGCGCGCACCTGTGCAGCGAAAAAGAGACCAAGCTGCTGGAGCGCACAGTGGTCGATCCCGAAACTGGATTCATGCAGCCCCTGGCAGTCGGCCAGAAGGCTAGCGATATAGCCCGCTTTGTCGGTCTCGCAGTAAAGCCGAACACCAAGCTTCTCATCGCCCCGATTCAAGGAGTGGGCCGCGAACATCCGCTGTCGGTGGAGAAGCTGTTCCCGGTTCTAGCGGTTTATCGGGCGAGAAGCGTCGGCGAGGCGCTCCGGGTTTGCGTGGATGTAAACCATGCCGGAGGCATTGGACACACGGCGGTTATTTTTTCGCGCAACGATGAAGTCATCCGCAAGTTTGGTGAGGTGATCAACGCAGGGCGGATCATCGTGAATTCACCCGGCTCAATCGGGGCGCTGGGCGCGGTTTACAACGATCTGGTTCCGACGTTCTCTTTCGGATGCGGCACCGGCGGGGGCAACAGCACCACTGACAACGTGAACATCTACCACTACCTCAATATCAAGCGCATGGCTCGGAGGACACAAAACCATATGTGGTTCCGGGTTCCCAATGAAATCTACTTCAACATGAACGCGGTGGAAAATCTGCGCCAGTTCCCGTCGCGGTCGACCATCGTCGTCACCTGTCCATCGCTGGAGCAAATCGGGCATGTAGAGATTGTCCGGCGCCACATTTGCCCTAAGACTCACGTTCATGTCCTAGTCATTCCCGATGCCGAGCCCGAGGTGAAGGTTATCAGGCAAGGAGTGGAGGCGCTCAATTTCTACAAGGCGGATCAGATCATCGCACTAGGCGGCGGTTCGGTGATCGACGCGGCGAAGATCATGAAGCTCAAGTACGAATCGCCGGAGGCTGACCTGGAATATCTGGCCGCGCCATTTCTCGATCTGCGCAAGCGGGTGGTCGAGTATCCGACAGAGAAGGTCAATCGGGCGCGGCTGATTGCGATCTCCACGACCAGCGGAACCGGGAGCGAGGTTACGCCGTTTGCCGTCCTGATCGATAAAGAGCGCGGGCGCAAGGTGACTCTTGCCGATTACTCGCTCGCTCCGGATGTGGCCATTGTCGATCCGCAGTTTGTGATGTCGATGCCGAAAGGCCTGACCGCCGATACCGGCATCGACTGCCTGACCCACGGCCTGGAAGCCGCAGTTTCGAATTACGCATCGCCGTACACCGACACCAACGCCATGCAGGCGATTCGCTTGGCGTTCAAATACTTGCCGATCGCATTTAAGAATCCCCGTGACGAAGAGGCGCGTTGCATGATGCACAACGCTGCCTGCATCGCAGGAATGGCGTTCTCGAACGCATCGGTGGGCGTGAATCATGCCCTGGCCCATGCTTTCGGCGCGCGCTTCGGCGTAGCGCACGGCCGGGCCAACGCTCTGATGCTGCCGCACGTTATTGCGTTTAACGCCGCGGTACCGACGAAGTTCATGCCGTCGCCCTATACCAAGGGGTATACGGCGCATAAGAAGTACGCAACGATCGCAGATCTGCTCGTCCTAGGCGGCCATACCGTGGATGAAAAGGTGAAGAACCTGATCGTGGCGATAGAGCAGTTGCTCGACCAGTTGGAATTTCCCCGGTCCATAGCAGAGTTGGGGATCTCGAAAGAAGAGTTTGAACGCGCACTGCCCGAACTGGTGGAGATCGCCTTTGCCGATCCATCGTGGCGGTCGAACCCGCGCATGCCGCTGATGAGCGAACTCGTCGAGCTGTTCTGGAAGGCTTACGAAGGGCGAGGACTGGCGAAGGCGGCGCACGTGGCTGAGGAACAAACTGTGTAAGGGATGGCGGTGCTTATGGCTATTACAACGACTGCTGTGCTTCTGAACATTGACATTGATGAAGAGCGGGTGGCTGCGGCCTTGCAAAAAGCGGGTGAAAAGCTGGACAGCGCCGAGGACGAAGCGGTCGTGGATCTTTCTTCTGTGCGCCGGATTGATGCGAACGCGCTGCGGGCGCTGGAAGAGCTTGCGGGCTTGGCCGACGACAAAGCCGTCAAGGTGGTGTTACGTGGCGTCAACGTGGATGTCTATAAGGTGCTGAAGCTGGTGAAGCTGACGCGGCGGTTTTCTTTTGTGAACTGAGCTGCCACGCTGGCGGCCGAATGAATAGGAGACGTGATGCAGAACCATCAACAGAGCGACCGCCTTTCCTGGGGTGACACGGTCTTCCTGCATCTGGAACGGGAAGGCATGCCGCTCAATGTTGCCAGCGTCTGCGTGTTCGAGGGCGAGGTTTCGTTTGCGGACTGCGTCAGGTTTGTCGAATCGAAGTTGCCCGTCATTCCCCGCTATCTGAAGCGGGTGGTGCCCGCTCCCTTCGGTTTTGGCCTGCCCAGTTGGGAATACGACCCCGAGTTCGATCTCCGCCGCCATGTGCGCGAAGTGAGCCTCAAACACGGTACTGACACCGAACTTAAAGCGGTTGCAGCGAAGCTTTTCGGCACGGTAATGAACCGTCAGCATCCGTTGTGGGACATCACGGTCGTGCGCGGACTAAAAGACAATCGCACCGGGGTCATCATTCGCCTGCACCATTGCCTGGCCGATGGCATTGCGGGTGTGGGCATCATGCACGCGCTGCTCGATGCGAGTCCGGAGGCTCCGCCCCTGCCCAGGAAAAAACTCAAGTTCAAAGTGCCGGCGCCACGCGATCCGTTGATTTCGCTTACGACTGGGTTTGTGGAGTCCTACTCCGATTTCGTCAAACGAATTCTCTCAGCTCTGACCGATCTGTTAAACATGGCGGAGCGCGTCGGGGCAAATGGCGCAGGCTTGGCCAGCGACGAGTTTGCCAGCCTGCTTCCGGAAATCACAGCGTTTACCGAGCGGCTGCGATTCAACGTCATTTACCGCGGACCGCAAAAATTCGCCTGCACGGAGATTTCACTGGCGGAGGTCAAAGACATCCGGCTGAAGAGCGGAACCAGCGTGAATGACGTCATCCTTGCGCTGGTGACCGCCACCATTCGCCGCTACTGCGAGCTGCACGGCGACCGCGTGAAGGGAAAGCTGCTGCGGATCATGGTACCGGTGAATCTGCGCGGCAACACCAGCGGCAGTGCGACGGAGTTGGGGAACCGCATTTCGCTGGTTCCCGTCACCATTCCGCTGGATATTCGGCAGCCGCGAAAATTGCTCGCCGCAGTTCATAAGCGAACCGAGTTTCTAAAGCGCATGCATGCTGCTGAGTTAGTCAGTCTGGCGGGAGGGCTGATTGGGATGTTCCCGAGTTCAGCGCAGGGGATGGCTGGACCGATTATGAGCCAGTTGCCCATCACGCCGTTCAACATGGTTTGCACCAATGTGCCTGGGCCGCAGTTTCCTCTGTACTTGCGGGGCCACAAGCTGCTGCAGTGCTATCCCTATGTTCCGGTCGGAGGCGAGATGGCGGTGAATTGCGCCATCCTGAGCTACAACGGCGGGGTGTACTTCGGCTTCAGCGGAGATGTGCACGCAGCGCCTGACTTGAGACGGCTGGAGAAATTGCTGCAGGAGAGTTTTACGGACTTGCGAGATGCGGTCGGCATCAGGCCGCCGGAAAAGAAGAGAGCGCCGCGGAACAAGCAGGTGCGCAGGAAATTGCGAGTGGCGCCGACTACGGCAGCGCCGGCGAAGCCGGTCAGCACACCCGTAGCGGCGCCACTACCGAGCAACTCTTTGTCACTCGAATCGAAACGCGCATCAGAACCCGTTCCAAAAACTGCACAGGAGGAGGCCCTGACACAGCTCATTGTCGCGTAGGCAACGAAGCGTTGGGGTGTAGACCGTGGTAGGAACTTATTCACCCTCGTATATCGCAGACTGGCTGGTCCCCGGGCGCAACCTGTTTCTCACCATCCACGTTCTCGGCATCGCATGTTTCTTCTACATTGTGGCCAAGCGCCTGGTACCGCTGGTTCGCGCCGAGCGAGATTTTCGGTTTGACCGGCCGTTGACTCGCCTGGGCAAAGTCTTCAAGTTCTGGCTAGGGCAGTGGAAACATCCGCGCTACAAGTTCGCAGGAACCATCCACATCCTTATTTTTGCGGGATTCATTCTGCTGGCGGCACGCGCTTTCACAGTGCTGATGGTTGGGGTCGACGAGAATTTCGTGATGCCGGGGCTGTCAGGACACGTCTACGACATCATCACAGACTACGCCGCGACTGTGGTCTTCCTGTGTATGGTGGTGGCCGCGACTCGCCGGCTGGTCTTCAAACCAGCGCGGTATGCCGTGCCCGCAAAGTATGGCAAAGGCCATGCGGCCGATGCCGTGTTTCTTCTGGGACTCATCGCTATCCTGATGGTGGCCGACAGCGTCTTCTCGGCCAGCAATGCCGCCGGTCACGCGCAGCAGGGCCAGCCGGCTGAAGCTCTGACTTTCTTATCTTTGCCGTGGATGTTTCAGGCTGGGTTCGCCTCGATGCCGTTGGCGACCCTCTGGGGCTTCAACGTCGGCGCCTATCTCGTCCATGAGGTGACTTTTTATTTCCTGCTCTGCTACCGGCCCTTTGGAATCCAGTTCCACGTGGAAACGTCGCTGTTCAGTACTTACTTCGCGAAGCTGGAAAAAGGGACTGTGAAGCCCGTGCGGTGGGGTGTTTCAGAAGAACATCTGGATCAGGTGAAATGCTTCGGCGTGAAGAAGTTCGAGGACTTCACCTGGAAGCACATGCTCGACTTTTATTCCTGCGCCGATTGCGGGCGCTGCGCGGACAATTGTCCCGCCAATGCCGCGGGGCGTCCGCTGGCTCCGCGATTCCTCACCATCAAGGCCAGAGACTACGCCTTCCAGCACTATCCCGTGCTCGGCAAAGCGAAGGAAGGTGGCCCGCTTATCGGCGGCATTTATTCCCAAGATGAAATCTGGTCCTGCACGACCTGTGGCGCGTGTGAAGAGGAATGCCCGCTACTGGTCGAGTACATCGACAAGATTGTCGATCTGCGGCGCGGGATGATTGATGACGGGAATGTACCTCAGTCTCTGCAGAAGCCCCTGAAGGCCCTCGAGAGCAGAGGCAATCCCTACGGCAAGATGGAGAAAAAAAGGGCCGACTGGGCGAAGGCATTAGAGTTCCAGAAGACCTGCGCGGTCAAGATTTCGGATGGGAAGAACGGCGCCGACACTCTGTATTTCGTCGACAGCATTACTTCCTACGACGACCGGATGCAATCGATCGGACGGTCTGCCGCCAGAATCCTCAGCCATATTGGGGAGAATTTCGGAATTCTCGGCTCTGCGGAAAAGGACAGCGGCCACGAAGCGCGGCGCTTCGGCGAAGAGACGCTGTACATGGCCCTGCGCGATCACAATACCGACGCCATTAAAGCCTCGGGTGTGAAGCGGATTGTCACCGCCGATCCGCATGCTTACAACGCCCTAAAGCACGACTATAAAGATATTCCTCCTGTCGAGCACATCAGCCAGGTCATCGCGAAGGAAGTGAAGGCCGGCACCATCACGTTCAACCGGGTCGAGAACGAAGACAGCGTGTATGCCTACCACGATCCCTGCTATCTGGGACGCCACAACCAGGTCTACGACGATCCGCGTGCCGTTCTCGATGCGATTCCGGGATTGAAGCGAGTGGAAATGAAGCGGTCGCGCGACCGTTCCTTCTGCTGCGGCGGCGGTGGACTGATGCTGTTCTACGAGCCGAAAGAAGAACAGAGGATGGGCGTGCTCAGAGTCCGGATGGCTGCGGAAGCCGGGGCGAACGTGATCGTGACAGCGTGCCCGTTCTGCATGGCGAACCTGGAAGATGCGATCAAGGTCACGGGCCTCGAAGGAAAGATGTCTGCGATTGACCTGGCGGAGCTGGTGGACCAACACATCGTGCGGGAAAGCTGCAGCGAGAAATCTGAAGAGGGGGAATTAGAAACAGCGCCTCTTGGAGGTTGAACGTGGAAATTCTAGTTTGTGCGCGAAGAGTGCCTGATACCTCGGAAAACGAGATTGCGCTTAATGCTGCCGGCAACGACATTGAGCGTGACGAGCTCGTTTATTCGGTGAATGAAGCGGACAACTACGCGGTTGAAGAGGCTCTGCAGATTCGTGACCGGGTTGGCGGGAATGTCACGGTGGTGACAGTGGGAGTCGACGAGGACGAAGAGATTCTGCGCCGGGAACTGGCCATGGGCGCGAACCAGGCGGCGCTGATTTCTGACGACGCCTTCAGCGGATCCGACGGCAAAGGCGTGGCAACGATTCTAAAAGCTTTCGTGCAGAAAGGGCATTACGACCTGATTCTGACGGGAGTTCAGGGCGACGACGGCGCGGCTCAGGTGGGCGGAATGCTAGCGGCGATGCTCGACTATCCGTTCGCCTCTCTGGTGAATTCCATTGCGGCGGAAGACGGGAAGCTGAAAGTTGGCCGGGAAATCGAAGGCGGTAACCGGGAGATCAACGAGATCGAGCTGCCTTGCGTGCTTTCCATTCAAACCGGCATCAACGAGCCGCGTTACGTGGGAATGCGTGGCATCCGGCAAGTGGCTTCCGTGCCCATCCCAACTCTGGGAGCGTCAGAGCTCAGCGTTGATACGAGCGCGGTTGGAGAAGCGGCCGCGAAGGTACAGCGGATTGATTACTTTGTTCCTGAGCTGAGCAAGGGAGCGGAGATGCTACATGGCAGCAGGGAGGAGAACGCCGTCAGAGTTCTCGAGTTGGTAGCGGCGAAGGGAGGGCTGAAATAATGGCGCGCATTTATGCCTACATCGAACACAGAGGCGGAGTGGTTGACGATTCCGCGGCGGAACTGGCAGCTGCCGCGAAAAAAATCGATGTCACGTCGGTTCCTACCGCGATCCTCACGGGATCGGGGGCGAATCTCGATACCGCCTGCGACTCGCTGCGCTCTTCTTACGGAGAGATTTGGAAAGTCGCGAATGAAGCCCTCGCTTATCCCAATGCCGAGCTTGTCCGGCAGGCGTTGGTGAGCGTTCTGCCGGCCAACAGCATCTTGCTGGTCCCGCATGATCATTTCGGAATCGATCTGTCCCCGGGCCTGTCCATCAAGCTGAATTCCGCCTATGTTCCCGATGTGTTGGCCATCGAGGGAGTGGAAGGCGACTGGCTCAAGTTGGTACGGCAAGAGTTCGGCGGGCAAGTGAGCACGCACGTTCGCTGCGATATTTCGTGTGGCGCGGTGATCAACATCCGTCCGGGCGCGTTCAAAGCAGAGCCGAGCGCCTCGGCTTCGGGCGCGGTCATAGACAAGTCGCCGGCGGTCGGCGCTCTGGTTGCGCGACGCCGCTATCTCGAAACCATCGTCGCTGAGGCGGGGGATGTGGATATCACCAAGCACAACGTGCTGGTTTCCGTCGGCCGCGGCATTCAGGAGAAAGAGAATCTGGGCCTTGCCGAGGAGTTGGCGGAAGGGCTGGGCGCGGCGGTGAGTTGTTCGCGGCCGGTGGTGGACGCGAAGTGGATGGAGAAATCCCGGCAGGTAGGTTCGTCCGGAAAAACCGTGAAGCCCAAGGTCTACCTGGCTTGCGGAATCAGCGGAGCGTTCCAGCACCTGGCCGGCATTAAGGGAAGTCCGTTCATTATCGCCATCAACAAGAATCCCAAGGCTCCTATTTTTCAGGTGGCCGATATCGGCATTGTCGACGACGTGTTGGAGTTCCTGCCCGAACTAACCAACAAAGCCCGTGAAATGCGCGGCGCTGCCGCGAAGTGAGGTCGCATCCATGCTGGCACAGAAAACATTGAAGCTGAGCATCAAATCGCTCAAAGAGTTTGCCAAGAAGCGGCTGCCCGACGAAGTGCTGATCGAGTTGGATAACCGCGACGAGTGCCCACTAGAAATCGTTCGCGACATGTGCAGCCCGGACAAGCTGGGCATTCAACTGCTGTTTGTCCCGGAAGAATTCGGCGGGATGGGCGGCGGCACGTTCGATGTGTATTGCATTTGCGAGGAGATGGCGCGAATCGACCTGGGAATCGCAACCTCGGTGCTGGCTACATTCTTAGGCAGCGATCCCATCACGGTGGGCGCCACTCCGGAGCAGAAGAAGCTTTGGCTCGGCCGCATCGCGGAAGAAGGATTGTTGTTCGCCTATGGCGCAACGGAACCGGAAGCGGGCAGCGATCTGGGAGCGCTTCGCACCACTGCGGACCCAGTCTTAAAAGACGGCCGCGTCGCCGGCTACAAGATCAACGGCAATAAACAGTGGATCAGCAACGGCGGAGTGGCGGGCGCTTACACGGTCCTGGCCGTCACGCCGACTGGTCCAAGCTGGTTCATTGTTGAACAGGGCGCGAAGGGTTTCACCCACGACGAACCAGAGGACAAGCACGGCATTCGCCTCAGCAACACGGCGGCGCTGGCTTTCAATGACGTTTACGTCGATGCCGACCGGTTGATCGGCGGCGTCGAAGGCCAGGGACTGAACCAGGCGCAGGCCGTGTTTGGTTATACACGCTTGATGGTGGCGGCATTCGGCCTTGGTGCGGGATGGGCCGCTCTCGATCGCGCAATCCCCTACTCCAGCAAGCGCATCCAGGCAGGATCGCCGCTCTCGGAAAAACAAGGGTACACGCACAAGTTGATCGTGCCGCACGTGGCCCGACTGGAAGCCGCACGTTCCTACATCGAAGAAACCGCCGAACGCATCGATGCCGGAGAAGGAAGCCTGAATACAGAAGGCGCCATTGCGAAGTACATGGCGACCGAAGCCGGGAATCAAGCTGCCGACGCCAGCATCCAGGCACTTGGCGGCTACGGTTACACGCACGAATACATGGTGGAGAAGATTAAGCGCGACGTCCGCATCACCACGATTTACGAAGGGACCTCAGAGATTATGGAGATGACTATCAGCCGCGACCGCTGGCAGCTCCATCTGAAGACGCGCGGGCAGCACTATCACGAGAAAGCCCGCGAGTTGGAGGCGCTGCATGCGCGGCATCCAAACGTGGGCGCAAATATCGCGGCACTGGCTCATCATGCGCTGGCCGAAGTTATGGAGAAGGCGCGCGGCGCACGCCTAACGCGTTATCAGCACATTTTGCTGCGCCTGGGCGAGTGGATTGCATACGCGGAGTGTTCGGGCAGCCTGGCGCGCCGTGCTGCGCGGCTCGCCGAAGGCAAACTGAACGAAAAAGGCAACCGGCGCTTCGATGCGACGGGGCTGGCGGCCCTGAGCCGGATTTTTGCGCGGGAGACGGCACTCAAGGTCGCGGAAGAAGGTTTGCGTTGGATTTGCGGAGCCGGCGGAGTGAGTGACGCCGAGATGCCCGCCTTCGAAACGAATTTGGATCCGCCGGCGATTCACCGCGTACAGGCGGGTTTGATCTCAGACATGGATTTTATAGCCGACGTCCTCTACGCCCGTGCGGCCAAGCCCGCACTCGCCGCTTAAGCAAGACGCCTGACTATGTTTCGCGCGCGTAACCGCCGGGTTGCGCTGCACAGGAGCGTCATCATGGAAGACACAGTCTATCGAGCCATCGCAATCGTAGGAGCCGGCGCGGTTTTGCCCGATGCCGCCAACGTTGCTGCCTTCTGGGAAAACATAAAGAACAGCAGGTACAGCATCACTGAGGTTGATCCCGATCGCTGGGACCCGGCGCTTTACTATGACGCCGATCACGGCGCTCCCGACAAGACGTACTCGAAGATCGGCGGCTGGGTGCGCGAGCAGGTATGGGATCCGATGAAGTGGCATCTGGCGATTCCCCCGCGTGTTACCGATGCCATGGATCACGCGCAGAAGTGGGCGATCGCGGCCACACGTGAAGCTTTGGAAGACTACGGTTACCCCAAGCGGCCACTCGATCCGGATCGAGTAGCAGTGATCCTGGGCAACGCCATGGCGGGCGAAAAACATTATCTGACAGCGCTACGCGTGTACTTTCCGGAATACGCG